>Ga0315309_1000365_pt1 | contig 27346 bp, 18 predicted proteins | sample TDP4_MG_FD_203080 | JGI IMG/M metagenome (GOLD analysis project Ga0315309, IMG submission 203080) | Freshwater sediment microbial communities from Lake Towuti, South Sulawesi, Indonesia - TDP4 | ecosystem: Environmental > Aquatic > Freshwater > Lake > Sediment | place: Indonesia: South Sulawesi...
GAGCCGGAAGGTTTGTGGAGTCTGGATTCTCCAGAGGTATTGACGAGGAAGCGTTCTTTCTACGACGCTTCCTCTCCTTGCCATTTTGATGGTCTCAGTGACAGGGACGGCCGTGACGCAGGCTCCAAATTTTCTTGCTTCAGCAATTGACTCAACTACCATCTTTCTTGTGACAAACGGCCTCACTCCATCATGTATAACTACTATCTCATAATCAGAAGGTACTAAAGCGAGCCCACGGGCCACTGAGTCCTGTCTCCTTGCTCCTCCTGTAACCACACATATATCTTTTCTATACCGGTATTTTTCTACGACTTCCTTCTCGCAGTGTCTTTTCCAGCCTCTGGGAATGACGAGGACTATCCTCTTAATTCCATCTATTGACTCAAATACATCGAGACTAAATGCCAGAATTGGCTTAGAGCCGAGAGAGAGGAACTGTTTTTTTGTTGAACGCCCCATCCTTTTTCCGCTACCAGCAGCAACAATAATTGCTCCTACTTTCAAAGGTTACCTCTTTTGTGAATCAGCTCCGAAGGAGTCCGACGCCTCCATCGGGTTTCCGAGTCCTATCGGACCTGTGCTTCCCGATAAATCGGAGCGTTCGCTCCTATTAATCGGGCGACCGCGAGGGCCGCCCCTACGCGACTGTCACCCGCCCATAATGGCTGACTTATCTCAGAAATTGTTTCTCATTCTTCAACAAGGCGGGCGAATATCATGCGTCCGGCGGGAGTCTGCAAAATGCTATTAACCATTACATCTACTTTTCTTCCTATGTGTCTTCTACCGTCTTCAATTACCACCATCGTCCCATCGTCAAGATAGGCCACTCCCTGTTTGGGCTCTTTTCCCTCCTTCAAAATAAAGACTTTCATTGCCTCGCCTGGCAGAACTGGCGGCTTGATTGCGTTGGATAGTTCATTGACATTCAAAACAGTAACTCCCTGCACCGCTGCCACTTTGTTTAGGTTGAAGTCGGCAGTCAGAATTTTCGCATCCAATTCCTCAGCCAATTTTACTATCTTTGCATCTACCTCTTCAACTTTTGGAAAATCTTTTTCAAAAATCTTTACCGAGGCCTGTTTGGTCTCCTGCAGTCTTTTCAAAATGTCCAGGCCCCTCCTGCCCCGGTTCCTCTTTGATGAGTCCGGCGAATCGGAAATTTCCTGCAGTTCTTTGAGGACGAAACTGGGAATAACCAAAGTCCCCTCTAAAAACTTGGTCTCGCAGATATCGGCAATCCTGCCATCAATTAGGGCGCTGGTATCGACGACCTTCATCGTTGCGCCGCCTCTTCGCTTGCTGGAAAGAGCTATATTTCTATCCAGAAGTTCCAGTTCCTCTTTCTTTTTAATGGCGAGGACCATTCCGATATAGGCGAGGATAACCTTTATTAAGAGGGAATAGGACCTGAAGAATGTGTCTACAGCGGGATTCTCCATCAATGCCACCGAATAATCAATGAGTTTAGAAGCAATCAATCCGAGGATTATCCCGATACCACCGGCTATCATTGTATCCAGAGCAACTTTCTCAATGAGTATCTCAACAAGGATGACCAGAATGGCAGCACCTGTCCCGATTAAAATACCTTTGGGCCCCGGAGAAATTTGAAAATAACCGATAATTGGCCCAGCGATAATAACTAATAAGCGAATAATCCAGATAAACAATAATTTTCACCTCCTTGCGTTTTACCTTCGCCCGTGTAAATATTTTATACCCCACCCTCTCCCACAAGGGGAGAGGGAAATAGGACGAAGATCCTCAAGCCCGGCTGAGATGTAGTCTTTCAATAGCTTCATTAACTGTAGAGACACCAATTAAATCTATTTTTCTTTTCTTATACAACTCTTTCAAGTTCTGAGCGGGCAGCACGCAGGTCTCAAATCCTAACTTTTCTGCTTCGCCGACCCTTTTCTCAATAAAAGTCACTCCCCGCACTTCGCCTGCTAAACCTACCTCACCAATAACCACTACCTTTTCGCCAATAGGCCTATTCTTTACCCCTGAACATATGGCTGCGACAACTCCCAGGTCACAGGCGGGTTCGTAGATTTTCACGCCTCCGGCAATATTCAAGAAGATATCGGAATTTTCAAGATGGAGATTGAAATTCTTCTCCACTACCGCTACCAGGAGAAGTATCCTGTTATAGTCCAGGCCGCTGACCTGCCGCCTCGGCAGATTAAAATTTGCTCTTGTCACGAGAGCCTGCAATTCAACCAAGAGTGGCCTGGTTCCTTCTAAAGGCGCTACAACCACAGTCCCCGGAGTCGGAATCCGGCCTTCCAGAAAAATCTTTGAAGGATTTAAGACCTGTTCTAATCCGTCGCCTTTCATCTCAAATATACCAATTTCCGAAGTGGCGCCGAACCGATTTTTTTCAACTCTCAAAATCCTATAGAGGTGGTCCCTGGAACCTTCAAAGTAGAGAACTGTATCTACGATGTGCTCCAATACCTTTGGACCCGCAATTGCTCCTTCCTTTGTAATCTGACCCGAAATGAAGACCGGAATCCTTCTGGACTTAGCCAGATATAGAAGTTCCTCCGTGCACTCCTTAACCTGACCCACGCTCCCCGGTGACCCGCTAAAATCCTCCTGGTAAACCGTTTGAATTGAATCAATAATTACAAATTTCGGTTCAATCTTCTTAATCTCTCCAATTATCTCTCTGAGATTTGTCTCAGAGAAAATTATTAATTCTTCGGAATCTATGTGTAACCTTTCGGCTCTCAATTTCACCTGCTCCAGAGACTCTTCTCCAGAAATGTACAAACATTTTCTTCCCGTGGCCGCTACGCTTCCCGCTACCTGTAGAAGTATGGTTGATTTGCCAATACCGGGAGAGCCAGCCAGTAGGACAAGCGAGCCCGGTACAACTCCTCCTCCCAAAAGGTGGTCAAATTCCGATATTCCAATCGGAAATCTCTCCTCGGGCTGGGGCTTGATAGAACTGAGTGGACTTGGCTTTGCTGTGGAAATTCTCCGTTCTTCCCTGAAGCCAGTTTCTATATCCAATCTCTCCTCAATCAGGCTATTCCACTTTCCACAGGAAGGACACTTACCCAGCCACCCGGCGGTCTGGTATCCGCACTCCTGACAGGTGAATGTTGTCTTTACTTTTGTCAATCTGACCTCACTTCAAAATAATTCCTATACTGCCATTGACCGTGCCCTGATTCAATATATCCTCGCCGTTTATTCCCAGATAGCACCAGTCCATTATTTTCAACTTTGTCCCCGCATTGAGCCAGGCCTTTTTTCGGGAAAAATGGAAGACTTCCGCACCGATTTCTATTCTGTCTTTAATTGGCCAGAAAGCTCCGCCAAAGCCGCCACTTGAGCGAATGACGCCGCCATATAGAGAAAATTGCCCCAGATTTTTTCCCACTTTCACTGTTATGCTATTTATTTTCTGGTCACCCGAATCCATGTCGTTACCACTTTCTCCAATATTATTCACAGAAAAGTGGCAGAATGTATTTTCGCCCGGGATCAGGCGGAGACCAAAGTCGCTTCTGAACTTATCTTCAGTCGCATTATAATTCAATTGGTATTCCCATGCCATCCTGAAGCCGGAAGTTCTCTGCAAAATCTTCTTGGCCTCTCGCGAACTCTCCTCAAGGCTTGTTACCACCTGTTCGACCTGTTCGGCCATCTTCTCATCGCTCAAAAGCCTTCCCATCAATCCCTCGCCTCTATTAAGCCTTTCTGCAACTTCAGAGATTTCCGCCAGCGTTTTGTCGAGATTTTGAAGGGAATTGGCAATACTCCTCTGGTCTAAACCATCGGTTATTTCCCTGATATTTGCTGAGAGTTGATGAAGGTTACTGATTGTCTCCCTTAACTCCCGCCCCTCAGCGCCGAGAGCTCTATTCAATTTCTGGGTAATATCTCCGACATTATCTATAATTAATCTGAGAGATTTCCCCAATTCCTCTTCTTTTCCAATTCCTCTTATTTTCTCTAATGCTTCCCCGAGACCAACTAAGAGTTTTTCTGCAGCCCTATCAATACTGACAGGCTCAATTCCTACGATAGTATCCCCGTCTTCCAGGAGCGCCTCTTTTTCCGAACCGGAACTGATTTCCAGATACTTAGTGCCAACTATCCCAAAAGATACTATCCTGGCCTCTGCGTCTTTATGGATTTCCGCGCCCTTTCTTACGGAAGCAACAACCTCTGCTTTATCTCCAACCAATCTGATATCTGTGACTTTACCTATGACCACTCCCGCTCTCCTCACCTGTGCTTTTTCAGGAAGCCCGCCGGTATCGCTGAAAAGGATTTTTACCTTATACCGCTTCTCCAAACGGATATCCCCTAAAAGGATAGTAACCGCTGCTAAAGCCACCAGACCTGCCAGAACAAAAATCCCTACCTTTGTTTCCTGAGTTAACATCAACCTACTCCCTTAACTTCATCTTTATTGGCCCCTCGCTCGAGCCATTAATAAATTGTCTTACTACAGGGTTTCTCGTGTTCTTTATCTCTTCCGGCTTTCCTACCTCTTCTATCCGACCCTCGTAAAGCATGGCAATCCGATCGGAAATCTTGTAGGCCGTGACCATATCGTGAGTTACAGCAATAGAAGTTATCTTTAGTTTTTCTTGTAAGTCCAAGATTAGGTTGTTAATTACATCGGCCATAATCGGGTCTAAGCCAGTTGACGGCTCGTCATAAAGAATGTATTTTGGGTTCATGGCAATTGCCCGGGCGAGCGCTACTCTCTTCTTCATCCCTCCAGAAAGTTCAGCGGGCATAAGGTCTTCAATCGCCTCCAGGCCGACCAGAGAGAGTTTTTCCGAAACTCTCTTCCTTATCACCCTTTCGCCCAAATTAGTCAACATTCGCAAACCAAAAGCTACATTTTCCCCTACAGTTAAGGAGTCAAAAAGAGCCGCTCCTTGAAAGAGCACTCCGAATTTTTTTTGAACTTCGGCCAGACCCTTCATTTCTAATCTGGTTATTTCCCGCCCATCCACTTCTATCTCGCCAGCATCTGGCTTCAAAAGGCCAACAATGTGTTTTAAAAGGACGCTCTTCCCACACCCGCTGCCACCTATTATGGTGACTGTTTCTCCCTCTTCTATCCCCAGGTTCACTCCCCGCAAAACTCTATTATCTCCAAAGCTCTTATGAACATTTTTAATTGTTATCATATCTTCGCCGTCTATCTTCCGTGGTGTAGCCCTTTATGGGCGTAATTTTTACTGCACTGCTGCACAAATTGAATTTGTGCCTACAAGTAACAAATACAGAATTGTGTAGGCACGATTTGAAATCGTGCAATGTAGCCCTTTATGGGCGTAATTCTTACGGGGACAAGCCCCTTATGGGTGTAATTCTTACGGGGACAAGCCCCTACACTACAAAAACCTAAAAATGAGCGGCGCCAATTCCGATGGAGACAAGAAAGGCTGTTAAAAAGTAGTCTGAAATCAAAATCAAGACCATAGAGGTTACTACTGCGGAAGTTGTCGCTCTCCCGACGCCTTGCGCTCCACCCTCGCATGTGAATCCCTTGTAACAACAAACTACTATAATGATTACGGCAAAGAAGACAGATTTTATCAGGCCTTGATATATGTCGTCAATCCGCATAAAATTTAATATCTCATCCCTATAGACAGTTGCCGGGATATTAAAAGAATATACGCTAACGACGAGCCCTCCCAGAACACCAATAATATCAGCGAAAAGGGTAAGGATGGGAACCATCACCAGGCAGGCAAGAAATCTGGGCACTGCTAAATACTTTACGGGATTAGTGCCCAGGGTATATAGGGCATCTATCTGCTCTGTGACCTTCATTGTACCGAGCTCGGCCGCTATCGCTGCGCCAACTCTGCCGGCCAAAACCATAGAGCCCGTAACCGGGCCCAACTCTTTAACCATAGAAAATCCAACAGCCGTTCCCACATAGACTGGCTCACCAAAAAAATTGCTAAAGGCATTCCCGGTCTGGAGAGCCAACACCATGCCTGTAAATAGAGCAGTGAGTCCAATTACTGGAAAGGACCTCAAGCCGATCTCCATCATCTGGCTTATGATGTCCTCGCTCCTCACTGCCCGGCGGCCAATCCAGTAGATTGTCTGGCGGAACAATTCTGCAACACGGCCTAGACTTCTGGCTACATCCAATATCGTGTCGCTCATATATTTTAATAACCTATTCTCCACTTTCCCGCCCTACCTCAATCAACTTCAGTTCTGGTGATGCTCGCTTTGTCCCTCAATCTCCTTAGCCATGTCTCATATCGCTCTTCCATTCTCTTTTGAAAAATAAAGTTCCTCAGGTAGTCCCGAATTTCGTCCAGGCTCTTTTTTTCTGCTGCTTTCTTCTCAATGCATTGAATAATATGGTAGCCGTAGTCTGTTTCCACGACATCGCTAATTTGCCCTACATTCAGGGCAAAGGCTGCATCCTCAAATTTTCGGACCATCTGGCCTCTTGAAAAGAACCCGATATCACCGCCTTTAGCAGAAGAAGGGTCTTCTGAATGCTTTTTCGCCAATTCGCTAAAACTGGTTTTCCCTTTTTTGGCTTCTTTCAAAATGTCTCTGATTTTAGTTAAGGCTTTATTCTTGTCAGTATTTTCATCAACTTTTATCAAAATGTGGCGGACGCGGACCTGCTCTGGCTGTACCATTTCGGATTCGTGCTCCTTATAAAAATCTTCAATATCACTATCTGTAGGAGGAACCACTTTCGCCTTAACTTCCTGGTCAATCAATTTTATGACCATTATCTGTTCCTTTACCTGGTCCCTAAATTTGTCTTGCGATAATCCCTGCCTGGTAAGTTCTTTACTGTATTCTTCTTCTGTGGCAAATCTCTTTTTAATTTCCTCTATTCCGTCTTCAATCTCTTTTTTGTCCACATTTATCTTATTTCTCTTAGCCTCGTGAATCAAAACTCTCTCATCAATCATCTGGTCAAGAATTTTCTCTTTGAGATCTTTAATTCTTGTTTCCTTATCCGGCCCCTTTAGAAACTGTTGGTATTCTTCTATTACCGGTTTAGCTCTATTTTCGTATTCGCTCATAAGTATAACCTCACCATCAACCGTCGCAACAGTCTTGTCCACGACTTTTGCCGAAAGAGAACTGGTTACGAAAATGGAGATGCCAGTGAATAGAAAAGCTACAATGATGCCCGCGAATTCCCTTTTTACCGTTTCTCTCTTAGAGTTAGTTCGATTTTTCTTCTTCATTTCTGATTTCTCCTTCATATTCTGATTGGACCTCCACCGGAACTTTGTCCAATAGCTCTCGATTTACCGAAACCATCAACTCTTTCCGATACTTTTCTATGAGCGCTTTCAGTTTCTGGTTCTGAATTCGCGTTCTTATCTCATACTCTATTTCTTCAGCCGTCATCTTCTCCATTTGCTTTCTATCTATCAACTTAACCAGGTGGTATCCAAATGGCGACTCAAAAATCTCGCTAATGTCGCCCTTCTTCTTCAGACCAAAAGCAGCCTCTTCAAATACAGGAATCATCTCTCCTCGAGAAATATACCCTAAGTCTCCTCCCTTAATTGCGGTAACCGAATCAATTGAATACTTCTGTGCTAATTTTTCGAAACCAACACCCCGCCCCAGTTCATCCAGTATCTTCCTGGCCTCTGACTTTTTTTTCACCAAAATGTGGCTCACTCTTACCTGTTCGGGATTCAAAAATTCTTCCTTTTTTTTCTCGAAATATTCCCTCACTTCTTCATCTGTAGCCACAATGAGGCCTTTCTGTAACTCCTGGACCATCGCCTCCAAGAGGACTCTGTCCTCTGCATTTTTCAACCTTTTCTTTATGTCCTCTCTCCGATATAGTCCTTCTATCTTTGCCTTCTCAATAAGCGCGGCCTCGGAAATCATGGTATCCAAAAGCTCCATTTTCCCGTCCTCCGTGACCAGGAATCCCCGATAATAGGAAGGGATTTCGACAACCCTTTCTTGAAACTCCTTAACTGTAATCTTCCTTCCGCCAATCCGAGCTAACATAGTTTTATTGCTCTTAGTTTTGAGAAAAATAAGCAACCCTAACCCAACAACCAGAATGCCCGGCACCAACAACATAATTTTTCTTTTCATTGTTTTCCCTTTCCGTAGAAGCAAAGCGTAACCCTCTTAAAATTCGCATAGTTCTATTTCTGGAAATCCTTGCCTTCCCGAACGACTTGACTAATTATACCAGATTACAACAGCTTTTGCAAGGAGTCCTTCAGTTCTCTAACTTTTCCCCGTTCCCACTCAAATTTATCCTTCAAACTTCCTTTGACCTTTGAATCATAATCGGAGGAACCGATTGAAATCTTGAACTTTTCTGTCTGCTGGAATTTAATTCTACCCTTCAGAATTGTAGCCAAATCTACGAACTTTTCAGGTGGGACTTGTGCTTTCGGACTGAATTCAATCTCTACCTCGGTATCTCTTTCACTAATCTTCTCAATTGTCAATTTTATAGCCACCTGGCGAAGTTCAACCAGTTCAAAAAGGGTCAAACAGGGCGGTGGGATATCGCCATAGCGGTCCTCCAGTTCTTCTCTTATCTTCCTCAGGGTCTCCAACTCCCGACAGGAAGCAAACTTCCTGTACATATTGATTCTTTGAGCAGGATCCGGAACATAATCGAGAGGAATGTATGCATCCGCCTGTAAATCTATTTCCACCCGCTCCTCTTCTTCTATCTTTATGCCCCTCTCGGCATTAACCGCTTCCTCCAGCAGTTTGCAATAGAGGTCAAATCCCACCTCAAGGATATGTCCATGTTGTTCTGGTCCGAGAATATTGCCGGCTCCACGAATTTCGAGGTCCCTCAGCGCAATCTTGAAGCCCGAACCCAGTTCAGTGTACTGGGCGATAGTCTCAAGCCTCTTCTCCGCAATATCGCTAAGAGATAAATCTCGCGAATAGAAAATATAGCAGTAAGCCTTATATTTATCTCTCCCTATTCTTCCTCTTAATTGATAAAGCTGCGCCAGACCCAACTCGTGTGCGTTCGTAATTACCATGGTATTGACATTGGGAATATCAAGTCCTGCCTCGACTATGGTGGTTGCCACGAGAACATCATACTCCTTATTTATGAATCTGACCATCACCCTTTCCAGTTCTGACGCTGCCATCTTGCCATGTCCGACCCCTATTCTCACATCAGGCATAATTTCCCTTAGATGCCTGGCAACCGTCTCAATCGTCTCCACCCGGTTATGTACATAAAAGACCTGACCTCCGCGTGCAACTTCATTCTTGACGGCCATTTGGACAATTTCTTCATTTTCCAGCCCTAAGTATGTCTCAATGGGAATGCGGCCCTGGGGCGGCGTGTCTATTACAGACATATCGCGGACCCCACCCAAAGCCATGGAGAGAGTTCTGGGAATAGGCGTGGCAGTCAAAGTTAAGACATCTACTGTCTTTCGTAGTTGCTTCAATTTCTCCTTATGCCGAACGCCGAACCTCTGCTCCTCATCAATTACGACCAGCCCCAGATCGGAAAATTTAATGTCATTCTGAAGCAACCTGTGAGTTCCGATGACAATGTCTATCGACCCGTTCTTCAATTTTTCAATTATTTCTTTCTGTTCCTTCTTACTCCTGAATCTCGATAGCATCTCAATCACTACCGGATAGTCAGCAAATCTTTCAGAGAAAGTGTGGAAGTGCTGTTCAACCAAAATTGTCGTGGGCGCAAGCACTGCCACCTGTTTGCCGTCAAAAACGGCCTTGAGGCTTGCCCTCATAGCTACCTCTGTCTTACCGTAACCAACATCGCCACAAACAATTCTATCCATTGATTTCCGGGACATCATATCCTGCTTCACTTCGTCAATTGCCCTTTCCTGGTCTGGAGTCGCCTCATAGATGAAGGCATCAGCAAACTCTTGTTCATAGTGGCTATCCGGAGGAAAAGCATGTCCAGACAATTTCTGGCGGGCTATATATATCTCCAGAAGTTCCCGGGCAATCCGCTGGACAGATTTCTTAACTTTAGCCTTTATCTGATGCCATGCAATACTATCCAGGGAATGTAATTTTGGTTTGTAACCCTCAGTCCCAACATATTTCTGAACCAGATTAAAATCCTCTATCGGCACATATAATTTATCACCTTTATCATATTCAATTCCTATGTAATCTGTAAATCTTCCTTCTATCTCTATCTGCCTGAGCCCTAAATACTTCCCGATGCCGTACCTCTCATGAACAACATAGTCTTCCATATTCAGTTCAATTAAGTCGCTGAGTCTCCTGGCAGGATACTTAAGTTTAGGATAGCGATGCCTTATTCTATAGCGCCCAAAAATCTCCTTCTCAGAAATCACCACCAGCCTCAAAGAAGGAATTACAAACCCGGAATCAGGGCTCCCTATCAAGAAATGGGGGGATACCACTTCTCTATGTTCTCTCAGGAGTTCTCCCAACCTCGATTTTTCTCCTTCATTGTTGCAGAAGATATAGGTTTCAAAACCCTCGTCCTGCCAGTTTTTGAGTTCCTGAGAAAGGAAACTAATGTTACCATGAAAGGAGGGCGCTGATTTAGTAGAAAAATTTACCGAACCCTTCTGAGGTAGGACGGAGAGGTAAACCTTCAGCAGGGACTTCCTGAGAGTAGACAGCGGGAAGTCGAGATTATCCATTAAGATTACTGCCTCCGCCGGCAGATAATCCAGAATAGTGTGGGAACTATTCTCATCTGATAATTCTTTTGGTATGACCTTAGCCTCTCCTACAGTGTCTATAGACCTTTGCGTCAGGGGGTCAAACCAGCGCATCTCCTCAATCTGGTCTCCAAAGAAAACGACCCTGAGGGGATGTTCGAAATTGGCAGACCAGACATCCAAAATCTCGCCTCGTAGACGGAACTCCCCCGCTCCTTCTACGATTTCAACTCTCTCGTAACCTGCACGCACTAACTTTTCGGCAAGGCTCTCATATTCAATCCTTCCACCTGCTACCAGATTTATAGTAGATAAGGAGAATCGGGACGGAGAAATAGTTTTCATCTTTGCACCATCTACAGTAGTAACCAGAAGGGGATTCTCCTGAAAAGACAAATGGTAAAGAGACACTAGCGAATCTTCCTTATTTTCTTGAGAGAAAAGGTCGCTCTCTCCCCCAAAAGCTTTCAGGTCTTCTCTTAACCTCTCTAAGTCGTCTTCTTTTTCCGTAACTACCAGTAATGGCCTGGAGATTATATCTTTCAGGCCCAAAACAAAAAAAGCTTTGGAACCTCCCCAAAGCCCTGAGACCTTTACCTTTTCCTCTCCCTTAATTATCTTTTCAGAAATCTCTTTTAAGTTTGGGTCCCCTTCCCAAAAATGTAGTAACTCATTCTTCATAACTCTATTCCCTAAAGGATACTATCAAAAAAAAATTGGAAAATCAAGTGGACGATTTACGCAATTCTTCGCCAGAGTGGCACCGAGAGAAGTTTAGTGGTAGATTGGAGATAGATTCTAGTTAGTTACGGCAGTCCTTTGGAAAGAACCGGAAATTTAATTCATATTGAGGAATTCTTGCTTCCTATTTCTTTAATAGCCTTTCCTTGAGAATTCTATTGACCATTTGAGGATTGGCCTTTCCCTGGGTTTTCTTCATTATTTGACCAACTAAATGTACTAAGGCTTTCTCTTTACCTTTTCGGTACTCCTCTACTGCGGCTACATTTTCCTTTAAGACTTCGTCTACCATTTTGCCAATCTCTTTCTCATCGGTAATCTGCACCAATTCCTTCTCTTCAAGGATTACTTCAGGACTCTTTCCGGTATTAAACATCTCCTCGAATACTGTCTTCGCAATCTTTCCCGAAATTATCCTTTTCTCCATTAGATTTAGAAGTTCCGTCAGTTGTCCGGCAGAGACTGGCGAGTCTCTTATTTCCTTATTCGCTGCATTCAACCTTCCCAGAAGCTCTACCGTTATCCAGTTACTAACTACCTTCGCGTTGCTATACAATTTAAGGGCCTCTTCAAAATAATCAGCCAGTCCCTTCTCGGCAGTGAGTACTCCCGCATCGTACTCTGAAAGCCCATATTCTCTCATAAAGCGTTCCCGCCGGCTCTCTGGAAGTTCTGGAATCGTCTTTCTTATTTCTTCTATCCATTTCCCATCCACAATCAAGGACACGAGGTCAGGCTCAGGAAAGTAGCGATAGTCATGGGCCTCCTCCTTGCTCCTCATAGGATATGTCCTTTCCCTTTTCTCATCCCAGAGTCTTGTCTCCTGAACAATTTTCTCTCTACTTTCCAAAGCCTCTATCTGCCTCCGGACTTCGTATTCCAAGGCTTTCTGTATGGCTCTGAAGGAATTCATATTCTTAACCTCTGCTTTCACTCCCAATTCTTTCTTTCCAACCAGCCGGAGAGAAACATTCGCATCGCACCGAAGTGAACCCTTCTCCATATCGCAATCTGATACCTCCAGATACCTGAGGACGCTCTTCAATGTGATAAGATAGGCGTAGGCCTCTTTAGGGCTATTGATATCAGGAGAGGAAACAATCTCCAGAAGCGGAACGCCACAGCGATTGAAATCAACGAGACTTCCATCAATTTCCCGCGAACCAATGTAGTGCAAGAGCTTGCCCGCATCCTCTTCCAGATTAATTCTTGTTATGCCTACTTTCCTCTTTCCATTATCAGTTGCAATTTCAAGGTAGCCATTTTGAGCCAGAGGCTCTTCGTACTGGGAAATCTGGTAATTCTTGGGCAGGTCGGGATAGAAATAATTCTTGCGTGCAAATATTGAACGCGTGGCAACTCTGCAATTCAGGGCTAAAGCGCTCTTAATTGCGTATTCAACCGCCCTCTTATTAAGTACAGGCAATACGCCAGGCATACCTGTACAGACCGGGCAGGCATGGGTGTTGGGCGGCGCCCCAAATTTGGTTGAGCACCCGCAAAATAACTTGGACTCTGTCTTCAACTGGACATGGACTTCTAATCCAATTATCGTCTCATACTCTGCCATTCACATACTCCACAAAATTGGACAGCCCTTCTTTCCAACAACTCTTTTGACATAAGGGCAGTCTGTGAGGAACAAACTGCATCTTAAATCACAAAAAATTCTTCGCCGCTCAAAATCATAATCTACACTTGTGGCTTTCTCTTGTGCCAGTCTGTATTCTTTTCATATGTGTAGGCTATACGAAAGAGAATCTTCTCATCAAATGGCTTGGCTAAAATCTGCAGTCCGATAGGAAGTCCTTTCTTGCTAAACCCACACGGAAGAGAGATTCCTGGAATGCCAGCCAGATTTGCAGAAATGGTAAAAATATCCGATAAATACATCTGCAAGGGGTCATCAACCTTCTCGCCAATCCTGAATGCCGCTGTGGGAGCAGTTGGGGTCACGATGGCATCTACTTTTTTGAAGGCCTCATCGAAATCTCTCTTAATTAGGGTGCGCACCTTCTGAGCTTTTAGATAGTACGCATCATAGTATCCGCGAGAAAGAGCGTAAGTCCCGAGCATTATCCTTCTTTTAACCTCAGGACCAAACCCCTCTCCCCTTGTCTTCTCATATTCTTCCAGTAGGTTTTCCGTCTCTTTGGACCGGTACCCATATCTGACTCCATCGTATCTTGCCAGGTTGGCACTCGCCTCGGAGGGAGCAATCAGGTAGTAAACCCCCACTCCGTACTCGGTGTGGGGGAGAGAAATTTCTAAAGTTTCTGCTCCCAGACCCTTAAGAAGTTCTATGGCATCCTTCACAGCCCTTTCCACTTCCCCATCCAAGCCACGAACAAAATATTCTTTGGGGACTCCTATCTTAACCCCTCTAACATCTTCTATTAAACATTTAGTGAAATCGGGGACATCCAGATTGACCGAAGTTGAATCGTTTTCATCATAGCCGGAAATAACATTCGTAAGAAGTGCAACATCCTCTATATCCTTACCAAATGGACCTATCTGGTCAAGTGAAGAAGCAAAGGCAACCAAACCATAACGGGAGACCCTGCCGTAAGTAGGCTTTAATCCCACCACGCCACAGCAGGCTGCCGGCTGCCGAATAGACCCTCCCGTGTCGGAACCTATGGCCAGAATTGCTTCGTCGGAAGCGACCGCTGCGGCTGAGCCGCCGGAAGAACCGCCGGGAATATAATCCAGATTCCACGGGTTACAAGTTATGCCAAAATAGGAATTCTCGGTAGAAGAACCCATGGCAAATTCATCCATATTTGTCTTGCCTATGAAGACTGCTCCTTCCTCCCTCAGTCTCTTAACCACGGTAGCATCATAGGGGGAGATGAAATTCTCAAGTATATGAGATGAGCAGGTTGTTCTTATTTTTCTCACACATATATTGTCTTTAATCGCCACAGGGATGCCTGCCAACTGACCTACCAATTCGCCTTTTTCAAGTCTTTCATCAATCTTTCTTGCCTGGAGCAGAGCTTCTTCTTCGGTTAAGGTTACGAAGCTATGAAGTTTATCTTCTACCTGACCAATTCTCGCATAACAGGACCTTACAATCTCCTCGGATGAAATCTCTCTTTTTGCCATCCTTTCTAATAATTCGTGCGCGGTCAGTTCGTATAGTTCCATTAAGTTTTCCTTTCAATGGTTATTTTCTCGCCGTCCTTCACTTTTTTCCAGTCTTTTGGGTTTCCCAAAAGCTTGCCAATCAGATTTACCGGGCTGGCTGGTTTTATCTCGGACTTTGTAGAAATAGGAGTTTTTCCAAAGAAGATACAGAAACTATCCCCTTGAGGCCAATATCCCAGGTCTCCTTCCTTGACAACGCTCACGGCTTTCTCTGGACCCATCTTAACTGGAATAGAAAAGTATATTTCTTCCCCCCAAGTATTAACTCTTGCTTCCACAGGGAGGGAATCCCAGATGGCGTTTCCTGTCTTTGTCTCAAAGAGCTCTCCCTCCATAACAACCTTCTCTGTTCTTATAGTTATCTTCTTTGCCATTCTTCTTCCTTATTCGGTAGTGTAGCGCTTTATGGAAATTCCAAATGTCAAAATCCAAATGTCAAAATCCAAATTCCAAATTACGGGGACAAGCCCCTACACTACAAATCAAAAATCAAATATCAAAAATTATCTAACACCCATTACGCAATGCCCATTACCCATTTTATACCGAGCGACTCCGAAAACTATCCCTTCATCCTACTCTATTACCTTTTTTACCTTGAAGTGGCCGTATTGCACTTCTGGAGCATTCGCCAAAACTTCCTCCTGCTTCAAAGATGGCTTTACTACATCCTCGCGGAAAACATTTGATAAAGGCAAAACATGGGAGGTTGGCTCCACTTTTTCCGTATTGAGCTCATTAAGTTTATTCATATATTTCAAAATATCTCCCAGTTGCCTTGTATATTTCACCTTCTCTTCCTCAGTCAACTTTAATCTTGCCAATCTGGCAACATATTCGACTTCCTTCTCAGTAATCATTTGCTCTCGCTCCTTAGTATCATACTCTCTCTATAGGCGCATATTTGACCAAAAGTTTCTTCCACTGACCATTTTCAAATAGAACGACAATCTTTGTATCGTCACCAGAACCACTCCGTTCCAGTATCCTCCCGAGACCAAACTCTTCATGCCGGACCCATGCACCTACCTGCCATTCATCTGCTTGAGTGCCAAGGGAGAAAGGGCTTTGACGAGCCTCGGTGTCCCCGTTTTCAGGGGAAACCCGGACTTCTGATAGACCCCTTTCTTTTCCCTGTAGACCAGCCTCTACGACAAAACGGGAAGCCACATTCCATCTCCACTGCCCGTAAAGTCGCCTCTGGTTTACTGAAGTAAGATAGAGCCTTTCCTTGGCTCTAGTCATTCCCACATAACAGAGCCTCCTCTCTTCCTCCATCTCCGCCTGATCATAAAGGGCGTCAGCGTGCGGAAGGAGCCCCTCTTCTAAACCCGTAATAAAAACCACGGGAAACTCCAGACCCTTAGCCAGATGGATGGTCATCAAAGTCACCCGGTCTTTCCCTTCATCCCAGGTATCTATGTCAGTTATTAAAGATACCTGCTCCAGAAAAGCCTCTATTGACTTATCCTCAGACTGTTCTTCAAACTCTCCAACTGCAGAGACCAGTTCTTTTATGTTCTCTATTCTGCTCTCGGCCTCGCTGGTATCTTCTCTTGCGAGTTCATCTAAATAACCAGTAGTCTCTATCACCAGACGCGTCAGTTCCTTTGCCCTCAAGTTTTTACCTCTGGCTCGTAACTCACCAATAAAGTTTATGAGGTCTTCGAGACGCGGACAGGCCCGGGGAGGAATCCCCTTAATTTCTCGAACTTTTCCCAGAGTTTCAAAAAGTGACTTTCCAGACTCAAGCGCAAATTGCTCCAAATAAGTCAGAGTTTGTTTACCTATCCCACGATGCGGTATATTAATAATTCTCTTTAGGCTGAGAGAATCTAAGGAATTTGCTATAACTCTTAAGTATGCCAGGATATCTTTTATCTCTTTTCGCTCGTAGAATCTAACCCCTCCAACAATAGCATAATTCAGTTTAGCTTTCCTGAAAGCATCCTCCAGAACCCTTGATTGTGCGTTTGTCCGATAGAACACTGCAAAGTCTTTCAGGTTGTAGCCTTCTTCCATCAATCTCGTTATTTCCCCCGCCACGAGATTAGATTCAAAGATTTCATTGTCAACCTGGGCGTACTCAACAGGCATTCCGTATTTCCGATTTGTCCACAGTTTCTTATCTCTTCGGTATCTGTTATTTTTCACCAGGTTCCAGGCAGTGTTGAGGATATTTTTCGTTGAACGGTAGTTCTGTTCCAATTTCATGACTTTAACATTTTCATAATCTTTTTCAAAATGTAAGATGTTGCGGAGGTCTGCCCCCCTGAACGAATATATTGATTGGTCATCGTCACCAACAGCGCATATATTTCTATGCTCGGAAACCAAAAGTTTAGTCAATAGATACTGGGCATGGTTTGTATCCTGGTATTCGTCAACCATAACGTACTGGAAACGCTCGCGATACTTCTCCAGCACCTCTCTTTTCTCTCTGAAAAGCCTAACTACCTCCATCAAAAGGTCAGCAAAATCCAGGGCAGAACTCTCCCGCAGTTTCTTTTGATAAAGCTGATAAATATTGGCAACGACCTGGCGGAATTGGTCATCCGAAGTTTGAGCGTAAATAGCATAGGAATCGGCATCTACAAGATTATCCTTTGCCTTGTTTATTAGTGCTGCAGCTACTGTTGTCTTAAACCTTTTCTCATCAATGTTTAACTCCTTTATGCAGTCTTTGACTAAGTTCAACTGATCAATCTCATCGTAGATAGCAAAGTGTCTATTTCCCCCTATCTTGTCAATTTCTTCTCGAAGAATCCGTGCGGCAAACGAATGGAAGGTGGAAATCCAGACGCTTCTCCCCTTACCCCCTACTAACCGGTCCACCCTCTCCCGCATCTCCCCCGCTGCTTTGTTCGTAAAAGTAACCGCCAGGATATTCCACGGAGAAATACCGCTCTCAATTAGATAAGCTATCCGATAGGTAATTACCCGGGTCTTGCCTGAACCTGCGCCAGCCAATATGAGAAGGGGACCATGAATGTGCTCAACCGCTTCTCTTTGAACAGGATTGAGGTCGTTCAATATACTACGGCCTTTCGTTCCACTCTCCATAAAACCAAAACTCTCCTTTTTCCCTGACTGACCACTTAAACCAGATTTGTAGCGGAAAAGCGTAAGCTTTGTCTATTATCAGCGGGCGACCGTAAAGGTCGCCCCTACGCGACCTGAGATTTTTGGCAGTGCTCGAAGAGCAAAAAATTGTCAGCGAGCGAACCAAATCCCGAGCATATTTCCTCACTGCACCATCTTCTCAATCATTATGGTGGCCTTATAGTTATCAGGGTCAAGCTCCAGAACTTTCTTGAATTCATCGGCAGCTTCTTTAAGCTTCCCCATAGTATAGTAACAATATCCTAAATTGAAATGGGCATCAATCATCTCAGGATTGACAGCGACTGCCTCCTTATAATTCTCAATTGCCTTCTCTTTATTTCCTAAAGTAAAATATATGTTCCCTAAATTATTCCTCGCTCCTGCCAGTTCAGGATTCAATCTACACGCTATCTCAAAATTCTTGATGGCCTGACCCCAATCTTTCTCCTTTGCATATATCCATCCCAGCCGGTAATAAGCCAAACCATTATTAGGATTTGCTTTGATTGTTTCTTCAAGTGCTGCAATTGCCTTTCGTGGATCGGCCTCTTTCTGGTCAAAGAAACTAACCTCTTCGCTCAGCAACTTGTGAGCACGAAAAGGTTTAACTATTTCTCTTATAGAAAAGAGTCCCATCCAAAGTACGAGACCAATTATTATTAGCCTCAAGGCTCCTGGCCAGTCTACCGGGACCACTATCTCTCCCTCGCACTCGGAAGCCAACAGGCCGAGCAGGAAATAGAAATAGACAGCAGTCACAATGAACCGCATATTGACGGAAAAGAAGCTATCTGCAAGAATTCCGGCACCTGCGCAAAGCCAACCCAAAGTCAAAACTTTTTGGGATTTCTGAGCCGAATCTTCCTTGAGGACCAAGCCGCCTTGAATGAAGAAAGCAAAAATTGTCCAGAGAAAGATGCCGATTCCAATGAGGCCCGTCTCTGACCAAATTTCTAAGAACTCGTTGTGGGCATAATTGACGATGAACCTGTCACCCGGCAAAATTTTCAATAGTTCCTGAGAGGCGTAGCGCGGGAAATATATGTGGAATGCCCCAATTCCTACTCCCAGAGGATTATTCAGGCCCATTACGAGCGTATCCCTCCAAATCAGTAAACGCTCGGTGCGCCTGGTCAGTATGCCATAAACTTTATCAACTCCTCCTTCTATTGTTTTCCTATATTCCTGGCTCCTCCACATTAATCCAAAATGGAGAAGAATAATCATAAGCAATGGAATAAGAAACATTAACTTTCTTTTCCACAAACTGCCTAACCACTCCCTCCCAATCTTTCTACTATAAAGTATGGCGAAGACCAGAAAGGAAATTATGAAGCCTGCCCATGCTGAACGGGTAGCTGTAAAGTATAGGTTGAGAAGTAGAGCCAAAATAAGAAGACCAAACAGCAGTTTCCGGCCTCTCCTTTCAGTTAAAAACATAGAGAAAAATATGGGTAAAGAAATTACCAAGTAACTCGCAAAGAAACCTGGATTGCCAAAGGTGGCGAAGGGACGGTCATTAGGTCCGTAATAAGCGATGCCAAGAAATTCTCTCACTGGAAGGTGAAGGAACTTGTCAATTGGCGACAAAAAACCCGCTACCCAGGAAAAGACCGAAGTCAAAACATTCGCTGGGTTCTTGACTGCCCAGAAGGAACTAATTCCATTCAGGGAAACAAAGATACTTCCCAAAAGCCACGCGGAAATTATGTAATTTAAATCTCTTCTATCACGGACATTATTGGCAACAACAAAGAATATGGATATACAAATCAGCATCCTTTGAAATTCGTTCTTGGCAACAACTTTATCTCTGGAAAATATGTAATAGAAAGAAAAAGTCAAGCCATAGAAGAAAATTGGTAAGTTGAGAAGGTTTTTCTTGAGAACGACCTTCCGCTCAAGCATCATCCTGGCTATCCAGAAGGCTGCAATGAGGATAACAGATAGCTCCATGGCAAAGAGCTTGTAGCGGGTAAGTTTGACGTCAACTGCTAAGGCAGAAAATAGCGTAAAGAAAATAAGAGTTCCGAGAATGGCCTTTTCCAGATAGCCCGCCAATGGTTGCGAAACATCTGGTATCTGGCGAACTTTAGCCCTCTCAGGAGACAAGCCGTGTTTTGTCACTTCCGCTCCGCATAAGTGATGTATATAGGACGACCCTGACGGACAATATCAAAAATTGCTCCTGCCCCAAGGTCTACCTTCTTAATCACTTTCTTGAAATCGCTGATGCTACGGATAGTTTGTCTATTTATGCCCTTTATCAAATCGCCTTCCACCAGACCAATCTCTTCAGCCTTGCTCCCGACTTGAATCTCGGCAATTACAACACCTTCCTTTTCTTCAATCCCATATTGTCTGGCCAGACTCGCTGTTAATGTCTCCACCCTCATGCCCAGCCACTCTTCAAATTCTGCTCCCTTTTCTTTTTCCTTTTTCTCCTCCTCTTTCGGAACCTCTTCCGTGACCTCTGGCATTTCAGCCAGCTCTATAGTCAGTGGAACCTCCTTCTTTTCTCTAATTACTATTACCTTCACTTTCTTCCCCGGTGTTGTTCCGGCAACTACATCCTGGAGGTCCTTCACACTTTCAACTTCGTGGTCTTGAAATTTTGTAATCACGTCACCTCTCTTCATTCCTCCCTTTTCTGCAGCCGAGCCCTCAATTACTCTATTTACCAGAACGCCTTTCTTACTGGAAAGCTCGAACTGTTTGGCTATGACCTCGTCCACCTCCCTTATCTCTATGCCCAGCCAGCCACGCACAACCTTTCCCTTTTCGATTAACTGACCGAGAATCTCTTTGGCATTATTAATTGGAATGGCAAACCCTACGCCTGAGAAAACTCCGGTTGGAGCATAGATTGCTGTGTTAATCCCTATGACTTCCCCTTCAATATTTACTAGCGGACCGCCGCTATTGCCGCGATTGATGGACGCATCGGTTTGAATCATCTCTCTATACTCCTTACCTTCAACATACAGCGATTGCCTCTTCGCACTAATTACCCCCACAGTTACAGTCTGCCTTAGTCCAAATGGCGACCCGATTGCTATCGCCCAATCTCCAATCCTTATCTTATCCGAATCGCCGAGTTTGGCTGCGGTAAATTTCTCCTTTGACTTTATTTTAATTACCGCTAAGTCGGTTTTAGGGTCTTTACCAACTACCTTGCCATCGTATTTCTTTTCCTCCCCGTCGGACAGGGTCACCTTAATGTCCTCAGCTCCGGCAATTACATGGTAATTTGTCAATATATAGCCTTCCGGGTCAATAATTACTCCCGAGCCAGTTCCTTCGGCTCTTCGCTTAAACTCCCTCGGCGCTGGCTGTGGTTTCTTTTCCCCTCTCGGCCTTCCAAAAAATTCATCAAAGAAATCCTGAAAAGGGTCGCCAAAGTAGAATTCGTAATAGGGAACTTCCATCTTTACAATTTGCACTGCAGAGATGTTTACCACCGAAGGCATTACTGTCTGAGCCACATTGGCGAAAGCCTCCTGAAGCTCCGTAACCCCGCTGGGGACAGACACAGCTTTCTCAACCGAACTCTCCCCCTTGGTCAAGACGAATTTCTTCTCCCCTTTTTCCCCTTTACATGTAAATCCCAAAAACAATAAAAGAGCCAAAACTACCACAAAAGTCCCAATCCAAATTTTAGACCTTACCATTTTCCCCATTTTCCTTAACCTCCTTATGTTCGCGCAAGAAGATTCGCCACTTCTAAATCCGAGACACAACCTTTACTTCCCACCACCTTCCTGTAGCGTCTAAAGCACGAGAGTTACCTTTTTCTTAGTCCCGATTCATTGAGACCAACAGAATCATTTTAAAGATATCTTTTCAAGTCTCCAACGGAGAAACTCCATCTCAATTCAAAACCTTTATTTAAATCTCGTCGCAGGTATCTCTACCGCCCTGCCTTGCCTGTAAACACCAAGTATATTTCTCTGATTTTGTCCTCGAGGTAGGACGGCATCAATAATATTTGGTATATTCACTATTCCCTTATCAGAAAACGCGCTGGCACCGCCGAAATGGGATTCATCATTCACTTCTCTAATTTCTCTGACATTCCAATTTCGCGAGGCTGATTCGCCGTCAAAAGCCAGGACAATCGGTAGATATCCCCAATTTCGTGGGTCACCCCGGAGCAGGCTTCTGGGAACATAAATGGTAACTTCTCCACTCGCAGAATCAACCTTCATTTTCAGGTTTGCTAACTTAGCCGGTTTGCCGGCTCCATCTATCTTATAAAGAACCTGCTGCCAGCCATCCACAGAGATTGCATACTCCCACGCATCTTCCGCCGTGGTGTAGGCGTTTCTTCCAGGAAGGAGTTCCATAGACCCCGCTCCTACCTTATTATTTAAGTCAACATAAAGATCAATAATCTGTAGGCTTAGCCCAGAAGGGGAAGCCCAGGGATTTTCAATTATACCCAGTTTGACTTTGAAAAGCAGATATTCGGTTCCTTCGCTTACCGAAAACTCACGAATGTCAAAAGAACCGGGCTTAAAAACTGGATCCATCGGGTAGGTATAATTACCGGGGCCGTAGTCGTCACCGACGGGGTCAACGATTCTTGAAATACCGGCCGCCTTATTAAATAATTCGGGAATAATTACGGTAATGGGAACAAAAGGTGGCATAACTTCTAATTCTACGCCACCTCCCGCTGCCACAGCAATCATTCTCAATTTCTCTCCACCTGAAATGTTAAGGTATTCAAAGGGTATCGCGATTTCAAATGAATAGGCTCCCACTGCCATAGAATAGAGGTCCAAAATAGGTTGCCAGGTGTTTTCCCCTGTCGCACCTGAAAGGACTGCTTTTCCTTTTCCATCCTCAGTGCCCGAGCCAAGTTGTTCCAACCATATCCCTACTTCGTGAGATAGTCCAAAGCCCAACACTCTTTCTCCACTTGACCCTCCGTAGCGAGTGGAGAGATTGTACTTCCCCGCTCCTGGCGTTCCCATATAGAATCCGATGAAGAAATCTGTTCCCCTTCTTTCAGCAAGCAATTCTTTCGCATCCAGTCTCAGATAGAGATTAAATCTGTCGTATCCATAATAAATTTTATCAAATATCTTGCTCTTCTTGTCTACATAGTAGCCGGCATTGTCCCATTCTCCCTTATCAACCATACCATCAATCTGAGGAGTAACAAAATCCAAAATCCCCCTCTCGGGTAATAACTCTTTATAAGCAACAATCGGCTGAAATAGCCTGGCCGGCGGCTCCATTCCTATAGTCTGATATACCTTTATGAGTAAGCTCCTGTATTCCTGATCAAAAATTTCGTCCCTGCCGGAATTCTGGTCCTGGCCGTACCACCAGAACCATTTACTATCAGAGGCCTTCAAAATTATTGTAAACGCTTGATCCAATTGTTCAATCTTTGCTCTGCCACTATTTTTGTAATTTTCTAATGCCAGTCTGGCTTCTCCCAGCAGTTCCCAGGCGACATTCTCTTCTTCTTCGCCAATCCAGCTATCAAAATTTCCATTGACAAGGGAGCCCGGAGTCAGTCTTTCTATCCGCTCCACCGCAGGATGTCCTTTTAGATACTCCTGTATGCCAATAGCCTTTATTGAAGAAATATTCGCGAGCCGATTGAAAAACTGAGTTAAGAAAGGCATGCTTCCTCCATTATCCATGACTACAGTCACCAGAGGAGGAATTTCTTGCTTCCATTCTTTCTGAATGAAAAGAAGGCGTTCAATAAAATCCCTGGCCGCTTCGTTTGGGTCCATTGATGGATAGACAAGATTGATTCTATCGCTAAGAATCCTGTCACGGAAGACTATCGTTATCGCTCTCTTTCCTCGGGACACGAGGTAGGGCCGATAAAGAAACTCAGGATTCAGGAGTTGCCCCTGCTCATTCCTGGCAAATCTAATGTTCAATGAATTTCCCAGGACCTCCTCACCAGAAGCCACCCACTCCACCCGACAATCGCTAACAACATCTAATACTTCACTGGCTACTGCACCTTCGGGGGGCCACATCCCGCTGGGGAAACTACCAAAATAGTTCCGATAGAAGTTTACACTGCTCATTACTCTGGCTCTGACATCCTCAGGATATTTCCATTTCTCCTTAGGCAGCATAGTTACTGCCCCCATTGCACTGGCCAAATCTGTATCGTAAAGGAGCGGAAGGACAGGACGGCCGGGAGGCACCGGCGCTACTTGAATACGACCAAGCTCTTGAAGTCGCCTGAGAATATCTATTGTCTCAGGATTCATCTGTTCAGCCATTTCAGGAGATAAATTACAGGTAATATGTATCTGTGGATACTTCTCCAATAAGGCTAAGAGATTAGTTATCGTTTCCAGATTGGCCTCCCCTGACCGTGTCACTTCCCCGTCCCAGATAAGAGCAAGGTAAAGGGATACCCTGGGGACTTCTGGGGGCTTTGGTAGAGCCATCCCTTCTTCCTTTCCCGGTTTTGGCGCTGGGCCTGCGCAGCCTAAAAGGAAAAGAATAGCAACGGACAAAAAATATGCCAAAAATAGACTCAAAAGTTTTTTCATTATCTTCTAAGAATTCCGTGTTTCAGATGCTATTCGGAATTACATTATATTAAATATTAATTCGATTTGTAAAGTATAAAAGTCAAAATTCACGAGGAGAAATGGCTATTTGGAGAGCACTAAAGCAACCTTTAATGGAAGAAAGGCAAATGACTACGCGGACCTGCTATGGCCAAAAAACCGCAAGCATCTAATCAAAGCTTTCCTGTCCCCGAGCCCTCCGGGTTTGAGAATGAAGTCATACTTTCCATCTAAAGCCCGGCAAAATGCAATCCCCGGGGACACAGAAGAAATAATTTGAAAGGCGTCTATTTTCAATGCGCGGCAGATACTAAAGGCAGTATCCCCCCCGATAAGAATAAGATTGTGAAATAGTCCTCCTTTCAAGAGTCCAGTCGTCAACTGCACAAGCATTCCAATTATCTTATCCGGATTAAGTTTATATCTGCTTTTTTGGGGATAGACTAATATGTGCTTAGCGCTTGCCCCATGTGGCATTTCCACTCTATTCCACTCGAAGTCTATAGGGACAGCCAGTAGGCCCTTCTCGCCCTTCAGTTCTTCAATCTGTTCATAAGTAACTGACTTGGCGCTTCCGGAAACAATCAGGACAGGTTCTGAACTACCTATCTGAATTCTGGATTTAACTCGCTCTCTTGGTCTCGCCTTGCCCCAGAATCTGACTAACTCTCCAGCCAGTCCACTTGCACCACATACAGTGGTACAATCCAGAATGTCTTTAGCAATATTTCCCAAATCTTTTTGCGTTCTTGCATCGTATACTCTAATTCTATCATGGTATCTTGACATACCTTTCAGCAAAGTAGGTATATGACTTTCGGTCACTGGATTTCTGGGGTCCTGAGCAAACTCTGTCCTCGTAACCAATTCTCCCCAGACATAATGGTACCCGTCTATTGTAGTCCTTCCTATCTTAGGAAAGGCAGCGCAAAAAGGAAGCTTTTCTATCTTCAACTCATCGAAAAGCGCGTCAATTTCCGAACCTATATTTCCCCGCAAGGTAGAATCTATCTTTTTATAAATCTCTCTTACCTTTAAACTTTTAAAGAATTTACAAACATCTTTGACCTTCTCATAGGCCACCTGAGGCTCATCAAATCTGCTCTCTGTATTCACTACAAGGACTTCCCAGTCAGTATCTGGCTTTAGTTCTTCGGAGAGCCTATCCAAACGAGAAGAATAGACAATGGTTTCTAAACCCCAGTCTGCAAAATGTAAACCCACATCTCCGCACCCGGTTAAGTCATCAGAAATTACTCCAATCATTCGAACTCCCATCCTTCAAAAATCACTTTTTGTCCCCTCACCTCTATCCTCTCCCCGGATGGGAGAGGAAGACTGACACTCCCATTCTTCATAAATCAGTCTTTATTCTGGGAAATAGAGGCTTGCCTATCTTAATTTTTTTCCCTGGTTTGATCCTTCCCCATTCCACTTCTTCAATTTTCTGGTTATGGATTTTCTTGTCAATCCCCAGTTGTTCCCAGATCCTTTCAGCTGTCTCGGGCATAAATGGGAAAATATACAATGCTACCACTCTCAGAGTCTCCGAAAGGTTATACAGCACAGTTTCCAATCTTCTTCTGTCAGTCTTCTCCAACTTCCAGGGAGCTGTCCTTTCAATGTACCTATTGGCATAATCTATAACTTCCCAGACGGCTCCGAGAACGCTATTCAATTCCAATTTATCATAATACTTTGTGACTCTCTCAAGAAGTCCTCCTACATTTTGAATTAATTCTCTCCCCTCTCCTCCCTTCTTATCCGGCTCAGGGACCCTGCCATCAAGGTACCTATCTACCATTGTGAGGCTACGGCTTACAAGGTTACCTAAATTGTTCGCCAGATCGGCATTGTAGCGCCTGATAAGGGCTTTCTCGGAAAAATCGCCATCCTGGCCAAAAGGAACCTCTCTCATCAAGAAGTAACGGAATGCATCTACTCCGAACTCTTCACAAACTTCAATCGGACTAACCACATTCCCTCGAGATTTGGACATCTTCTCTCCTTCCACAGTCCACCAGCCATGCCCAAAAACTTTCCTGGGAACCGGTAACTCCAGGGCCATCAACATTGCAGGCCAGATAATAGTGTGGAACTTGAAAATCTCTTTACCCACAAGATGAACATCAGCAGGCCAGAACTTTTCAAATTTTCCTCTATCGTCTGAATATCCACAGGCAGTAAGATAATTTATCAGAGCATCAAACCATACATAGACAGTGTGTTTCTCGTCAAAAGGAACTGGTATTCCCCACTTTACAGCCGTTCGGCTCACGCTCAGGTCCTTCAGGCCCTCCTTCACGAAATTTACCATTTCTGCTTTCCTGAAGAGAGGCTGCATAAATTCGGGATTGTCTTTAAAACATTCCAGTAGCCTATCCTGATATTTAGATAACCTGAAGAAATAACTCTCTTCTTTCAGCTTTTCTGCAACCTTTCCGCATTCAGGGCAGTTACCCTCTTCAAGCTGCGACTCCGTATAGAAAGTTTCACACGAGGTGCAATACCATCCCTCATACTCTCCCTTATATATTTCGCCCTTCTGATAGAGTTTTGTAAAAATTTCCTGCACCGTCCTTTTATGCCGCTCTTCTGTTGTTCTTATAAAGTCATCATGCGAAATGTTTAGCTTCTCCCAAAGTTTCTTGTCCTCGGAAACCACATAATCCGCCCACTCCAATGGGGTCTTCCCTTTCAAGCTGGCTGCCTGGGCTATTTTCTGCCCATGTTCGTCAGTGCCGGTAAGAAACAGAACATCATGCCCACAAAAGCGCCTGAATCGCGCCACCACGTCACAAGCTATGGTGCAGTAGGCATGACCGATGTGAAGAAGGTCATTCACATAGAATATGGGGGTAGTAATATAAAATTTCTTAGCCATAACAAATCACTAACCTTCCGACTTTCTAAGCTTAAACTTTCCAAAAAAGCCTACTGGAGATACTTCCTTTCTTGATAATTTCTTCAACATCCCATCCGCATACTCAATGGTCACTTCTTCCCGCAAAATATCGACTGCCTTAACAATTCCTATCCCATCCCTTGTAGCGACTTTGGAATTTACTTTTGGAAGGTTCTTTTTCGCTTCACTATAAGAATCGTTCTCATATC
>Ga0315309_1000366_pt1 | contig 27334 bp, 24 predicted proteins | sample TDP4_MG_FD_203080 | JGI IMG/M metagenome (GOLD analysis project Ga0315309, IMG submission 203080) | Freshwater sediment microbial communities from Lake Towuti, South Sulawesi, Indonesia - TDP4 | ecosystem: Environmental > Aquatic > Freshwater > Lake > Sediment | place: Indonesia: South Sulawesi...
AGGAAGGCGGGGGGATCTTCTTCACTGCCGAATGTGGCTATCCCGACGGGATGATCGTCAAGGTGCCTCTGGGGAAGGCCCGTGCGCTGGCTGCCAGTTGCGACGGGTCCGATGCCGTTTTCCAGAACAGGGAGGAATTCGGCCAGAACTGGGTCTTCGTCATTTCCCGGCGGGGTCGACACCGCATGAGGGTCACCGTCGGTCAGTGATGCGTGCTCACTCGTCCGTTCATCATTGTAGCAGGGCGAGATTTCGGTGAGCTTCGGGGTCGGCACTACGTCTTGGCTGGGCGGGCACCTTAGGTGCTCAGCCCACCGATGATGGTGTCAAGGTGGACGGTGAACTCGGCGGTTATCTCTATGATGCTCTGGAGAGTGCGGTAGGGGGCGATGTTCATCCAGTATCCCTCAGGATACTGATGCTCCACGAAGTAGTCTGCGACCTTCATTGCCAGATCGTAGTAGCGGCTGTCCTTTGTCACCTGGTACAGGAGGGCCGATCCCCAGCCGACCTTGCACACCTGGGGGGCCGAGAACAGGTGGGTGCATCCGGTTGCGAACTCGATGTAGTCCTTTGCTAGGTCGAGATGCTTCCTCTCTGCCGTGGCCATATACAGTCTGCAAAGGAAGGCCGCGGCTATGCCGGGCTGGAAGTAGTATTGCCTGGGTCGGTCTGCTTGGATGCAGTAGGCCGTGGCCTTCTCCTCCGGGAAGTCGGTCACCAGCCCCTTGCCCCGGTGGTAAACGAAGTAGAGGCTTCTTTCCTTGTCTGGTTGAAGCTTGTACACAGTCTCAAGGAAGTGGGCCACCTTCCGTGCCTGTTCGAGATGCCCGGTCAGCAGGCAGGTCAGCCCGGCCTGCGAGCTGCACCAGATGTCCTCCTCGCCCCCTGGACCCATCTCCTCCTTCCTGTTGAAGAACCCGCCGGAGTCCCTGTCTTGGAATCCCAAAAGGAACCGCATCCCCCTGCAGGAGAGGTCGAACTGGCGAAGCATGTGGGCCCCGTAGATGAGGTTGGCGTTGGGATAGGTGTAGTAGCCGGCGCATTCCTCCCGGCTGTATCTGCCCGCAAAATCCCCCTCCGCATTGAACATGTTGCCCCTTACCCATTCCAGGAGCATGCACGCCTCCGGGGTGTGGCCTGTGACGGCGAGGGCCCAGGGGACCCTATAGTAGAAGATTCCCTCCTTGCAGGGGCCGATGGAGCCGTCGGGGTTCCGCTGCCCGAGGACCCATTGGATTCCCCTGCTTCTGGCCCTGACCATGTCCTCCATGCTGACCATGACGATTCACTCCATCGCCGAGGGCAGTATATCCTAATAAGGATCATGTCAATCCCTCTAATAGGGTAATGAACAAAAGGTGATCGTTGATGGACCAGATCAGGATGGGCATTGTCGGGCTGGGCCACCGCGGGCTGGGCTGGATCCAGCAGCTCCAGCGGATCGAGGGATACAGAATAACTGCTGTATGTGACCTGATTCCGGCGCTGCATGAGGGGGCGCTGTCGAGGTTGGCCGATCGCAGCCATGTCAGGGCCTATGCCACGTATGACAAGATGCTCGCCGATGGGAACGTTGATGCGATCGGTTTGTGCGTCCGATGCAAGGAGCAGGGCGCAATGGCGGCTGAGGCCCTCGAGGCCGGCAGACACGTCAACTCCGAGGTGCCTGCCGCACACACGATCAAGGATTGCTGGCGAATAGTGACCGCGGTCGAGAGGACCGGGCTGGTCTATCAGCTCGCCGAGCAGACCAGGTACTGGGGCTTCGTGGATGCCTGGCGGGATCTTGTGGCCCAGGGCAGGATCGGGCATGTGACATACTGCGAGGGCCAATACTTCCACTACATAACCCCCTTCATGGCCTTTCAAGACCCAGGGACCGGCTCGTTCTACGACCTCCGGCAGGTGCCCTCCCACCCGGGGGCCAGGCCGAGCTGGTTGTACCACATGCCTCCCATTCACTACCTGCCCCACGAGCTCAGCCCGATGCTCAAAATACTGGACGACCGGGTTGTCGAGGTCGTCGGGATGAGCACAGCTTCGCCCAGCTACGCCCACCCCGACCTCCCGCAGCCGGACATGCAGGTTGCGCTCATGAAGACAGAGAAGGATGCCATACTGCGCATGGCGGCTAGCTTCGCCCAGCCCTTTCCGCCGGGAGACAGCCACTGGTACCAGGTCATCGGGACCCGCGGCTGTCTGGAGTGGAGGCGTTCACAGAATGATCGGCCCAAGATGTGGCTGGCTGACATGCAGATGCACGGACTGGCCGAGGTGGACTGGAGATATGAGCGCAAGGACGCACCGCACGAGGCCCGGGGAAGTGGCCACGGAGACGCCGACTACTACGTCCATGCTGCCTTCCGTGATGCGGTGATGCGGGCACAGCCCCCGGCGTTCGATGTCTACAAGGCGATGGACACGGCCGCCCCGGCAATCCTGGCGGCAGAGTCGATTGCCCGGGGTTGCAGGCCCATGCGGGTGCCGGATTTCAGGCCCTCCGGAAGTCGATCCTCGGGCCAGATGCCGACGGCGAGCTGATCCCGCCGCAGATGGCCGGGTTCGGCCCTTCACCCACAAGAAGGCGTGGTGAACCCGATGCCCGATCGGTGAGTCTTATAAGGATGGGGCACACCTCCACGGGCTCGAATTGGACGCAAGAGCGGCTGCCGCTGTTGTGTTTGCCCTCATCATCTGCCCCGCTGCAGGCCTTGCCAGGGAACCTCGGACGGACCCCTCCAGCGGACGGATCAGGCTGAAGTACATTGGGGACTGCCTCGCCATCCAAACGCCAACCCGCGGCATCGAGCTTGACCCCTTGATCTCCCTCGGACTGGTCCCCGCGTCCATACAGGAGTGGGCCGTTGACGAGAATCAGATCGGTCGGTACATGCGGCTGTACATGCCTAGAACTCTTGGCCATCTTCTGGACACGACCGACGTCGTAATGCTCAGCAACACCCCCACCCATTACTTCAGATCAGAGTGGATCCAGTGGATGGCCTCGGCAACCGAGGAGGGCGTCGGCCTTCAGATGATCGGGGGGTACTGTTCCTTCGGTGGATACGGAAATCCTGACTGGGGGCCGACGGCGGTCGGGGGGATGCTCCCGGTCGAGACAATCCCTGCCCTCGCGAAACGGGACTTCGCCTTTCATCTTCGGCCCGTCGCGGAAAGCGACCCCCTCCTCTCGGCCTTCGACTGGGAGAGGGCCCCTCTGTTTTACGCCGTCAACAATGTGAAGATGCGGGAGGGGGGAAAGCTTCTCGCGAGTACGCAGCCCGAGGGCATGCCTCTGCTGGCCTATCAGGATGTGGGGAAGGGCTCAACCCTGGCATTCATGTCGACCTGGGGCCTTCCCTGGGGAAACGATCTCGTCAGATGGGAGTACTTCATCGACTTCTCGGCCGACATGGTCTACTACTCTGCAGGACTGGAGATACCCGACCCCGCGATCGTCCACCAGATCCGGACGCTCTTCGAAAAATACGAGCTGAGCAGCATGATGGTGCGATCCCTGCTGGATTTCGTCGACAGGTTGGGGGGCAGGGCGTCCAGGGTTCATGACTCACTGGCTAGCCTGGATGTGAGAAGGGCCCGGGCCGAGGAGCAGTACAGGGAGCAGGACTACCCGGGATGCGCGGAGGAGCTCCTATCGCTGGTCGAGGAGATGGAACCCCTGAACCTGGCCGCGATCAAGGCGAAGGATGCTGCCTTCCTCTGGATCTATGCCATCGAATGGCTTTCCGTTACGTCAACCGCCTCCTTGTCAGGCTGGGTTCTGTGGGCACTGATGATGAGGAGGGCTCGGTACAGGGCGGTCGCCACGACGAGGTCCTCTGGGTGAGTGTTGACGACCCGCTGCTTGCGGTTCAGCACAATCGGGGGTTGCCGGCAACGTGGTCGAGCATCGACGGTTTGCGGGGTCGGCAAGTCACGACTTCTTGGAGGGCACGGCTTGGCGCATGAGGTGTCTTGGGAGCTGGCTTGCGAGAAGGCTCCTTGGAGTCCGAGGGATTCGGCTGGTGAACTTGTCTTCGACGGCAAGGCATGGATTCTGGGAGGGTACACCCCCAGGAGGGTGAACGATGTCTGGTTCTCGGAGGACTGCCTTCATTGGGAAGCCTCGACCACCCAAGCCCCCTGGCCAGAGCGCAACCTCCCCTCGTCTGTGGTGTTCAAAGACGGCATGTGGATCATGGGCGGCGTCCGGCAGGATGGGCGAGGCTGCCTCAGCGACGTCTGGTTCTCGACCGATGGCAGGAAATGGGAGGAGGTCGTCCACAAAGCCCCCTGGGGCCCGAGGGGGGCTGCCGGGGTCGTGGCACACGAGGACGCCATCTGGATTCTGGGCGGCTTTGATCTGGATGGGTTCTCTCACTATAGTGATGTATGGTCCTCGCAGGATGGCCGGAGATGGGAACAGGTCAGGGAATCCTCCCCGTGGGATCGAAGGGCTATGCATGGCGCAGTGGCCCTTGAGGGACGGATCTGGATCCTCGGAGGGGGGATCTACAACACGGCCTACCCCTGCAACACAGTCCTGGACTTCGGGGATGTCTGGAGCTCCCGGGAAGGGTCCATCTGGCAGGAGGTCACTCACGGTGCGGACTGGGGGCCCAGGCGGTTCCATTCATCGGTTGTCCATGACGGGATGGTCTGGGTGGTCGCAGGCTATCGAAGGGGCAATCTGGGGGATTGCTGGGTCTCCCCGAATGGGAAGGACTGGCGTCTGGCACAGTCCGCAGCCCAATGGACACCGCGCCATGAGCCAATGTGCCTGGTCCACCGGGATCGGCTGTGGCTCATGGGTGGTTTCGGAGATACCCTCTACAACGATATCTGGGTACTCCGACGGTGACCGTCGTCTTCCTTGTCGTCTGTCTCTGGCCTAGTTGTACGTCCTGATCTTCCGCATTGTCTGGGCGATGATCGACATGCAGTCATCTCCGCGGAGCGCGTCGGCGGCAATCATTGTGAGATGCATCTTCCCGAGTACTGAGTCCAGGATCCCAAGCTCAAGAAGGCCGGACATCGGCCTGACGGCAACGGCCTGGCCATCGGATGTGGCAGACGGTGTGCTTCGCCCCGGAACTGAATCTGGTTCACGTCTAGCGTGAACGGGTCACCGACCCGTGAAACGTGTGGTGTCCATCGGCCTGTACAACCTACGCCTGACCATGAGGGACCACAGGACGAAACCGGCAAGCATGGATGTTCCACTCACCGTGAGCCATTGAAACATGTACACCAACAGCATTGCCCGGTCCTTCATGTCTAGGGCGTCCTGTGTCAGCCGCTCAAGATCGGCGATGGCGTCCAAGTAGGCCGCCCTGGCCTGAAGGTACTCCTGCTCCAGGTAGAGTTCGTCGCCCTTCCGTCTCACGTCGATGATCTTTCCCAGCTCCCCCAGCACAGGATTCATGTTGGCTCCGAAGCTCTCGCCGAACTCCACCACGGCCAGCACCAGGAGCTGTCCGCTCCTGAGCTCCATTATCCCTGATCTTATCTCGCGGAGCATCTCAACGTCCTCGGGCAGGTTCCTGCCCGTGCTGTACAGAATCATGTTCATTATCATGTCAAGGCCGAAGGGGTTCGCGAACTCGTCCTGCCACCAGTCCACCAATGAATCGTGGGTGGTCCAGGTGATGCCCTTTCCATACTGCCAAGAGACGGTGTGCGGTGTACACCCGGGCTTCTGGGTCGCCCGATCCGCGAACGGGCCCCTTATCCAGGACCAGACAACGCCTCCCTGGCGCGGGATCACCAGGCCACAGCGGTAGTTCGTCAGGTGCCACTGCACATTCTTGCCCTTGAACATGGTGAGGACCGGTGGAAGCTCCGCCCCTTCCTCCAGGATCACGAGGGCGTCTCTGGGGTAGGCAGACCACGCCAGGCCGAGGAGGAGCACCGCCTCGACATCGTTCGGGAAAGCCTTCTGGGTTGCGGAGGCCCCCCAATCCACGCAATATGCCGTGCTAAGCAACGATCTGGAGTTCAGGCCCCCCGTGCCATCCAGCACCGCATCGTGCATCCATCTCTGCTGGAGGGGGCTGAACATGTTTATGATGGTGCCTTCGAAAAACATGAAATCCTGGATCTGTACCCCTTCGTAGGTGCGAGGGAAGTAGATCCTCACGAACTTCTGGATCTGGGCATCCCCTCCCGGCACGCTGCGACTGGGAACGAAGAGGGGTGCCACCATGGGCTCGTTCAGGAAGTAGGAGCTGATCAGGCGTGTTTCGTCCACCCTGCCGGTGAGGAGCAGTCTGATCTTGCCCGTTCCCTCGTGAAGGCCTTGGCACGGCATTGGCAGCGTCGCCAGAATGACCAACATGATCGGCAACAGACACCGTGCTCGGCAGCTCAACGAGTCACCATCATCTCCGAGGATGAAAAATCTTAGTCCTATTCCGTGGTTGGGGAAACGCTGCATCCGGCCCCTTGAAGACGAAGCTACGCACCCACTCCGGCAGAACCAAAAGCAGGAATGACAACATACGCGCGGCGAGATCGGATACCAGGAGCATCCCTGCGAGCCGCTGCTGGAGTCCATAGTCCCTGTTGGGGTCCCAGCGCTCGGGGTAGCACGCCGGTTAGAGCGGTTAGAGGAATCCCAATTGCGGCCTTCTTGGCCACCTTTGTCTGGCCTACATCTGCGTCTTGATATCCTCGATTGTCTGGGTGATGACTGGCAGGTAGTCATACCTGCAGAGCACGTCGGCCGCCATCAGTGCGACGAGCATTTCCCCGAGCGGGATCTCGGTGCCGTAGGCCTCGCGCGCCAGGGCCACGAAGAGACCGGCAAGGGCCAGCCTGTCGAACGGGGTCGGCAGGGCCAGGGCAGTGCCGTATCCGATGAGGAATGCTCGATGAGCCAGCTCGGCCCAGACGAGGGTACCCAGGTCGGTCCTCGCTCCTCCGAGAACGAGGACCGAGGCCAGGAGATAGAGATCCTGGGGTGAACGGGACTGGGCAGCCCTGATGAGTTTGTTCCCTATCCCGGGGTCCTGGTTCTCCTTCACGAGAAGATCCACGGCTGCTTCGACCACCAGATGCGCGAAGTCGGGGTCCAATCCCCGGAACAGCGATTTCAGCAGTTGAGCTTTCTCGATCACATAGCCGGATCCGCCGCTAGGTTTCCCGACATGGGCTGACCGGTCAGCTCCCCAGAGTTCGTTGTGGGTCAACCAGCCGTTGACGAAAGCCCTCGAAGCAGGGCTCCAGGCGCAGCCTCTCAGGTCGATATAGTTGTAGTGGGTGTCTTGGAATGCAGTGGGCCACCTGTCGGGCGGGGCGCGGCCATAGAGGTCGGGTGCAACACTACCGTAATGAAGGTTAACCTTGTCCGCGCATTGCGGGAAGACTGCGTCGGCGATGTAGATGTGGGTGGCTGAACCCCAAGCGTATACAAGGCTTGGGTTCGCGAAGGCGAGAGCCGTGGCCAATAGGAGGACTTCTAGCTGTCTCTTCAAGCCATCACGCCTCATGTCATTCTCTCTCCCTCATCTGGCACGGGCATAATATTGTTCCGGTGATCCTTCAGGGCGTCTGGGTCAGCCCGCCGGGAAGCGGGGGTCGCCGGATATCCCCGCTCGTGGGCAGACCGGTTACCGCCGATGTGTCTCTTCGTGGCAACGAGGAGTTGGTCTTCAATCTATGTCGAGTTCGCTAACGACCGGAGCGAGGCACGACAAGGCCGAGCCCGATGGGAACACGGCTCTTCGAAGCCTTTGGGAATTTCAGGATCATGAACTCACATGAACGCATCGCACCCGAATGACAGAAGCCAACACGTAGGTGTCTATGCTTTGTCTTCGGCGCTGACCTCGTACCCTTGGTAGCCGATCTCTCCCGTCAGAAGATCTCGGTACATATTGACCTGCTTCCGATGGAGCTGGCTCCGTCTGTCCGCATCGGAATCCTTCTCGCTGTCCCAGAGGGTCATCGAAATGGCTTTTCCCGTCCTGCGGTCGGTGAGCAGGTAGGCACCGCGGTACCCCTTGACGGAATGCATCAGGGGAATGTCGTCCTCCTTCCATGTCTTCGTTACCTCATCCAGCTTGCCCTTCCCCGCCTGAGCTGAGACCAGTCGTGCAAACATGGTATCATCCTCCCTGGTAGTCAGGCTTTGCACTATTAAAGGACTATCCCAACCATGCCATGCCAAACAACCGCCTGGTACTGGGGTCCCTGAGCGTGTCTCCGCAGGCGCAAGTCTTATCTGTGCATGATGCAACACATCGACTATGGCGCGACCGAATGGAACAATAGCCGGGGTTCTCTTCTTTGTCGCTGGTACCCAGTTCATATTGGGCCTCATCGTGGCAGAAGCGTCGTATCCGGGCTACAACCTCTCCGGCAACTACATAAGCGATCTGGGAGTCGGCCCGTCCTCGGCGACCTTCAACACCTCCGCTTTTGTCTTTGGGCTGCTCTGCCTCATCGGCACATACTTTCTGTCGCGCACCGTTGATTCTCGTTGTCTGATCGTGCTGCTCGGACTGATGTCCATCGGCGCTATGGGCGCTGGAATCGTCACAAGCGAGTTCACCACGGCTCACGGTGGTGTCGCTCTGATGGCTTTCTGGTTCGGCGGCTTGTCAGCCATAGCCTCGTTCAGAATATCCAGAATGCCCATGTCCGCGATCAGCGTGGCACTGGGGGTGATGACCCTTGGAGCTTTGGTGCTCTTCGCAGGCGGTATTGTGGCAACGGGTTCCCTGACCAGCAGCGAACCGCCGCCGGCCAGTGAGTTTTTCCTGGGCATCGGTGCCGGCGGAATTGAACATATGATCGTGTATCCGGCGCTCATTTGGCTCATCTTGTTCAGCGGCCGCCTGATTGCGCTCTCAGAGACACAGGGAAACCTGAAGTAGCACGACATGCAGGCGGTGCGCGCCCATCAACCACAACGTCTGGCTCATGCGTCGGTTCTAGTAGCGGCACCGTCGCAATGGCCCGCGGGGCCTGCACATCACCATCGTTCAATCTGCAGCGACAACCTTCTCCGGCTTTATCCTGTAGATGACCCTGACCTCGCCTTCCTCGCGGTCAGGGTACTTGTCAACGCCGAGGTATTTCTTCGCCAGCTTGTCGATGTGCTGGTCGGCTCCCCGTTCGCTCGTCTCCACAACGGCTCCTCGGACCGCCAGATACCTGTAGGGATCGTCCGGGTCCTGTATGGAAAGGGCCACCCTCGGCCTTGTCCGCATGTTGCGGTCCTTCTGCCTTCCCCTGGCCGAGTTCACCAGCACATAGCCATTCCCGTAGTCAACCCACACGGGCGTAACCTGTGGCGATCCGTCGGGCATCAAGGTAGCCAGATTGCCGAAGGCCTTCTTGGCGAACAGGTCTTTGTGGCTATCGGGTATCAGATCCCTCATCTTGATGTCCCTCTCGCTATCGACGGAAGCGGACGGCTTCCGCGAAAGACTGAGCCAACTGCTGTCTTCCAAACGGATAAAGCTTGTCTTGGCGACAGCCGGGGATAGGGGGGAGCAGACCCGCCGCTACGCCGCGCTTAACCAAACCGGAGGACGATAATCTTAAATTCTGAGCGGAACCAGGCGGAGCATTATGGACCCCTTGGATGGTGACAGGGAGACTGTTCTGAAGGCCTCTCGCGCCTATTACGCTCATCTAGCCTATTATCGAGATCTAATGCTTGAGCGACGCGCGGCCGAAACAGAACGTCATCTCGACTTCGTCGAATTCGCCTTCCGTAACCATGCGACTCATGAAGTCAGAGACGTGCTCGATGTTGCGTGCGGAAGCGGTAGACACATACTCGGGCTAGCGCGCCGTGGCTACCAGTGCACTGGGCAGGATTATACTCCTGAACAGATACAGATAGCCCAAGCCAAAGCCAAGCGCGAGGGGCTATCGGTGAGGCTGCTGCAGAGTGACGCGACGAAGCTGAAGTATGAAGGCGAGTTTGACGCGGCACTTGCACTCTTCGTACTCTTCCTTCTGCCCAGCGATGACGACGTGCTGAGGTGTCTCCGGCAGATTCACCGCGCGCTGAGATCAGGGGGTGTACTGGTGTGCAACACTGCCAACCCCTTCTACAAAGGGGAGAATTGGTTCTCCCTCATGTCAGTCCTTCGAGGACACTATTCCGGTGAAGCCCGCATACCGGGTATGCAATGCATGAGCATCGATCGGGTCCAGGACTTCGACCCGTTGCAGGGTGTAGCATGGTGGCTGGAAATACGCGTGGTCAAGACCAAGGATGGGGTGCGCATCTTCCGAGACCGCGAACGTCTGCGACTCTTCACGTACTGGGACATCCTCCACTATCTTCAGCTAGCTGGCTTTGAGGAGGTCAAGTGCTACCCCGACTGGAAGACCAAGCCGCCCAAGAAGTCCAAAGCAGAGATGCTAGTCTTCGTTTCCCGGAAAGGCTGACTCCTCTGAAGGCCGAGACCATCCGTCCTCCTGCCTTCAACTTGTTACTCTGCGCCCAATGAGATGGTTCGATGTGTTCTCTGTCGGATCGCCAGGACACAGAACCGTAGTGCCACGGTCGAGATGTTGAAGACCTCCGGCACAACACACTTCACACCTGTCAGCGGACGGATCCTGAACTCACAGCAAGAGGCAGCGACTCTACGCCACAGTGGTCTTCGTCGTTCCCCGGGCAGGCAGCCGGACGCAGGGTCGACCTGATCCACATGCCCTTCCACCGGGTCTGACATATCCCGCGGTCTGGGTTCTGAGATATGGGCTTTGAGGGAGTTGCTCAGGCGGGGTTCTCGGGGAGGATCGTGCAGGATGTCCTGATGGAGCTGGATGTTCCCGACATAGCCAGTAAGCGGGACGTGGAGGAGGGACCATCCCACGCCTGAGCTCACCCCGCGGCCTCTCGGCTAGGTGGTCCCTTTGTCGGCAACCTTCATGGCCAAGGCATGGATGGGGTTGTGGCCCAGGTAGTCGCGACACGGCCCTGTCGATTTGCCCTTACGGCCCAAGTCCGAGTTCGGCCCGCCGTGCGGGTGAAGGAACTCGAAGACCGTCCCATATTCCGCAAACGCTTGGGCAGCACCATCGAGGGCCGAAGTGGCGATCCGGTCGGCCAGACCCTTGAACCCGTATCGGCTCAGGCCCCGAACGATCCAGTACGTCTGAGACAGCCAGGTCGGTCCCCGCCAGCAGTCCAGACCGAAAGCCGGATCGTTCGCCGCCACGGAGGGAACGGGTACGCGGGTGGAGAACTCGTCTGCATCGGCCGCGTGTTCGGCCAGTCGTCGGGCCTGTTCCGCCGTGGCTTGCCCGGCGACCATCGGCCAGAAGCACGCCACCGTCTTGACCCGCACCCACCGGCCGCCCTCTGGTCGGCGATCGTAGAACAACCCGTCTTCGTCATGCCACAGCATGGTCCGAACCGCCTCCGCCAGACGCTGGGAACTTGCCCGCCACCTTGATGCATCCTCCCCGCGGCCAAGCGACTCCGCCATGTCGGCCAGGGAATCATAGTACATCCCCATCTGGGCGCAGAGGTCCACGCAGGCGAAGGGCTTGGCATTGCGCTCCAGGGCGTCCCACCGCGGGCAGGCGTCGTACCCGCTCTCCCACTTGGCGTTTCCTACGCAGTCGGCAAACCAGAACAGATGGTTCGCGAGCCGGCGGTTCGCCTCCCACCAGGCCAGCCCCTTGGCCGCGCCGGCGAAAACTGTTCGCAGGAACGCCTTGTTTCCGGTGCGGCGAAAGACCTCCAGGGCTGCCACCGGCCAGAGCGGAGGAGGACTGTAGTCATAGTCCGGCTTCAGGATGCGGCATCCCTTCTCGTTGGAGAACTCGCGGACCAGTCCCGGCAGACGTCCGTCGGAATCCCGCAGCGTCTTAACGACTAGGCAGATCTGTCGGGCCGCGAAATCCGCGTCGTAGACCAGCATGTCGAGGGCGTTATGGACGATATCCCAGTGCCCGAACGCCGGCATGAAGTACCCCACACCCACCGTCTGCCACGTGTCGTCAAGCATTGCCAGCGGCGGACGGCACGATCGCTGATGAAGGGCCCACGCGTGATCCCACAGATCCCGCCAGCGCGAGGGTAGCTTGCCCGGCAGATCCGGGGCAGAGGCCAGCCACTTCGGATCCGTGATGTCTGTCAACGACCCTCTTCCCGTTCACCAAGGCCGCCGGTCTTAAAGCTTCTCATCCGGTTGGCTGTGGGCAGTTTACTCCATGACCACAACCGTGCGGATCCAGGCAAGGGCATTGTCCTCAGGCGAGGCGACCCAAACAGACCAGGGGGAGGGGTAGAAAGGAGCTGGGGAAGGGACTTGAACCCCTGTAAAGCGGATCTGCAGTCCGCCGCCTCACCTCTAGGCTACCCCAGCGCCCTGCCGGCCTTTCCAACGTTTCTATAAAGTGTTTCCTCAAAGCTCAGGGTGGCTGGGGACCCGATCCAAGGCCAGGCACGAGCCATGCATGGGGCGCAATCTAAATAGACATCTTGGAATGTGCAGCCCAAAGGTGGAGTCCCGCTAGGAGGAGGGCATGCCCATGGCTACGAATGAGATCGCACTCGACTCGATCATCAGGAGGATCCGCGGCCCCGAACTCACCCAGGACAAGCTGGGCAAGGACTGGGCCTTCTACAAGGCCGCTGAGGGCGAAGCGGTGATGTTCGAGCGCATCCACGCCTCCAAGGAGCTTGCGGAGCTGGGCTGGCACGTCCTGCCGGACGTGATATTCCTTCTCGAGGATCCTAACCCTATGGTGCGCATACTGACGATGGATGCTTTCCGCAGGTTCGGCGAGAAGGCCTCGCCCGCTTTGCCGCAGGTCATCGCCAATCTCACCCACCACGACAGCAGCGTCGTCGTTACGGCGATAGGCCTCATCGCCGCCATGGGCAGCGCCGGCCTCCCAGCTGTACCCGCCCTGTTAGAGATCATCAGGAACGGCCAAGCCGCCACCAAGGGCGCGGCAAGGCATCTCTCCATATGGGCTTTGCAGAAGCTCGGACCAGCTGTCCTCCAGGCCTGTCCCGGCGCCCTTGAGGTGCTTTCATCCTGCTTGTGCGAGGATGAGAAGCTCGTCCGCCTCAATGCGGCAGCGACCATTGGGTCCTTCGGCCCTGCCGCGTCGGCCGCACTTCCCACCCTCGCGAAAGCGATGGGGCATGATGACCAGAACACCCGCGTTTTTGCGGCACGTGCGGCCGGGAAGCTTGGGCTGGCGGCAAAGGCTGTGGCTGGCGAGATCACGGCCGTGATTGCGACGATTTCTGAGGATGGCCGCTCCCGGACCGAGCTGCGCCGGCTGGTCCGGAAGCTGACTGACGTCCTGCCCCCAAACCCGCCGGAGCCCGAGCCCAAGATACGACAGCATCACTGGGCGGGCTTGGACCGCAGGGACTTCTACCTTGCCTGCCACACGCCGGCGAACTACGATCTGCAGAGCCTTTTCGACGAGGAGCTTTGCAACGCCCTGACATTCTGGGTGGGCCACTCATCCTACGTCGTCGACTTTCCCACGGGCGAGCAGATGAAGCGGTGGAACCTTGCCGCGTTCTGGTACTACTTCACCGAGGACATCTTCAACCCCAAGTGCCAGCGCGACTGCGGCTTCTCCACGGTCACCGACTTCAACCTGTGGATGGTCGAGCACATACTCGACATGGGCAGGAGCCTTGGCAATGACAGATGCATGTGGTCGGTGGGGCACGAGCAGATGGATGCCGGCCACTTCTGGGGGTACCGTTTGCACGGCACCCATGTGCCCCCCGGCTTCAAGGACAAGAAGGCCGGCTACCAGTTCTACCGCAGATGGATAGCGACCAGCATGCACAAGAACCACTGGGATCTTGAGTACGGCAACTACCGGCCCTACAAGTTCTACAACGGTTCCGACTGCGGCGATCCCGCCACCTGGGAGTTCATGCCCGCGCATGGCATTGATGCCTCGCCGGCCTCGATGATGTCGGGCGGCGTCTCGCCCGCGCTCGCACACGCCTCCTTCGACATACTGCCCCAGATAGACTGGTACTGGTGGGAGTGCCAGGTCGTGGGCACCAGCCTCCAGATAGGCTCGGCCTACGTGCGCGGGGCGGCTAGGCAGTACGGCAGGAAGTGGTGTATGGACGTCTCGCCCTGGAGCATTGCTACCTGGTTTTCGAAGCTTGACGAGAAAGGCGAGAACTACAGCGGGGTCCCGACCAGCGTCCATCAACGCTCTTGGATCTACGGCTACCTTGCGGGGGCGGACTGCGTGCTTGAGGAGTCAAGCAGCCTCACCCATTTCTACTACAAGGACAAGGCGAACAAGAAGGGCTACACCCTCTCCTCCATCGGAAGGGCGGCCAAGCAAGTCTCCCGTTTCTGCTTCGTCAGGTGCCCCGACCGCGGCGAGTGCGTGAATCCGGTGGCTGTTCTGCTGGAGCACGAGCACGGCTTCGAGCCCTGTCCACATACGAACTTCAAGGGCAAGGGGCCGTGGTACTGCCTCGAGATGGGGCCCGGCGAGTACGAGATAGAGCGCTTCTGGGACGCGGTCTACCCGGGGCACTCGTTCCTGATGCCCGCGAGCATGAGGACCGCTGATATGTCCCGCGAGGAGATCGAGCCCCAGATCCTGCACAACTCGGCCATGGGCGACGTCTTCGATGTCATCACCGATCGGTGCAGCCCGGAGACGATGAGACGATACCCCGTCATTATGACACTCGGCGCGATCAAGGCTGGGAAGGATGTCATCGGACGCTTGAGCGACTTCGTCAGAGCGGGGGGCCGGCTCATCATCAACGTCGAGCACGTGGGAGAGGACGCCCAGGACATCCCGATCTTCGGCGCCGTGTTCGGCGCCAGGACCAGGACCGAACACCGAGGTGAGATTTTCACCGTCGCAAAGGTACAGCCCGCTGGAGCGCGCGTGGTCTTGGCCGACTGTTTCGGCAATCCGCTGATTCTGGAGAACGCCGTTGGGAAGGGCTGCGTCAGCCTGATATGCGCGAGCCACGCACTGAGCGGAGAGGTGATCGGCACCGGGTCAAGATACCTGCGGTTTGTGCTCGAGTACCTTGAGAAGATCGTCGCCGCCGTGTATCCGTTGCAGGCCGAAACCGACCGTGGCCGCAACCCGCAGTACATGCTCAACAAGAGCAAGAACGGATACCTTGCGATTGCCGGAAGCCATTACCAGGGCGGCTGGCAGGGACGGCTGGTCCTCAGGCTGCGGGAGGGCGAGGAGGTGTCGGATGTGACCGAGCTCTGGACCCAGACAACCCCTGGCTGGAGGCTGGAGGATCGCATCCTGACCATCGAGGGCAGCCTGCCCGAATATTCGTTCGGGGCATACCGCGTGCGCCTGAAGTAACCGGCGCGTGGGACGGGGCGCGGGTTCCCCCCAAGCCAGATACCCGCGCGATGGTCGAGGGATTGCCTGACCGCCGTCGGTCGATGCTGGATCGATGGATATCCGGCGGGGATTTTCATTGCATGCGAGTCTCGTATCGCAGCCGGTTCCCGAGGGACGCGCACGGATCTGGAGGCGGCGAGGACCAAGACCCTCAACTGACATGGAGATATCTCCCTTCAGTATGCAGAACAACCAGCCGCTGTCCGCTTTGGAAAAGACACAATGGAACAAGCCCTCTTGGGACGGATCTAGTCGTGATCCTTCCTTCTCTCCCCATTCTCAGATGATTTATCTGATGAGATCGCTTCTACAAGAACCATTGGAGTGGCTGCACGGAAGTGGAAAGATGAGATATCGTGTAAGGGATGTGGAGCTTTCGACCAAGGTTAGGCTCCAGTATGTCGAGCAAGGTAGCTCTTCAGGCCATGCGTTGATACTTCTCCACGGATATGCTGATTCTTGGCGCTCGTTCGAGTCTGTGCTACCCCATCTCCCCAGATCAGTGCGTGTGTTCGCCTTGACACAAAGAGGCCACGGCGATGCGAGCCGTCCGACAATCGGCTATGCCCCCCATGACTTCGCGATGGATCTGGCAGCGTTTATGGATGCGCTTGATCTCGAGACGGCCGTCATAGCAGGAGGCTCCAGTGGCGGCATCGTCGCCAGGCGTTTCGCGATAGATCATCCCCAGCGTGCAAAGGGACTGGTACTCGTTGGCTCCCCTCTCACCTTACGGGGCAAGCCAGGCGTGTTAGAGTTATGGGATTCCACCATATCCAAGATGGAAGATCCGATCGACCCAGACTTCGTGCGCACATTCATCGAGAGCCAACTGGCCCGGAAAGTACCCAAAACGTTCTTGGAAACCATGAGAGAGGAGAACCTCAAGGTACCGGCACGAGTCTGGAAAGCAACGCTTGAAGGCCTTCTAGAAGACCACTCATCAGAGGAACTGGACAAGATCACAGCCCCCACCCTCATTATCTGTGGTGACAAAGATACAATCATCTCACTGAGTGAACAGGAAACGCTGCTAAAGAAGATCAGAGGTTCGCGGTTACTCGTCTATCCGGGCGCAGGGCACGCACTCTACTGGGAAGAACCCGCTCATATTGCCTCCGACATCAAAGCCTTCATCGAAGACATTCACCATACAGCTAACCCATTGGTTATTCGGGGGCGAGTTCGCAAAGTGATGCAGTCACATTTCCCAAGCGCCCACGGGGTTGGCTATAGACTCCACCGATTTCGGCAATATTTATCACGGCTTCCCAAGCCCTGCTCGCAACGGTAGTCGTCGGGGGAAATGCATGGAGCTAGAGACCGTGAGGACGAAGAGGGTCTTCCTTGACAGGTACGGCATCTGGCCGGGCCAGGCCGGGGTCGACGAGGGGGGCCGGGCCTGGCTTCAGGATCCGCCGCAAGGGGTGGGGCTCTCAGTCCAGCAAGCAGGCCTTTCGGATGTCCTCATACATGCCGAGAGGCCGTGGGAGGCCGGGGAGGTCTCCCCCTTCTGCGTGATCAGGGAGGACAGGGTCCTCAGGTTATGGTACTACGCCTCCCCCGCGTGCGAGGGCGCCGCCACCTACGTCGCCTACGCGGAGGGCGTCGATGGCTTTCACTGGAACAGGCCCGAGCTGGGCATCGTTCCCTTCGAGGGCTCCCGGGCCAACAATCTGCTCCTTGCCACGGAGACGTTCGCCATGCACTCGGTATTCGTCGATCCCTCCGCCCGGGCCGAGGAGCGCTACAAGGCGATCGCGCCGGGCGCGGTCTTCTACCACAAGGGCATTCCCGACTTAGACATGAAGAAGCCGGAGTTCAAAGAGATCAGAAGAAAGCTGATCGAGGAGGGCATTGCACCGGAGGTGGTCAACGAGGAGTTCTATTTCCACAGCCTTGTGAGGGGCGCCGTCTCGCCCGACGGGCTGCACTGGCGCATTCTTGAGGAGCCGCTTCTTGATGTCGGCAGGACGCAGCTGGATACGCAGAACGTGGCTACGTTCGATCCTGAGGCCCGGGAGTATCGCGGCTACCTTCGAGGCCATCTTGAACGGCGCCGCTTGGTGCGGGTCACGTCCGGCAAGGACTTCCGGGCCTGGGGTCCGACAAGGCCGATCTTCGGGGCTGATGCCCAGGACCCGATCGACGACGACGTCTACAGCCCGTGTTACTGCCGCGTGCCGGGCGGCGGCCACCATCTGCTCTTTCCGTCGATCTACCACCGGCTCGAGAGCACGGTGGATCTTGCCATCGCGACGAGCAGAGACGGGCTTTTCTGGACCCGCCCAGAGCGCAAACCGATCCTGGATCGCCGTGCCTTCGGCCAAGAATGCTCCATGGTTTTTGCGATGCCCAACCTGGTCCCACTGGACGAGGACCGGTGGGGCCTGATGGTCCAGGGCCAGTTCCGCCGCCACGACGGAGGGGCCGAGACAGCCGCTCACCCCGAATGGCGGTGGGCGATCTGGGGAGCCGACCGCCTGGTCGCGCTCGAGGCCCCCGTCCAGGGAAAGGTCACGCTCGTGGAGCAGACCGCGAGCGGGAAGGAGCTCCTCGCCAACTATGCCACCGCAAAGGGTGGCTGGCTGAAGATCGAGCTGGTGCGGACTCCGTCGACGCCCGCGTCCCCCGTGGAAGCCTTCGAGGGGTTCGGCCTCGCCGACGCGGACCCCCTCGTCGGTGACGAGCGGGCAGGGGTCGCCACATGGAGGGGCAGAAGCGACCTCTCCGCTCTCGCGGGCAGGAAGGTCTCGGTTCGCATCACCATGTCGCGGGCGAAGCTGTTCTCCATCAGCTACTGAGGATGTGGGCGCGGCTGTGCGAAGTCGCCTTCCCGGTTGTCGACATTTGCCGAGCCAGCAACGGGGGCCGGGCCTCAGCGGCCCCTCCCGCCGGGAAGGCCGCTCGGACCCCCAGACAGCCTCACCGGTCTGGTGGCCCTCGATGAGGTGGCGAGCGAGCTGGTGATGCGACTGCCCTAGAGCGCGGCGAGTAGCCTTTCCCTGTACTTCTCGTCTATGAAAAGCACACGCCCGGTGACAAGCGCCTCCCGGGCCAACGCGTGGTCGTCGCTGACCATCTTGATGAACTGCTCGGGTGTGAAGTCGAAGACCTGCAGTCTTGCCGGGAAGCCCCTTTCCCTCAGAACCCAGGCTCTCTTGATCGGGTCGGCCGGCAATCTGCCTGCAACCAGAAGTATATCGACATCGCTCCCGAGATCGAAGGAGCCATCGGCATACGAGCCGAAGAGGATGACGAGCCTGCCGTCCAGCCTAGACACTAACCTTGCCACGTACGCCTCGAGCGCGCCGTGGACCTCCTTGACCTTCTCAAGCCTTTCTTCGTAGGTCCCGTATTCTCTCTGCAAGCCTGATCACACCCTCGGCATCGTCCGCCCTCATCGATTGGACTCGATCCGGGTAGGTTACTCTGTCTTGGAAGTAGAGCCGGTCATGGTGGGCGGCCTGCGCCATATCCATCTCAGACACGACAAAGCCCAGGCCGATCATATCGTCGAGGAGGTCGGCGAGTCCGTGCTCGGGGACATAGAAACCAGTTGCCTCGCCGATGTGTGCCCTCGCGAGCTTCTCGGCGGATCTATAGCCACGGTCATATGCGTCCACGTAATCCCTGGCCGCAAGGTCCCTCCGGGCAGCTTCAGGATTCAGTGTCGCTTCCGTCCTCCAATCTTGGGGGTTCGCCATACGCTTGGGTCTTTTGCGAGGCCTCCTCTGAACTTTGGGTGCCATGACCTTGGTTGGGCCGGGGTTGAGCTTGCTGATCACGGCCCTTTTCTGCTCATCCGACTGGAATCGCATCCCCGCAACAATTCACCGACGGTGTGAAAAAATGTTACTTCCCCAGGTCCATCGGAGACGCGGACGGCTCACCTTTGATGGGATGTGCGACCTGCGAGGTTGCTTTCTCCCCTAACCACCTCCTGAAGGATCCCCAGCGGGGAGTCGGAAAGGCACAGAGTCGGGCACGCTCCCAAGCGGAGCCCTGCTGGTGAGAACCTTGCCCGCTGGCGACAAGAGTGCGGGTTAGGAACGGGACGCCCCCCTGTCCGCGGGCCCTGCGACCCGGGAGTAGAGCGCAAGGTATCCCGTGAGCCTTCTTGAGGTGATCTTGCGGATCTTGCTGGAGGCCTGCACCATCCTTCTGCGAATCTCCCTGTCCGAGAGGTCAACGTCGAGCCTCCTTGCCGGGATGTCGATCCTGATCCTGTCCCCGTCCTTGACCGCGGCTATGGGCCCCCTGTCCAGTGCCTCAGGGCTAACGTGGCCGATGCACAGGCCCCGGGTGCCGCCGGAGAAGCGTCCGTCCGTGATGAGGCCTACCTTGTCGATCATGCCCATGCCGACCAGGGTCGATGTGGGGGACAGCATCTCGGGCATGCCGGGGGCGCCCCTCACGCCCACGTACCTTATGACGACCACGTCCCCGGGGTGTACCGACCCTGAGAGGATCGCCTCCATGGAGTCCTGCTCCGAGTCGTAGACGCGGGCCGGCCCCTCGTGAATCAACATGTTGCGCGGCACCCCGGGCATCTTGACCACGGATCCCTGGGGTGCAAGGTTGCCCTTCAGGACGCCGATCCCGCCCTCGGGGTGGAAAGCCTTCCTCTTGCTTCGGATGACCTCATCGTTCTTGACCCTGCCGGATCTGGCTATCTTGCGGATGCCCATCCCTGAGACGGTGGGGGAATCGCGGATATCATCCTTGAGCCTGTTCAGTATGGCGGGCACGCCGCCGGCGGCGTCCAGATCCTCCATGAAGTAGGGCCCGAAGGGCCTTATCGAGCATATGTTGGGCGTCACACGGGAGATCTCGTCGAACCTGTCCATGCCGATCAGGATTCCGAGCTCGCGGGCGATGGCCGGAAGGTGCAGGACCGTGTTCGAGGACCCGCCGATGGCCATGTCCATACGGATGGCGTTCCCGAAGGCGGTTTCGGTCATTATCTTGGACGGTGTCAGGTCCTGCCGTATCAGCTCAACGACCCGCCGGCCCGACTCACGGGCTATGCTCTTCCTCCTCGGATCCTCGGCAAGCACGGTGGCCGAGCCGGAGATGGACATCCCCAGGGCCTCCGCAATGCAGGCCATGGAGTTGGCGGTGAAAAGGCCGGCGCAGGAGCCCGGGCCGGGGCAGCCCAGCTCGCAGACCCGTTCCGCATCCTCCTCGCTGAGCGTGCCCGCCTTGACCCTCCCGAGGGCCTCGAAGCATGATATGACGTCAAGCCTTTCCCTCCCAATCCGCCCTGCCTTCATCGGCCCACCGGTGACGATCACGGCGGGGATATCCAGCCTTCCGCAGGCCATGAGCATGCCGGGCGTGATCTTGTCGCAGTTGGTGAGACCGACCCAACCGTCGTAGCTGTGGGATCGCACCACCGCCTCGATCGAGTCGGCGACCAGTTCCCTCGAGGGCAGCGAATACCTCATCTCAACGTTCATGGCTATGCCGTCGCAGATCGCGGGCACCCCAAACCCGAGCGGGATTCCTCCTGCCTCCCTCACTCCCGCGGCGATCTCCTTGAAGAGCTCCATCATGTGCACATGGCCGGGAACGATCTGGTTCCAGGAATTGGCGATCGCCACGAGCGGCTTGTCCAAGTCCTCGCCCTTCAATCCGCAAGCCCTGAGCAGGGCCCGATGCGGGATCCTCTCAACTCCTTTCTTGACAGCGTCGCTTCGCATTCAGTTACCCCCGTTCGGGTAGGAAGTGAGATATCGTCTCCTCGAGGCCCTGCTCCAAGGAGTAGAGGGGCCTGTATCCAAGCTCAACGCGCGCCCTTGCCGGGTCGCCCCAGCTGTGCCGGATGTCCCCGCGCCTCGGCGCCCCGTGTGTGGGCTGAAGGTCAACCTTCATCTTCAACCTCAGCAGATCCGCGAGCCTGTTCACCGAGACTCCCTTTCCGCTCGCAACATTGTACGTCCGCCCCGCTGCCTTGCTCGCCTGCGCAGCCATGCAGTTGGCCCTGATCACGTCGTGGACGTAAACGAAGTCCCGGGTCTGTTCTCCGTCGCCATGTATAGTCGGCCGGACGCCCGAGGCCATCAGCTTGATGAACTTGGGAACGACGGCCGAGTACTCGGAGTCCGGGTTCTGCCTTGGACCGTAGACGTTGAAGTATCTGAGGCTCACGGCGTGCATGCCGTACAGTTCATGGAAGACCCTGCAGTAGTTCTCGCCCGCGAGCTTGGACACTCCGTATGGAGAGGTCGGCCTGGCGGGGCCATCCTCCCCTAAGGGGGGCGTCACTTGGTCTCCGTAGACCGCACATGATGAGGCAAAGACCAACTTCCTAACCCCAGCGGTGACGCAGGCCTGGAGGCACGAGAGCGTCCCTTGCACGTTGGCCCTGTTCGTCGCAACGGGATCCTCGATGGACGCCTGCACGCTCGCGATGGCCGCCTGGTGAAGCACGACGTCCACGCCCTCGCGGATTACCGCAGCCAGCTTATCGGTCTTACAGACATCCAGCTTGTGGAATACTACGTTCCTGCGGTTCTTCATCCAACTGAGGTTGGAAAGGACCCCCGTCGAAAGATCGTCCACCGCGACGACCGAGTTGGATGGATCCCTGGACAGCACCTCGACCATGTTGCTGCCTATGAAGCCCGCTCCTCCCGTCACCACTATCCTGCTCTGGGTGATGAGATCCGAAAGGAGGCCGCCCATAACGACCGCTCCGGCGAAGTTGGCCAGCCCGAAATATCAATCTTATTCAGGACGATCCCGGTTGGGCGACGCGGCTCATGGGATGTGGCGTCTGCTGAATGCTGGGCGATGCGCCGATCAGCGGGAGTCCTGCTCCGTCACCGCCACGTTCCTGCCCAGCAACTCCTTGAGCCGGCCCGCCGCCTTGCCCGCTTTTGAGCCCAGGATCTTCAACCTGATGAGTCCCTTTGATGGATAGGACCTTATCTCAACTCCCATCTCGTCCATGACTCGGTTGAGGTGGGGGGCGAGAAGGGATTCGCCAATCCCCACGACGATAACGGTGCGGACCTCGGCCGCCTCTCCCTTCCCGAGCCTCGGGAGGACGGATTCGGTGAAGATTGCCCTGAGCTCGTCGGGCACTCCCGGAAGGCAGATTATCGTGGTCTTCCCGACCTTGATGAGCACCCCGGGGGCGGTCCCCGCCGGGTTGTTCAGCGGGGTTGCACCTTCGGGAAGCCTGCCCATCTTCCGCCGGGCCTCGGTCATGAGCTGATCGAGCGGGGCCTCGGGGTGCATGCGCGCGTAGCGCTTCTGGATCATCGCCATAGCCTGTTCGTTTTCCACCAGCCCGCGGCCGAGGCCGAGGGCCACGCCCTCCAGCGTCAGATCGTCCTTGGTGGGCCCAAGGCCGCCGCAGACGAGGATCATATGTGGGGACCGTCCCAAGGAGTCCTTGAGACATTCCGCGACGACGGGCACCAGATCCTCCACCACCGTGATCCTTGCAAGCCTGTGTCCGGCACGCGATATCTGGATCGCGAGCCAGTTCGAGTTCGTATCCAGGACATCTCCGTCAAGGATCTCGTAGCCCACGGTGATGATCTCGATGACCATAGCGCTGCTCCCGCAACGTCGTCTGGATTCGGCTGATATGTGTTGCTCAACTTCGGGCGCGGGGGCGATTGCCGATCGCGCAGGGGAGTACCTGACACCGCCCGTGCTGCACTGCCCAGGCGAGATCGGGGCGGGTCTAGCCCCAAACATTAATAAGAGGTTCGAGGGACCCAAGCCCGTTCCCACCCGGGGTGCTCGGATGCTCGGCTTCCTCTTCTTCGGCCTCGCCAAGAAAAGAAAGAAGAAATGCGCCTTCTGCGACAACCTGACGATCACCGAATGCAAGAGATGCGGGAGGCCGATATGCGACGACCACACAAAGAGGCTCGAGGGCTCCGGAGGCCTGCGGTGGGAGGTCTGTCCGGACTGCCTCTCGAGCAGGCGCGGAAAGGTGAGGACCTCCAGGAGATAGCTCGTCTCTCGCCGGCCACAACTCGCTACGGTGGGACCTGGACGTGTCTGAATCCTCTGGCAAACCGGGGTTTAAGGTAACTCCTTGGGAAGTTGAGGGCGAGATCGACTACGACAGGCTGATCAAGGAGTTCGGCGTGAAGAAGATCGGCCCGAGCGTGTTGAGGAGGTTCCGGCAACCCCTCCACATCTACCTGCGGCGCGGGTACTTCTTCTCCCACAGGGATCTTGACAAGATACTTGACGCCTACCATTCGGGCACTAAGTTTGCCTTGGCCACCGGACGAGGCCCATCAGGGGACATGACCATAGCCCACTACATCCCCCTTGAGTTCACAAGGTGGATGCAGGAGAGGTTCGACGCGGATGTCTACATACAACTCACCACAGACGAGAAGTTCTACGTGAACCCCGACCTCTCCTTCGAGACAGCCGAGAAGTATGCCGAGCAGAACGCCCTGGACATCGCGGCGGTGGGATTTGACCCGGGCAAGACCTTCATCTTCAGCAATCTGGAGTTCACCAGGATCTACCGGGCCGCCGCCAAGATAGCCAAACACGTGACCTTCAACACGGCCCGGGCCACGTTCGGGGACTCGGTGCTCAGGAACATAGGCTGGAGCTTCTTCCCGGCCGTTCAGGCCGCCCACCTCCTTCTGGCGAACTTCGTTGACGGGCCCACACCGGTCATAGTGCCGATGGGCATAGATCAGGACAGCTTCCTGAAGATAGCTCGCGATGCAGCGCCGAAGCTGGGCTTCCCCAAGCCGGGCGCAGTACATTCAAGGCTCCTCAGCGGGCTTCTGAGCATCGGAGGGAAGATGTCGGCCTCCCAGCCCGATACGGCCATATTCCTCTCCGACGAACCGGAGCAGGTGAAGCGGAAAATCTGGAACGCCTTCACGGGGGGCGGGGCGACCAAGAAGGAGCAGCGGGAAAAAGGTGGGAAGCCGGACCGCTGCGTCGTGTTCCAGTGGCTCTACACGCTTTTCCTCAGCGATGATGAGGAGATGAAGAACAGGGCTGCCCAGTGCAGGGCCGGGGACAGCTTCTGCGGCGCCTGCAAGGGCGAGCTAACCCGGTATCTCGTCGACTTCCTGGCCAGCCACCAGAGGCGAAGGAAGGAAGCCCCAGACCTTCTCGACAAGTACCTGCGCGACGGCGAGCTTGCGAGGAGATCCTGGGAAAGGGTTTGATTCGCCAAGCCTTTGCGCTTTCTGCCGGTGCGTTGCACGGCAATATCCACCCATCGGGTGGGAATGTAGTTCAGAATCAGCCGGGGTCTCTCCGCTTGACTCTCGATAGGGAGGATCTCAGCCTCCAGTAGGTGAGCATGAAAAGGACACCTAGTGGGTCCATGGGAATGCCGGCTCGTCGCCCTGACGCAATGGTTTCCCTTCTCGCCTTCAGATTCCGTTTGAACGTGTCATGGAACCTGACCACCGGGGTCCCCCGAAAGCTGACGAAATGCCACGTTGATAGCTGTTGCTATCTATCATCAGCGTCATCGCCATCATCCATCGTCGAAACACTAATAAGGCCTCCTTCGGGCGTGTGGCTGAAGCTTGGAGTGCCTGAGGCATTCGGGTGACTGGAATGGTCGACTACGCAAGCAAGATCAAGAAACAGCTGATCGGGTTCGACATAGATGGCATCAAGGTTACCGTCAAGAAGGCCCTTGACGCTAAGACGCCCCCCCTGAAGCTTGTGGACGCCCTCGGGGACGCGATGAGGGCCGTCGGGGACAAGTACGAGAGCGGCGAGTTCTTCTTCTCCGAGCTCATCATGGCCGGCGAGACCATGAAGGAGGCGATGTCCGTTCTGAAGCCCGCCCTCAAGTCCGGGGACGTCAAGAGCAAGGGCAAGGTCGTGGTCGGCACGGTCAAGGGCGATCTCCACGACATCGGAAAGGACCTCGTGGTTTCCCTTCTGGTTGCGGCGGGGATAGACGTTGTGGACCTTGGGGTGGATGTTCCCAAGGAGAAGTTCGTCGAGGCCGTCAAGAAGGAGGGGGCTAAGGTCGTTGGCCTCTCCGCTCTTCTGTCGACGACCATAGTCTACACCAAGGAGATCGCCGATGCCTTCAAGGCAGCCGGCCTGCGCAGGAAGGTGAAGATCATCGTCGGCGGCGCCGCTGCCACGGACGAGCTGGCCAAGGAGATGGGCGCCGACGCCTGCGCTCCGGACGCGGTGCTGGGAGTCCGGATGATAGAGAAGTGGCTTGCGGGCAAGGCCGCAGCCTAGGAAAGCTGGTCCCTTCTCCCGTCGCAGATTCCCAGGCTTGCGTGACGCGAGAAAGGGATTCACGGCCCTAGCCCAGGGTGACTCCTGGCACGGCCCGCAATGCCTAGTACTCGAACTTCTCCTCCTCGAACTTCTCTTCCTTCTCGGCGTGCTCCTTGCAGTAGGGCCCGCAGTTCGGGCAGAGCAGCTTGTCGCAGTAGGGGTCTCCGCAGGCATGCCCAGTATCGACGAGGAAAAGCCGGTTGCAGTCGGGGCACTGCCCGTGCTTGGAGCAGAACCTGCACTTCGGGCATAGTATCACGGTACATCCGGGATACTCGCACTCGTGCCCGTACTTTTCCTTGTTGAAGTGCATCTTGCAGCCGTCACATTCGGGCATCTCGGCCCTCAGGACGGCTGTAGCACGGAAGAAGTCGGACATCTTGTTCTTGATCTTGCCTGCCAACCCTTCCACTCCCTGGGGCCAACCGGCCCAGGGAGTTGTTATATGTTTCGTGCAGGGACGCTGACGCCACTTGGGCGGGGCCTACCCGGTTATCAGAGGCTCGGAGATCTCCCTGACCACTATGGCTCCGTCCTTCTTCAGGAGCGATACCGTCCTATTGGTGTGCAGGTAGCTCTTCCATAGCCAACCGGCCTCTGTGATTGTCGTCTTGTCGCTGAAGTCGAACTCGTGGATTGTGCCGTATGCTCTGTGTGCAGTTAGGACCCCTTGGTGGAGGAGCCTTTCCTTGGCCCAAAGGGGCCTAGACACGGACACAAACATCGCGATCGCTAGGCCAAAGAGGATGACGACGGCCATCGCGTATGCTTGGTCTTCCCTGGTCAACGGAGATTCCCGCGCAATCGTGCGCTTAAATCTCTCATGGAAAGGCCCTGCGGCGCCATCTTCTACACACGGCAATGCTTTTTCATCACCCATTCTTATCAAGATCTCACGAAATTCTACAGTATTGCCCTGAAAGAGGCCGTGGCACCCTACAATTGAGCCAGTTTCGATATCTTTTTAAGTAATGGTGGCAATTATGCGCTGCTTTGGTCTGCAGGGCAGACAGGAAGCGGACGTCACGGGAAAACGGTCCCAAGCTCCTTCGGGGGTTTCGGAACCGGTGATGAACGCCCGTATGTCTCCGAGCCTCGTGCTCGAGGATATGTGGGCGCATGGGCCATGGGATTGATCCGATGCGTTCGGTTTTTTCCCCGAATGCGACGGAGAAGATGGTCTTCCCGCAAGGATCTCGCCCCGTTGAGGCGTGACCTGTCCCGGCAATCCCGCAAAGGATGGGTTACAGGGGTGAGCAAAGGAGCAGGCTTCCAGACCCAAGCCTCAGCAGAGGGCTGGTGGGCTGCTTTCTCCGCTTCCCTGCAAACCTGCGGGCCGGAAGCGGCAAGGAGGCGGATGTCGCCCGGAACGGGTATCGGGCTCCGGCCCGATATCGGTGCTCGGTGCTGCGTGCGAAAGCACAACGCGCCAGGCTGCTGGGAGCGACTCGCTCTTCCCGATCTTCCGTCGGGAAAAGCGAAGAACGGCCGGCATCCCGTAAAGGGACTTGCCCCGTTGAGGAACGGAGCGTCCGGAACCTCCCATGAAGGACGCCTCGAGGGGTAAGCAAAGGACCAGGTTTCCAGACCCGATCCTCAAGAGAGGATGGTGACCTGTTCTGTATCCGCCTCCCCGCAAATCCGGGCCCGCTTGAATTTCTTGTTTCTGCTCCTTTCGTGGTTGCCGTCTCGAGAGATTTTT
>Ga0315309_1000368_pt1 | contig 27294 bp, 30 predicted proteins | sample TDP4_MG_FD_203080 | JGI IMG/M metagenome (GOLD analysis project Ga0315309, IMG submission 203080) | Freshwater sediment microbial communities from Lake Towuti, South Sulawesi, Indonesia - TDP4 | ecosystem: Environmental > Aquatic > Freshwater > Lake > Sediment | place: Indonesia: South Sulawesi...
TTCTTAGGCTATTTGTGCCATGTTAAACCAGTAATGATTCGTCGATTTCGAATTTATCCACCTGAAGAGGGCGCAGCTCACAAACAATTAGCCTTGGATAAAGTCGGCTTTTTATGCGCCTTGAAATATGGTTCAGAGGGAGGAATAGATGGAAGCAACGTACCATACGCATTTGTAGTCCTACCATTATCAAAACCACAGGAAATAGCTGAGAAAATTACGAAAAAAATAGAGAAAACTACAGGAAAGGAAGTTACTGTTATGATAGTAGATACCGATGAAACTTACTCGATCTGCGGGCTACATTTAGCTTCAAGATCGACTCAAGTGAAGGGAATACATTCGTTCAGCGGGTTTCTACCCTACGTCTTTGGACGATTTTTTAGATTAAAACAGAGAGCAACACCCATTGGAATTGCGGGTATAGGGATTGATGTTGAGGAAGCATTGGAAATCGCGGAATTATCGCATCACGCACGTGAGCACGGTGCTGGAAGGACTGTTTGGGATATGGCTGAAAGATTTGGTGTAGGGTTGACTGAAGTTACGTGGGAAATGCTGGAAAGCGTTGAACATAGACCGATAGTAATGGTTAGGAGGAGAAAGTCAACTTAGAGGCCATTTAATGATTTTGCCTTTTTCTAGAGCTAGAAGTGTTGGGACGCTGATTATTAGAGAAATTATTGTTATAATGACATCCTCAACGTAGGAGATTGCAGCGAACGTGACGAAGACATAGTAAAGAGTTTCAAACCTCGGAAAGAAGGTCTGATGAAGACCGGCTGGCACTAAAAGGAATACTCTTGTCAAAGAATCCGTCACTGTGCTAACAAAGGCTATGAAGATCACGGCTACTGTGAGTTTTTTGGCGTTTTCTCTATTAACAAGGACATTTTTACCGAATTTAGTTGCTGGATAAATTAGAGCAAAGGCAAGGAGTATATCCAGAATCGTCCAGAGTGGCAGTATTCTACCATACGGATGAATGAAATATGCTGTAAGCATGACTCCGTATAATGCCGCTACTGGCTGCCATTTGCCTTTAATTAGAAGACCAGCCGTGGCAACCCCAATAGGCTCGGCAATTATGCTGAAGACTGTGATAGGTCCGGTGATGGCTGTTCTCACTGAGCTTCCTATAAGAGCTGCGATAAACCCTAACTTTGGTCCTAGAATCATACCCTCTAAGGGTTCAAAAGGTATACTCCACTGTCTCCATGGCCCTGGCAGAATGCCTAGTACAGCATGAAGTGTAGTGAAGATTAAAGTTACTAAAATGTTCTTAGTCCTTTGACTGGAAGTCGCTGAAGAGATCTTTGGTGTTTCAATGCTCATAAATTCCATCCTCTTGCCTTTAAAGTTCTAACTAATGGCACGGCTATTAAAGCGGCAATTAATGATTGAAAAATCCTAACTGCTGGATAATAAAATGGACTGACTAAAAATAACCAGCGAACCACCTCTAAATTTAATCCATAAACTCCTCCGTACACAAATGGGAGTGCAAAAATTAAATTACCCAATGCTGCATCTGCTTGATTTCCTATGAATGCTAATAAAAAGAAAAAGGCAAATGTGCGCTTTTGCATTGAGGAAAATTTTCTTGCTATTAAGATTGTCGGGACGATCAGCAACCAAGCTACGATTTTGTCCCAGTTAGCAGCAATTCCTATATAATAATATTTATCGATTGGTTGGCATGGTGGCGTCGCCCAAAAAAGTACATTCAAAAATCCGAGAATGATTAAGGCAATTACCCAACCTTTTCTGTATTTCGATGATTCCGTTGACAAATTACTACTCTTAAAAATGAGACCTGTAACCAAAGCATTTATTGGCGGAGATAGTAGGAACGGCGCGCTGAGAATGCTCCCACTTCCCGGCGGCAGTATCCAAGCGGTAACTGAGCCCAATAAGCCTGTAAGAAATCCTAGGTACGGACTTAATATTATGCCAAAAATGGACGCTAGGGCTGCTTCTAACTTAATTGTTGGGGCGCCAATGCCTATGATCGGAACTCCTGGAAGTAAGGATGCGATATAGTAAAATGCGGTTAGAATAGCGATAAGGGATATTTTTCTTGTTGATAGCCTCATAAGTTTTTCACTTAGTGTAATTTTTTACATACCAAGGTATTTAATTACATGGCATATCTATAGATTATATAAAATTACCCATGAAACTTGGAGGAATCTTTATGGAGGAATTGTGGCCCTACATTTTGCCATTACCGACAAAATCAACGCAACAGTACAAAGTTTTGCTGTCAATGTTTAAATACAAAGCATCTCCACAGATACTGAAATCCATATCTGTGGATAAGCCTACTTACCAAAGGGACTTAATTAAAAAACTCCATCCTTACTCTAACAAAACTGTTATTCAAAATTTGAATACCCTAGTAGCTGCAGGCATTCTAGAAGAAGGCATGGAAAAAGTTGTTGCTAAAGGCAAAAGTGTTTGGGTTAAATGGTATAAACCTACCTCCCTCGGGAAGTGGCTTGTTCTCTTTCTAATTCCATTAAAGCAGATTCCACGTAGAGAGGTAGAGAAAACTCTGAAGGAACTTTTTGAATTCTACGTTAAAAGTACAATTAATTTCTGTGTGAACTATGGCATAGATCCAAAATCAATAAAAAAAACCTTTGAAGAAACCTATCGACAAGTTGTGGCTATGCACCTTGGCTAGGAAATATTTGGATCATTTGAAGGTTATTGAAGAAATAACGAAAGCTGCTCAGCTTGCAGCCCTTTTAGAGGTTAGCGGCTGGCCTAAGCCTGGTAATGTACATAGAACCGCCGATCTTCCAGATACGCGTTACGAGCATTTTCTCGCTGGGGCAATTTCGATGGGCACGACTGTAAAAAATGCAGCTATGCAGGGTGTTAAAGCTGGTGAAGGCAAAATTAAGCTCAGTGAAATAGGTGTTGGAAACCATATTGAGAAAATGGTTTCTGACATTAAGAAATCACATCTCGGAGGAAACACTCATCTCGGCATCAGTTTGCTTTTTATTCCATTGGCAGCAGCCGCAGGTAAAACTTATGCGGAATACGGAAAAATCAGTTCAAAAAATCTACGTAAAAATTTGAAGCTGATTATGCATTCGACAACCCCGCAAGATTCTGTAACGGTTTATGATGCCGTCCTTATGTTAAGTTCTGTGCAAGAGTTAGGTAAAGTGAAGAGAGGAAGAAGCCCGGACCTCTATGATAAGAGCGCAAGAAAGAAGTTGCTTGAGAATAAGATCTCGCTTTATGAGGTTATGAAGGAATCCTCAAAGTGGGATGACGATGCGAAAGAATTAGTTTCTGGAATGAGGGTGTCATTTGAAATCGGCTACCCGACAATTCTAAAAGTTTTCAGAGAAACTGGTGACATTAATATAGCCACTGTGCATACTTTTTTGACAATTCTCTCAAAGTCCCCTGACACGTTCATCGCAAGAAAAATTGGGTTAAAAAAGGAAAACGAAATAGCTAAAGCCGTTGAAGTAGGTCGAAGAAGGATAAGATGGATTTCAGAGACAGCTGAATCTATTCTAAAATTAGGCGGCCTAAAAACAAGGGAAGGTAGAAGAGCGCTTTACGGGTTTGACAGATTACTTCATCGTGCTGGCGGTGAATTAAACCCAGGTACATCAGCGGATTTGACAGCAGCTTCTTTGATGATAGCAATTTTATGCGGATTACGGTTTTAGATAAGCTTAATTTATTAACCGCCTACAGAAAGGATACCTTGTATAATAATGGAGGGAGCTTGTTGGAAGACGAATTGAGGGTCGTAAAGGCATTTTGCCCAATGGTTCACATAGTTGTGGACGCCTATCAGCATGAACTAAGAGAAACGCTAAGCGGGAGCGTTGAGCAGCTGTTCTCGATCAGAGTGATTTCAAAATCCGTGTTCACGATGGATGAAAGTGTAAATGAACTTAAGATCGTTAAATGATTGCACGCCAAATTTGCGCATTGGAGCTGGATAGAAATACTTATTTATCATTATTTATCATGATAGATTTTGGGGTGCGACTTACGGTTCTTACCGTTAGGGATCTCATGCACGGCATAACTGTGTTGGACGGCGAAACTTCAGTTGCTGAAGCTGCCAAGAAAATGTTGAGCGCTAGGACAACTGTTAGTGGGGAAATAGGATCAGTTTTAGTCGGTAAAGAAAATGAACCTGTTGGAATAGTTACTGAGAGAGACATTTTAAGGGTAGTGGCAAGAGGTTTAGATCCAACGAATGTGAAACTAAGAGAAATCATGGTTACGCCGCTGATAACAATACCTTCTGATGCGACTATTGAGGAGGCTAGTGAAATTATGACGAAGAAAATGGTAAGAAGATTACCTGTTGTTGATAAAAATAATATAGTCGGTATGATTACGGCAAGGGATATAACTCGAGGAATAACGATGAGTTTTCTTACAGGTAGACGGGAATCAGAGCGGCCCAGGTATACTCGGTTGCCTTAAACTAATTTTTATTGTAAACTTACTATAGATGTTTTCTTTCACTAACGATTTTAACGGCCATTCCCCTAACCATGTCCCTAGCTGTAACTATGCCAATAATTTTCTCGTTTTCAGTGACTAGGAGTCGCCTTATTTTTTTATCAATCATTTTTTTGCCAGCAACATCAAGCCCGGTAGTTGATGGTATAGTTATCAGTGGAGCGCTCATAACTTGACTTACCTTTGTAGTTGCAGGATCCAAGCCAGCTGCAACGACCTTCCTTAAAATATCTCTCTCGGTAAGCATTCCAATAGGTTCACCATTTTTGGCTACTAAAATTGAGCCTATCTCTTTAGCCGTCATAACCCTACCAGCTTCAGCAACTGAAGCTTCACTGTCAATAGTTGTTACACCATGCATTACGTCCTTAACTGTAATAGGAACTATGTATTGAGAAATTTCCTGAAGCAGATCTTTAGCGGATATCGCGCCAACAACCTTCATTTCAGGCGCCTTAGAAATCATACGTTTCTTCCCCTTCACTGAGCTGAGAACAAAAACTTGATGAACCTTCTCCCGAGCTAGACGGTCAGCAACTTCACGTAAGGTGTTTTCCGGTTCAACTGTTATTACGAACGGGGTCATAGCGTCCTTGGCATTTAGTCCATCTATAAGATCTGGATCTCTACTCCATACTCCAATTACATCGCAATTACTAATTACCCCCACTACATTACCATGGTCATCGACAACGGGTAGACTTTTTAAGTTGTTTCTCACTAAAATTTCAGCAACCTTTGAAAGCGGTGCTGTAGCTTTCACCGTTAATACTGGTCCACGCATGATGTTCTTGACGAGCTTTCTTTCAGTCATTTTTATACATCCACTTTAGTAGTGTACATGATTACAATTAAAATGTAACGTTTATGGACTAAATTGCCAGTTGCTCAATAACAGGCGTAACTGGCACCTTATTCTCGTTCAGCCCAAGAGATTTAGCTCCGAAGCCCAGCGCCAATCCAAGCAATTGTGTGCATAAAAGAACTGGAATATTATACTCTCCTTCAATCGCAAATTGACCTGTATCGAGCATTACGTGGCAGAAGGGGCATGCCGTCACTATCGCCATAGCTCCTGACTTAGCTATGTTTTCGAGTTTATTTTTCCCTATTTGGAAAGCAAGCTTCTCGTTTACTGATAATAAAGGTCCTCCACAACAGTGAGTCTTTCCCCTGTAAGGCACTATCTCTGCGCCGGTACACTTAACCAGCTCATCCAGTGATGTCGGGAACTCTGGGTTATCGAGGTGTATGACTTCTGAAGGACGAAGTAGATGGCATCCATAATGTGTAGCAACTTTAAGTCCCTTCAAGGGTCTCTCAATCTTACTGGCGATTTTGTTTACACCTACATCCTCGTAAAGAACTCTGATTATGTGTTTAACTTCCGTTGTTCCTTGAAATTCCATATCAACATCATTTAAGATGCTGTTTATTTCTTCTCGAAGGGTTGCGTTTTCTTTGAGTAGTTTATTGGTTGTCGCTAAGGTCACAAAGCATCCGTTACAAAGAGTCATTATTTGCAGATTCTGTTTCTCAGCAACACAGAGTATACGAGCTGCCAATACAATTGCCATCTTCCTGTCAATGCTTTCAATCGGGTAGCCACAGCAATTTGTTTCCTGCGAAATGCTGAGTTTTATGTCAAGTTTATCAGCTACTTTTCTAGCTGAAAGCTCATACGCATTGAGTCTTGCAGGGATTGTGCACCCTGTGAAAAATAGGTAGCGCATCCTAAATCATTCCTCACGGAATTTATTGAAATCTCTCCGTTTAGCTAACTTTTTAACGGCCTCAACATCAGCTTTAGGGGAGGGCGAAAGCCCCATCTCTGCTCGTGCCTCATCAGAGTCGCTAAGTCTATACAGCCAACCGTTTTCGAGTAGATTTTTGGCGGCCATCTTAAGCTGATCTGAAACTATCCCTTCTCTAACTGCTTCGTTTTGTAACTCAATGATCACATCAACAAAGGCAACTCCTCTAGGACAGCGTTCAATACAAGCATTGCATTTGGCGCAAAGCCAAATTGTTGGGCTCTTAACGAGCTCATTCTTATAGCCTAGCAGAATTAGCCTAGTGATTTTAACCGGGTTAAATTCATCTGAAAATCTTCGCGCAGGACAGCTCGCGCTACATACACCGCATGCAAAACAGGTTTGCAGAGTTTTTTGAATTTTCTCATTTTCAGCCATATAGGTCACCTATTGATTTTGGCTTGGCGTTTCTGATTTTTCATCCTCACTTTTCTTTGATTCAACGGCTGATTGCGATTTTACATGTCGAAGTCTGGTTTTAATCTCCTCCTCAGCTGATTGGAGTCTACCGAGCTCAATGAAGAATCGTATCCTAGTTGTCTTTAATTGATCTGAAAACGAATCAAGCCCACTTTTAATCTGTTGAGCTTCGTCAGGGCTAATTGCCGGAATCTCCTCTGCACTAATTGGTTTTGCCTCTTCACGTTTTTCGATTTCCGCTGTGGGAGCCTCACCGACAGTAGATACAGCCTCGGCTGAGATGGGTTTTAATGGAATAATTTCTATTGCGCTTCTGGGGCAAGCGATAACGCAGTTTCCACAGCCATTACAGAGCTTCGAATTAACAACTACGGTCTGGCCTCTCACAATTTTCAATAAAACATCGTCACTACGAGGACCGAAACCAAGCCCTGATTCTGGACTACGTTCAGCGTTAGGTGGACAGACAACTATGCAGTTACCGCACCCTTGGCATTTATCTGAGTGAATTATTATTTCGAATGAGTTTGGCTCTTCTCTAGCTTTCTGCAATTTTCTTTATCGCACGCTCCCAAGTCGTTTTCCATGGTCCAAAAATAGTTCCAGTTAAGTTAATTTTTGTTCTTTTTACTTTTATGGCGTCTACAGGACATGCTTCATTGCATGCGCCGCAGAAAATGCAGTAATCCTGGTTGATTTTATATCGCTCTGTCTTAAGGTAGGGTTTTGCTGGTGAAACTATCTCGATCACTTTGGGTGGGCATGCTAACACGCATGTGTCGCAGAGCTTACATTTATTCCAGTCATATTTCACTTCGCCGTCGAAGGGTTTCTGCACTTTAATGGCATTTTTTGGACATTCCTTCACGCATATTCCGCAATAGCAACATAATGCCTCATCAAATTTTAACTGATATTTTCCAAGACTCACTTCAATAACATCAAGAGCTTTTGTTGGGCAACAGTCCTTGCACTTCGTGCAAACTTCTTTTTTCTCTTTATCGAATGGAATGCAGGTTTTTTCATCAAGCTCGAATTTTGCGTTTAACTTTGGGTAGCCTTTAAGATCCTTTATGTCTGTGCCATCAATTTGTAGAGTTAAAGCATTTTTTGGGCAAGTTGTGCAGCAAAGTCCACATAACGTGCATGCCCTTTCATCAATCGCTATGAAGGAGCCCTCAGCTTCTCCGCTTACAATCGCCCCTACAGGCCCCATGGCTATGGCGTCAAGAGGGCAGACGTCTGCGCATATACCGCAGCCTATGCAACGTTCGGGTTGGTAATCTAGGCGTCTCTTTTCCAGTTCAGCCTCACGAGCAAGCGAAACTTTTCCATTAACCTTCTTTGCTACGATTATTTTCAATTATAAGCCCTCTAGGGAGTCTTTGAAGGATTGCGGCTGAGATATAGGTAATAGGCTTAATGTAGGCTTAAATAGGTTTCTCAGAACCCCGTTTTGGGTTAGTAAACTTTAAATTGTTACGGGTGGAAGTGCACTATAAGGTTAGTAAAATGCCTAAGCTCTCTAAACAACAGAAGGACAAAGTCAAGCAGACGTACAAAATCAAAAAGGGCTGCATAATCCTAAAGCCTGTTTCAGGCATTAACTACGTCTACAACGTCTGGAAAGAAACTGTGACAACTCCTGATGGCAAAAAGAAAAAGGAGCAGCACTGGACAGTTGTAGGTCGACTTGATGAAATTGAAAAGAAAATTACCAAAGCAGTTGTAGAGGCTGCACCAATAATTAAACCAAAGGAGGCGGTTCCACCTCGAGTTGGAGTCTATGTTTGTCACTGCGGATTAAATATAGCTAGCGTAGTTGACGTTAAAAAAGTTGCAAAAGAAGCTGAGAAATTCGGCGACGTAGTTGTTGCAAGAGACGACAAATATATGTGCGCTAAACCTGGTCAGGAACTTATCAAGAAGGACATTAAAGATTACAAACTTAACAGAGTTGTTGTGGCATCATGTACACCAAAAATGCATGAACCAACATTCAGGCTTGTTCTAAAGGAAGCAGGATTAAGCCCATTCCTCTTCGAAATGGCCAACATACGTGAACATGACTCATGGGTCCATAGGCACGACCCTACAGGAGCCACAAAAAAGGCCATTGATCTTGTAAGAATGAGTGTTGCAAAGGCTAGACTGTTAGAACCTGGTGAACGCATAACCGTTCCTATTACTAAAAGAGCGATGGTAATAGGTGGCGGCGTTGCAGGTATTCAAGCAGCATTCGATCTCGCAAACAACGGATTCAAAGTTTACTTAGTTGAAAAAAACCCGACAATCGGCGGACGAATGGCTCAGTTGGATAAAGTGTTCCCAACTAATGATTGCTCAATTTGTATTTTGGGTCCGAAGATGGTTGATGCTGCAAGGCACCCAAAGATTACTCTACTAACTTATTCAGAAGTTGTAGCTGCGTCTGGATATGTTGGAAACTTCAAGGTTAAGGTTAGGAGAAAGCCCAGATACATAGATGAGAGCGCTTGTACTGGTTGTGGTTTATGCGAGGAAATATGCCCAGTTCGTGTGCCAAATGAGTTTGATGTAGGATTAAAGGACCGGCGTGCAATTTATAGACCGCTTCCGCAGGCAGTTCCATCAATTTACACTATTGATGAGGAAAACTGCATTGGTTGCGGGCTATGTAAAGTTGTTTGCGAAGCAAAAGCCATAGATTTCAACCAAGTTCCACGCGATGAGGAACTTAAAGTTGGAACAATAGTCGTGGCCACAGGCTACGATTTCTTTGATCCATCTAAAGACCATGATTATGGGTATGGAATTTACAAGAACGTTATCACTTCCATTGAGCTTGAACGCATGTTTAATAGTGCAGGACCAACTAATGGGCAGGTTTTAAGGCCTTCGGATGGAAAAGTTCCGAAGAGAGTGGCATTTATACAGTGCGTTGGTTCAAGAAACAAAAATAAGAACTTTTACTGTTCAGCTGTCTGCTGTGCTTACGCAATGAAGGAGGCGCAGCTAATCAAGGAGCATCACCCTGACACTGAAATTTACATTTTCTACATTGACATCCGAACACCTGCGGAACTAGAAGAATACTATGAGAGAACACAACACGAATACGGAGTCAAGTTTGTTAAGGGAAATGTCGCTGAGGTTTATGAAGACCCGAAGACGCGTAACCTGATACTTAGCGTAGAGGATACAGTTCTAGGTAAGTTCATGGAACTGGAATTCGATTTAGTTTCACTGTCAATTGGACTTGTGCCCCCGAAGGGGATAGATGAGCTTACAAGAATCTTGGGATTGATGCGATCTGAGACCGGTTTCTTCATGCCTGCCCATATTAAGCTTCGCCCAATTGATACATTAATGGACGGCATATTCATAGCCGGTGTAGCAGCTGGACCTAAAGATATACCACTTAGTGTATCACAAGGAAGTGGAGCAGCAGCAAGAGCCTCAGCAATAATGGCTGCTGGAAAATTTGAACTCGACACACTCCCAGCCAGAATAAATCCCGAAAAATGCTTGACTTGTAGATTATGTGAGAAAGTTTGCCAATATCGCGCAGTTGAGCTTGTAGGCAAAAAACCTGTGATAAATCCCGTTGTCTGTAAGGCATGCGGGGTTTGTGCCGCTGCCTGCCCAGCTCAAGCTATTGAAATACCTCTATTCACAGACGAACAAATATATGCACAGATCAGGGAAGCATTACAATTCACAGGCACAACAGATGATTTAGATCCTAAAATAGTTGGGTTCTGCTGTAATTGGTGTGGTTATGCAGGCGCAGACCACGCTGGACTCTGCAGATTTTCTTATCCGACAAACATTAGGATAATTAGAACAATGTGCGGAGGCAGAATTAACCCACTGTTTATTATAGAGGCATTTAAGGAAGGCGCTGACGGTGTGATGCTGTCTGTTTGCCATCCACAAGACTGCCATTACGGAAAGGGCACCGAGCACTGCGAACATCGATACAACGTATTACGAAATGTTGTGTCCGATCTTGGACTGGAACCTGAGAGGCTGCGCCTCGAATACATATCTGCTGTTGAAGGCCCGAAGTTAGGTAAGGCAGTTACAGAATTCGTTGAGCAACTGAAGAAACTTAGGATGAGCCCACTGAAAGCCGCGAAGCTCAAAGCTATGGTGAGTAAAGCGAAGCAGGAGGCTTAGATTTGGTATCAATCTATGACGTGTATGCGTATCTGCCGAAAACTAATTGCGGAAAGTGCGGTGAAACAACATGCCTAGCATTTGCCAGCAAGGTTCTTAAGAGAGAAGTGGGACTCAGCGACTGCCCCCCACTAACAGGGCCTAAGTACTCTGATAATATTCAAAAACTCGAAGTTTTACTGAAGCCTATGTTTGATGCTGAGAAGACAGGAATCCTAGTTGACCTTGACCACTGTAATGGGTGTGGAAACTGCGTCATAATATGCCCCGCCAATGCTGCGTCTAACATGAATTCGGCTGGCGGAAAGGGACCTAAGGCGGAAAGCATTGTCTTAATAGTTGAAAATGGTAAAGTGAAGATAATTAATCTAAAAGCATGCTACCGTTTCAGCCCAACAACTGGAGGCTGCCGAGCTTGTGCGGAGGCATGCCCAACACAAGCAATAACATTTGCATAAGGTGAAAAAATGAGGTTGGAAGTCACATTAATTACTGGGCGTTCACTTGCGCAGGGAACAGCTAGAGAAGCTGAAAAAACAAAGCCTGAGTATGTTAAGGCTGCGGCGATATGTGAATTGGATCCAGCTGACTTGAAAAAACTTGGAGTTGATGATGGGGCGCCGGTACGTGTTCGAACTGAATATGGCTCAGTTGTTGTTTATGCCACAGCATCCACACAAGCGCCGCACCTAGGGATAGCGTTTATTCCATTAGGACCTTGGGCGAATCAAGTGATTAGATCTGACACTGACAAAATTGGTACGCCGTCATTTAAGGGAGTACGTGCGGAAATAGAACCTGCACAAGGTGAAACTGTGGAGGATGCTGTTAAACTTCTGTCGAAGACGATTAAGGGTAAGTAGGTGGAAAAATGGCTACAAAAGTTGTAAGCGATGCTGTTTGCACATATTGCGGTTGCTTATGTGACGATATTGAAGTTTTAGTCCAGGATGGCAAGATTGTTGATGTACGCCATGCTTGCATTCTTGGGACAAGTCGCTTCTTCGACTACTTAAGACCTGAACGAATGGTGAAACCATTGATCCGTGTAGATGGAGAGTTGAAGGAAACAAGTATAGATGAAGCTGCTAAGAAAGCGGCTGAAATTTTGGCTAAAGCTGAAAAGCCGCTATTGTACGGTTGGAGCATGACTGGGTGCGAAGCTCATCAAGTTGGCATTGAACTCGCCGAAGAAATAGGCGCTGTTATAGATGATACCACTTCGGTCTGCCATGGGCCGTCGGTTATAGCTTTACAGGAAGTTGGAATCTCAACCTGCACTCTAGGTGAAGTGAAGAACCGCGCAGATCTTGTGATTTACTGGGGCTCTAACCCGATGCAGGCACATCCTCGCCATATGAGCCGGTATACGGTTTATCCAAGGGGATTCTTCCGTGAGAGAGGATGGAGAGATAGAGTTCTAGTAGTTATTGATGTGAGGAAAACAGATACAGCGAAACTTGCAACCCACTTCCTGCAGGTTGAACCTAATGGCGATTATGAACTGATCAGCGCCCTACGCTTAGCGGTTAATGGAAATAAAATTCCAGAAAAGGTTGCAGGCGTACCACGTGAAGAAATAGAGAAACTAGCGGAAATTATGAAAAGTTGCCACTTTGGCGCAATTTTCTTCGGATTAGGTGTAACATCTAGCGCTGGAAAGAATCGCAACATAGACAACGTTTTATCTCTAGTCCGTGACCTAGGTGCTTACACAAAATTTGTGATATTCCCAATGCGTGGACACTACAATGTCACTGGTTTCGGTCAAGTCTTAACTTGGGAGACAGGATTTCCATTTGCAGTTGACTTCAGCAGAAATTATCCACGATACAATCCAGGTGAAACGACCGCTGTTGATGTTCTATTACGTGAGGAGGCGGACGCAGCGCTGATTGTCGCCTCTGATCCAGCAGCGCACTTTCCACGTAAAGCGGTTGAACATTTAGCGAAAATACCAGTTATAACAATAGAGCCTTTCCGAAGCCTCACAACCCAGTATGCAACTGTGGCGATTCCTTCAGCTATTTCAGGTATAGAGGTTGAGGGAACAGCGTACCGTATGGATCATGTGCCTCTACGGTTACGTAAAGTAGTTGAACCGCCTGAAGGCCGCCTTCCAGACAGAGAGATTCTCAAGATGATTTTGGAACATGTACGAGCATTAAAAACAGGAGCTGGACAAGCGTGACTAAGCCAATCCTAATTCGCAATGGATTCGTCTACGATCCACTTAATGGTGTTAATGGCGAAAAAATGAATATAGCAATCAAGGATGGAGAAATTGTTAAAGAAAGCGCTGTGAATCCAGCTGAGGTTCAGATAATTGATGCAACGAATAAAGTTGTCATGCCTGGAGGAATTGACATTCATACACATATCGCTGGCTACGCAATTAATGGGGGCAGATTATATCGTCCTGAGGATGGACGTAGCACATTTGAGCCTCGCTCTTCAATGTTAAGATCTGGAACGGGTTATTCGGTTCCATCCACTTTTGTAACTGGCTACCGTTATGCTAGAATGGGTTATACAACGCTCTGCGAGCCTGCAATGCCGCCGCTACTTGCACGCCATACTCATGAAGAATTAAATGAAATTCCAATGGTCGACAATATGGCGTTCACTTTGCTTGGTAATAACTGGATTGGAATGATGTATCTTAAAGACCAGGAATATGAGTTAGCTGCAGCCTTCATCGCTTGGATGCTACGTGCAACCAGGGGGTACACGATAAAAATTGTTAATCCAGGTGGAACTGAGGCGTGGCATTGGGGTGGCAATGTTAAGAACCTTAAGGATCCTGTTCCGTACTTTAACATTACACCATGGGAGATAATTCACGGTCTCGCTGTAGTTAATGAGATGCTTAAACTACCTCACTCAATTCACATTCACACAAACATGCTTGGACACCCCGGAAACTACGGATTCGTTATAGGTTCAGCTGAAGCAACTAAAGATGTGAAAATTGAAACAATAAAAAAGAGAAAACAGAACATCCATATAACTCACACTCAGTTCAGCTCATTCGGCGGAGACAGCTGGAAAAACTTTAAGTCAGAAGCAGAGGCTGTGGCAAAACACGTCAACAGCAACCCCCACGTCACAATAGATATAGGACAAGTTATACCTGGCGAAACAACAACAATGACAGCTGACGGCCCATTAGAACGTGGATTATACGAGATTAATCATTTGAAATGGTTGAATCTTGACGTCGAACTTGAAACTGGCGGAGGACTTGTGCCATTCATATACTCTAAGATAAATCTTGTAAATTCAGTCCAGTGGACAATCGGACTGGAGCTCGCACTCCTCATCAAAGATCCTTTCCAAGTGTTCTTATCAACAGATCATCCTAATGCAGGACCATTCGTCAGGTACCCACAGATAATCAGTTGGCTTATGAGCCGTAAAGCAAGGGAAGAAGCTTTCAGTAAATTCCATGCAGACACGCAACGCAGATCAATACTCGCTACATTAAACCGTGAATACACGCTATACGAAATTGCAGTAATCACCAGAGCTGGCCAAGCTTTGGCGTTAGGGCTCAGCGATATTAAGGGGCATCTGGGCATAAATGCGGATGCTGACATAGCTGTCTACGACCTTAATCCAAAAGAAGAGTTAACACCTGAAAAAATAGAGAAAGCATTCTCAAACACTAGTTACACGATCAAAGGTGGAGAAATTGTAGTGAAGGATGGAAAAGTCGTACAGGCACCTATGGGTAGACGTTTTTGGGCTAACCCGCAGACTGATGAAGAATTAGAACAAACAATGCTCAGAGGAGTGTCGAAAACATTTGCTCGTTATTACACAATCAGCATGCCAAACTTCCCAGTTCAAAGCGAGTACTTACCAAGACCAAATGAAATAAAAATTGATGCGACTCATATTGCTTAATTTTTTACGTCAGGGTCTTGCGCGCTAATTTTAGGTAAAGGTAAATGTCAGCGCCCTTCTAATTCCCTTATTCTCTCTTTCACTGGTATCGCGTTGCTCCAAGTAGAGTCAACTACCTGCCAGACGGTGCTCACTACACTGGGCTTATTTGAATACATTGCTTCCTCAGGAACACCTGCGATAGGATGTGGTGAAATCATACATTCAGATTCTGTAAGCACCACTCTAAGAGGCACAGTATCAACATGTCTAACCTCACTATAAAGTGAGAGAATTTTTGCGTACTCCAAATTTCCTTTAGTGACGGGCACTATACAACGTGACCTTACGCCTCTTCCCATCATCTCCATAAATCTCTGCATACCTCTCTCCTTTAAGTCCTCTACCGTAAATCTTAACGCGGCACTGTCAATTACAACAATTGACTTTGATTTTGCTCTGGCAAACATGTCGTAGGTATACTTGTAGATGTTCTCTCTCCCTCTGATTGTGTTAGCCCACTCAACAGGTTTTCCAGTTTTTATTTCATTTATTTTTTCTTCAGCATCAATGGAGCTTTGCCACAGCTGATCAAAAACAGCGTGCATAGTTTTGACTAGGTTCAAATTATTAGTCCATACCCGGCTCCACGACCACTCTGAGGGATCCTCAGGTGTAGGGCTGAAAATCATTTCCTCCTTATCCATTATGACCATAAGAGTTGTAATTTGGTCGCTATGCCTTATCTTTAAGTATTTTATAACCTGGTTAACTGGGTCTACTAGGTCTTCATCTATTTTAACTATGCTTCGTACCTCAACTCCTCTATTAGCACAACTAACAGTAGCGTCAGCTAGTCCTGTTTTGAATCCAATTAGAAAACCTGGTTTATTTGTGATGAAAATTAGCTCTTTCTTCGCGCTCCTACACATTCTAAGTATTGTTTCAAGCCAAGTTTTTTTATCTCTAATAACTTCGAAACGTTCAATAGGTTTGCCTATACGCAAAAAATCAATTCTGGAATTAACATCCACCGAGCCCCGCCATAATACACCGAATAAGTTTTTCATTGCATGCACATAGTATTTATTGTCAGTCCATAGGTTGATGTACCCATTAGTTTCTGGCGTCAGATTTTCAGTGGCTACTCCAAGTATAGTTTCTTTTTCATCCACCACCATCGTATGGATGGTTTTTTGTTGGTCAGAATGTTGGAATTCAAAAAGATCCTTAAATTTCTCAACGTCCTTTATGTTCTCATCATTTATTTCTGAAATAATTTTGACTTTCACTCCTCTCTTGACACATTTTTTAAGTTCATCAGCAACATCGCTACGCAAAATGCGCAACAAACATGTGGCGCACATAACATAATCGATTTCTTTCTCCGCACTCCTAACCATGTTATTTACTTTTGTGTGGACACCTTGTACGCCTAGAAGTAGGTTGAAAGTAAAGCGTTCTTCTGCTTCTGCTTTTTTTCCTTCAATTGAGGTTAACCAGGAATGTATTTTTTTCTTTTTGTTTGCAAGTTCAGCTACTTTACTCTTCATCTGGTCTAGGAGGTTGGAAAGCGCACTTTCTATAGGAGTGGGTCTGAACTTAGTGGGCTTGGTCAATGAAGCTTCCACTAATCCAAGTTTCTGCAGCCCCGCCAGCACAGGGTAGATTTCAGTTCGGCTAACGTTTAATTCACGGGCAATTTCGCTAGCGCGACCTGCCCCAAGTTTTACTAAAGTAATGTAGACCTTAACTTGGAGTGGGGTTAGGCCGAACTCTGTTAACTCGTAGAGCCCTCTCTCCGAATTACTGTTTTCTTTTGACAAGGTTAAAGTAATCCTAATCGATATATGTCATATATGTAACTTACATACTTTAATAAAATCTGCGCTGAGTTACTTGGTATAAGACAAAGGTGGGTGATAAAATGGGTGGAATTAAGCTTAAGCCAATTCAGCATCGAAGTAGCCTATACATACTGATCCCTATGGAGTTGGCTAAACTTATCGATGCAACGAAGGATACCGAGTTCATATTAACGTTAAAGCAAGGCAAAAAACCACTTCTGATTTATGAAGTGAAGAAGAAGTGACCGCGAAGTGACTTACCCCAAGCGGCTGCCAGTAGTCGAGGAAAGAAAGCCGGATGAGAAAATTTACGAGATTTCCGTTCTACTTAATAACGGCGCGGTTGCGTTATCAAAGATAATTTCAATATTTGAAGAAAATTGTGTAGACGTAAGGTCTGGAATCCATTTTATTGCACCAGATGGAACTTATATCTATACAACCTTCATTGATTTATCTAAATGCAAAGTTGGTTTAAAGGAACTAGAAGAATCGCTGAAAAAGACAGGTGTCGTTAAGGAAATACATGTAATTGAACCAAAACCTCTCATTGCTGATGAAATACATTTTCCGCTAATAATCACAGACCAGTCAAAAGGCATAATTTTTAGATTAGAAACCTTCAGCGATCTCCAAAGGAACTTGGAGGAAATGTTTTCCAAAAGTGCAGCTGAAACTATGCTTTATATTGCTGGAAAAAAATGCGGAGAAAGATCTTGTGAACGTGTAATGAGGAAATACGGCTTAAGAGATATGGAGATAGTTCTTAAGGCGATCGCCCAGCTGAAGAAGGCGGAAGGTTGGGGCATGCTCGAGTTCTGGGGCGTGGATCTCAATGAGGATAGGGGGGAGATAGTGGTTAAAGAATCCTTTGAGGCTGATGGGTATGGTAAGTCGACCACGCCTGTCTGCCATTTTCTAAGAGGATATCTTGCAGGTGTTTTGAATAAGATTTCAGGGAAGAGCGTTAATATTTTGGAGAAAGAATGTAAGGCTGCTGGAAGCGAAGCATGCGTATTCAAAGTAACTAAACCAAGTTAATGAATACAGCCGCCTAGATGTTTAACGACTTTTTTAACAAATGAAAATCGATTTCTCCTGCATGATATTTTTTATCTCTTTTAATGTCTGTTATTGTTACTTCAGCTACAGAGAAAAGTTCAGGATCAATCTTGTAAAAGTCGAAGTCCGCTTTTTTTAGGATCTCATAGAATGGGATTCCATATTCTTTTGACGCTGATGATGGCACGCGTGAAATTAATTTATCAATCTTTATTTTTCCTATTTCAGCCGTATACCAAGCTTGGCCTGCTGCTAGGAGCATGTCGTTAACTCGACCCATCATTTGTAAATTATCAGAAATTACAGGCGCTATTGGGGCTACCCCGTGAGCTATTCGAACCTTTCTTACATCGAAGCCCAGTTTCAGAAGTTTATGTAGGCCAGCTTCCACAGCCCTACCCGAAACCTGTGTACTTCCCGCCAGCGAAGTCGTAGGTGCAACTAGGACGTAAAGTTGTTTTGCATCCACACGACACGTTTTTGCAATTTCTTTAATGGTACTGTCTGGCGGAGGACCTTTCGATTCTAGAACTATGACGGCTACGTTTGAGCGCTCCCTATAGTTCAGTAGTTCATACACTTCACTGGGTTTTTTGGCTAGAACACGGGCTGGACCGCTGCCCAATGCAAAATAATTTTCAGTCTTAATTTTCCATCCAGCCATCTGTGAACCAAGACAAGCGAGAGCGGGTGAATCTGTAAATACTGATATGGCTGGCAGGGAATGGCCGTCGAAACGCATTTTTGTTAATTCAGCTTTTCCTAACCCTGCTAGGCATATTTCTGTCAGATATTTTCCAGCTTCATAACTCCCTTTGACTTTAATTCCGCAGTCAACTATTGTAGCTCCAATTGTAGATTTTTTTGCCTCTATTTTCAGTTTGTAGGATTTATCAATCATTTCATCTACAAGTCTGAGAGCTCGTTCATTCAATGTAAGCATGATTTTTCCTCTGGTTAAGCGGATTTAATTGCCTCTTTAAGATAAATCTTGTAAGGTCCTAGATTTCCACCATAGTTTCCTGCAGAAATTTTTCTTACTCCATCAATCTTAGACGCTGCTTTAATTCCAACTCCCATAGCTCTTTGGACACTGTTTAGATCGACACCGTTTATGACTATTTCATAGACAGCCTGAACATCGGGCGGAACAGCTGAGTCTTGGATTTTTTCACGTAAAGTTGGGCAGAAACGATGGTTTGTTGAGGCGTGTAGAAACTTGTACTTTAAAGAGCCTAATTTAGATCCGCAGCGGCAGATTCCGCCTGGAAATATTAGGATAACTCCATCCACTGATTTCTTAATCGCCTCTACAGCCGCTTCTGTTGCTCTCAATGTTTTTTCCAAAGTAGCCCCGAGGATTATTATGTTTCCGCCGGATACGCCTTTGCTGATTCCAAAAGTTTCTTCTATCATGAATTCGCCTTCCATGACGGGTATTTGCCAAACTGTTCTATCTCCCAACTTATCTTGTCGTTGGAATCCGTCGCCGAAGAATCTTATTTTTGCACCCGTATCAACTTTTGTTGAACTTTCAAGAGCGTTGAATATGGCTGTTGTTGGGCAGGTCATTGCACATTGAGATAGCCTCGTTAAGAGTTGGACTTCGAGTTTAGTTTGATCAGGGTGCCATATCTGTATGATAACTCCAGGTCTATGGTCAGGAGTTTCGCTGGACAGGACAGGATGCTCAATCCCAGCTTCTGCTGGACACATTATTATCGTTGTACCGAACCCAACTGTTGCCTCAGCAGCTGTAAGCGCCCACTTCTCAGTTGCAGCCGTGATCAGTATCCGTGAAAAATTGGCTGGAAAAGCCTCAGCGAACGTGTCTTCTACTTCAACTGAACCTAAAAAGGTCATTTTTACATTCTCCTTAGCGGAATATCAGTTCGTAAACAACAAAAAGCTTACGAAAGACGCTGCTTAGACTTTAGTTTTAAATAAATAACCTCATTAAACAAACAAAGCATGTTTAGGTGTTGACAGGCTCTATGAAGGAAATACGCCTAATACCGAAGTTACAGCCGAAGATTCCCATCGAGGCGGAGACCATAAGCCCAGATTCGTTTGCTGGAAAAAGGGCTTCAGAGATTGGAGAATTGCCTATATGGAAAGGTAATCGAAACTTTAGGCTTAGTGAATTCTTCGATGTTAAGGGTGACGCGCCCGTGGAAATTAATGAGGTAAGAATAGTCATTGCTGGAAATGTGCCTCGGACTAAATATATTGGTGCACGTATGACTGGTGGAGAAATTGTGGTGGAAGGGAACGTTGACATGCATGTTGGAAGCCAGATGGAGGGTGGAAGAATAGTTGTTCAGGGAGATGCTGATTCATTTGCTGGTTCAGCAATGCGAGGTGGAGAGATTCTAATAAAAGGAAACGCTGGGGAATATCTTGGAAGCGCCTATCGTGGTGACTGGAGAGGAATGCGAGGCGGATTAATTACTGTGGAAGGAAGCATAGGGAACGAAGCTGGCAGTTGGATGAAAGACGGTTTGATTGTTGTGAAAGGAAACTCAGGTTCATTTACTGGGATCCATATGCAGAACGGCGCGATTGTGATTGAGGGAGATCCTGGTCCACGGTTGGGAGCGCAGATGAAAGGCGGAATCATCGTCGTACTTGGTAAAATAAATGATCTTCTACCCAGCTTTTACTATAAGGAAACAGTTCCAGAACTGAAAGTTAAGGAGCAGACATTCAAAGGACCATTTCTGGCATATACAGGTGATGCCGTAGAGAGAGGTGAAGGCCAACTTTTTTTACTTAAGGAGAAAAACGCAGAGTTAGAGGCTAGAAAATGAAGGAAACATTGAAAGACGTAATAATTTTTCTTGATACGGATAAACATGTAAGTCCATTTGACATGTTGGTTGTAACTGAGAATTTTCCTGATGTTCAAATTTTTTATTATAGTCAAGTTGAGCCTTCAGATGCGAAGGGATTAATTCAAGATGCTATGTTTCCAAGAGGCCCAAAAGGTGCTGCGCACACTAAGATTTTCATAGGCGGATACGACATGGACAAAGCTGAAGAAATTTTAAAAATCGCTAAGGCCACAATGTTTCCGCCGTTTGAGTTGGCTGTAATAGTTGATCCTAGAGGCGCTAACACAACAGCTTCAGCTATGGTTGCAAAGGTTTTTGAAAATCTAAACAAAAAGAAGCTCGGCGGATTTAGCGGAAAGAAGGCGACGATTCTAGGTGGAACGGGCCCTGTTGGTCAGGTTTGCGCAAAAATAATGGTGCTGGAAGGGGCCGATGTCCTCATTACTTCAAGGAACATTGAGAAGGCGAGGGCGACTGCTGAGAAGTTGAATGCTGAAGTTAAGGCGAATAGGGTTTATGGATTACAGGTATCTAGCCCAGAGGAGGCGCAGAAGGTTGTAGGGGATTCTGAGATCATTTTGGCTACAGGCGCTGCTGGTGCGCAACTTTTGCCATTAAGCATTTTGAAAGAACATGCGAAGCGATGTAAAGTTGTCGCTGATGTGAATGCAGTTCCACCGTATGGAATTGAGGGACTTAATCCGAAGGACGATGGAGTAGAGATTTCTCCAGGTGTTTTTGGAGTTGGGGCTCTTTCCATAGGTGCCTTAAAAAATGAGGTTGAAGTTAAACTGATAGGTAAAGCATTGGAGTCCCCTAAAGGAATATTTGATTATAAAGTTGCTTACGAAATTGCCAAGTCTCTAATCAAATGGCCCGAGAGTATGGTTCTATGATTATTACTGAATTGAAGCCGCTTGAAGAAATTGCCGCCGCCATTAAGAACCACAGGAATGTTCTAATTGTTGCTTGCGGAGGCTGCACAACTGTTTATAGAACTGGTGGAAGAGCAGAAGCGGAGAATCTTAAAAATTCCCTTGAAGCTAAGGGAATAAAATCCACTGTGACATTAGTTACTCGCCAGTGTAATAAACAGATGGTGACAAGTACACTTCAACCGTTGATCGGAAACTGTGACATTGTAATATCAACAGCGTGCGGGGTTGGACCGCAGGTCGTATCCGATGTATTTGAGAATATCCCGATTTTTCCAGCTCAAAATACCAAGTTCATCACTAAGTATGACCCTGAAATTGAGAAATTTTCCGAGTACTGTCGTGCCTGTGGTGAATGCATTATTCATGAGACTGGCGCTGTCTGCCCCATAACTAGGTGCGCTAAGAGCATGCTAAACGGTCCCTGTGGAGGGCAAACTAATGGTAAATGTGAGGTAGGCGGATGGAAGAACGACTGTGCATGGGTATTAATCTACGACCGATTGAAAACTCAAGGAAAACTCGACTTACTCAGGAAATTTAGACCCCCACGAGATAACCGTCTTTCAAATAGCCCCCGGTACATGACAAGAGAGAGAAAGGAGACAGCGTAATGGCTCAGAAAATTTACAGTGACTTGATGAGAAGTCTAAGTGAGGGGAAGTTCGTCTTCACAGGAGAAGTTGAACCTGTAAAAACCACAAATCTACATGAAATGATTGAAACAGCTAAAATTTTGAAAGAGCATGTTGTAGCGGCTAATGTAACAGACAATCCAGCTGGACTAGCATATATGAATTCTCTAGTTCCATCATACATCATTCAAAAAGAAGCGGGCTTAGAAGCAATCTACCAAATAACTTGCCGGGACAGAAATAGGATAGCGATTTTCTCAGATTTACTTGCAGCTGGTGCATTGGAAATTAAAAATGTTCTTGCCTTGACAGGCGATCACACTGCTTTAGGCGATAACCCTCAAGCTAAGCCTGTTTTCGATTTAGATTCACAACAACTTGTCCATATGATCCGTAAGATGGTGGATGAGGGAGTTGACTTGACTGGACACCAGATAGAGAATCCCCCAAAGTTTCATGTGGGTGTGGCTGCAGCGCCTGCGGCCCAACCGTTAGAGCCTGAAATAATTAAGCTTGAGAGAAAAGCGAGTTTAGGAGCTGAATTTGTGCAAACACAGGTTGTTTACGACATAGAAATAGCGAAAAAATTCCTTGATGATACTCAGCACATTAAAATTCCGATACTTATTGGTATTTGTCCACTAAAATCTGTGGGTATGGCCAAGTGGATGGCGAAAAACTTGCCTGGCGTAATAATTCCAAGTGAAGTTATGGATAGATTGAAGAAAGCTGAAGAGAAGGGTAAAGATGCGGTAATGCAGGAGAACATAGAGATTTTTGGAGAACTCATCAAAGAAATTAAGAAGACGCGCGCTTCAGGAGTTCACATAATGGCCGTCCATTATCCACCAGCCGAGTTAGCTTTTCTATTAAAGGGCATGCTCTCATTCTAGTGTGATGCTATCTTAGCTTCATTCACCTTTTCTTTAAATTCAGCAGCGGATTCTGATGGCTTTTTAGATTCGAAGATCGCTCTGCCGATTATCAGATATTTCGAACCTGCTTTAATTGCGTCTCTAATCTTTCCGCCTTGAAGAATTAGGCCGGGTGAATATATGGGAACTCGATCTTTGAGTATTTTGTGAACTGCCTTTATTTTTTCTGGGTATGTTGCACCAACGATAACCCCGTCTGCACCCCAATTAAGCGCCTTTTCGGCGAAAATCTCGTACTGCGGTCTACTCTTACCACTCCTTGGATCAAGCACTTTTTGCCCATATCCCTCTTCAGCGCCTTTATGACTCATATAGACTAGTAAAATGACCCCTCTGCCTTTCTTTTCAGCTGATTCGAACACTGGCTCTAGTCCTTCTTCCCATCCAATGAATGGGCTTGCGGTAACGGCGTTGAAGCCTGTGTTGAAATAATGTTCAGCTATAGACTTGTTCGTGTGGCCTACATCGTTTATTTTACAGTCCATTATTACTGGGAGACTAAGTTTATGGGCTAACTTAACTATTCTTTGTGTTCCGTCTCTAAGTCCGAGCGGAAGAACTACTTGTCGATTTAATTTAACTGCACAAATTGAGGGCGCTGTTTCTTGTAAGGTGTTTAGGCATCGTTGGAGGAGTAGCTTGGGGTTAGCTATAGTGAGGTCGAGCGCTAGGACTATGTTTGACTTGTTTCTTTTTGAAGCTTTGCCGATCCAACATGCATAATTTAACATTTTTATTTTCACTCATTTTTGTGGCTGTGGAGTCTCTTTGGCGAGCATTGAATAGTAGAAGAGGGTTACGGCAATTGCGTAGATGGGGTAGACTAGCGCCGTTATTGCGTTTGTGATAATTGAAGTTGTGAAGCCGAAGGGAGGTAATGCGATTAGCCCTGTAATTAGGCTAACTAGAAGGAGGACTATGAATATTATGAGTAGGATGGTGAAGGTTTTTAGCCAGCGTTTATCCACCAGTTTTTTGCTTCTTCCAAGGCTTTCGAAGGCTCCGGTTTGTTCGATCATGATTACTGGAGTTACGAGGGTGAATATTATGAGGAGAATAATGCCGGGTATGATGAAGCAAATGAACCCTAGTACTGCTATGATGCTGGTTATGATCGCTGCTATGAGTAGGGTGACAAATTTAGATAGGGTGAACTTAAAAACTTCATTGAGGTCAGCGTAGCCCCGCTCCAAGAGGTCTGAGGCATATTTTACAGCCATACCGGAAACCAATGTGTTTAGGATTAAGCTTACTATGGAGGTTAAACCCATGGTTATAGCGAAGGCGGAGAGAAATTTGGGTAGCCATGCGAGGATAACTTCTGAGGAGGCAGTAGGCTCAGGGGCGGGAGGCAGTGGAAATAGGAGATTTATGACAGCGCTAAATACTCCCACAACCAGCCCTATGATGAGAAATGGTAGAAAGAATTGAGTGAAGTGAGTTAAGTAAAGATTGACGGATTGGTCGAGAATTTTCCCAACCGAGAGTTCTTCTGTAGGTTTTTTAATGCCTAAAGACATGAATCAGCCTCCTCTACTGTTTCTGATCGGCATATTTTTCATTTTACGTTGTTTCTTATTAACTGTAACCTCCTTCAGACAACCATAAAAACAACTCTTTCCAACAATAATTTGTGTAAAATCTACTTCAATATTATTTCAACCGTAATGAGGTTCACCAATGACGACACCTACTGTAAAAGAAATAGTTGCAGCTAAAGTTGCAGGCGAAATTATTCTCTCAAATGAGCCTGGAGTAACGATGCGGAAATGGCGGGAAATTTTTGGTATTTCACAGATAAGGTTAGCTGAGAAAATGAATGTGTCTCCATCGGTAGTTAGCGATTACGAAAGCGGTAGAAGACGGTCTCCTGGAACACGCTTTGTAAGGAGATTTGTTGAATCCCTAGTTTCTATTGATGAAGAGGAAGGGGGAAAACTTCTAAGAGAATTTTCACGAATAGGAGGTGTGCCAACTGGAGCCATCCTTGACGTTAAAGAATTTCCTGTGCCAGTGTTGGCTAGAAAGTTATGTGATGTTGTTGAAGGTAAAGTTTTGACAGGCGGCCAACTGTTGGATCGGAGTATATATGGTTATACTGTTCTGGATAGTGTGAAGGCGATAATGGCTCTTCCTGATTTTACCTCCATATTCGGCGCGACTACGGAGAGGGCGTTGGTGTTTGTTAACGTTAGTTTCGGTCGTTCACCGATGGTGGCTGTTAGGGTTGCGCCGCTGAAGCCTAGGATGGTGGTTCTCCATAAGCCTGAAAAGCCTGATGAGGTGGCTATAAAACTGGCGGAAATTGAACGTATACCATTAGTCGTGTCTCAAATGCCTGATGCTGATGCTCTTGTTAGGGCTTTAAACAATCTATATAATTCGATGGTAAGCCAGAAGCAAACTTAGGAATGGAATTAGTCTATTATTTCTGCCTTGAGTATCATTACTTTCTCATCGTAGGCTCCCGCAGTTATCGCCTGTGCAGCTATTTCTCTAGCAGCCCTCAAATTTTCAGTCATAACTACTGAGCGGCTTATCCACTCACAATCATTTCTCTTTTTTATTTTTCGGTAAAAGTTTCTGCGCCCTACGTGTTGGGCTGGGAACTCGTAGATTACAAGGTACATTTTGTCTCACCTGAGACATATTATAATCGAATATTAATATAAGCATTGTCACACGTGAGACATGTGGGTGCGCATAAAAGCCCTAACGAGAAGTTAAGCTTAAAAGATGGAGGCGCATACCCTTATGGAAAATGGCTAGGTTAAGTGGCCAATATGCTAGATTTTCCAGCCATAGTTGAAAGTATAATTGTTTTCACTGTAATCGGCATCGTTTCGTTAAGGTTTAAACTGCTTAATCCAAGTGGCATACTTGCAAGTTTGTTCATAGGATTTTTAATTCTTGTATTCGGTGGATTTGAGTGGCTTACAATTCTATTGGTCTTTTTTGCTATAGCCATGTTCTTTACAAAGTTTAAGTTCGGGTATAGAGAAAGGTTTCTGTTCAACGGCGAAATAAGAACTTGGCGTAACGTTTTCGCTAATGGCGGCGTTGCAGCTTCCTTCGCTATCGTCGAGGGCTTAATGCCGCTTGATTTATTTATGGCAGGGTTCCTCGGAGCAATCAGTACAGCGGCAGCGGACACACTTGGTACTGAGCTAGGATTACTTTACCCACATAACCCAAGATTAATTACAAATCTCAATAAAGAGGTGCCGACGGGAACTTCAGGTGGAATTTCTCCGCTTGGAGAAGTGGCAATGCTTTGGGCTACATTTGTAATAGCGCTTGCTGCATGGATCCTAGGAGTTCATCCTGCTAAGTGGTCGATTTCCGATGTCCTTATTGTAGTTATAGTCTCCGGAGTGATCGGCGGAACAATCGACAGTGTTATCGGCGCTACTGTTCAGGGAATTTACAAATGCTCGGTTTGTGGGAAACCAACTGACAACCTTGTGCACTGCAGTAAACCTTCAATTTACATTAAGGGTATAAGAGCGATGGATAATGACGCGGTAAACTTCTTATCAACGCTAATAGGCGCCGTAATTGCGATTAGCCTAATTCTTTAATCTTATTTAAAAAAGCGGCTTAACATACCAATTAGCGAGCGGAAATGAAGATTAAAATAGGCTGCTGCGGTTTCCCGAGCGGAAAAGAGAATTACTTCAGAGAATTTAAACTCGTTGAGGTTCAGGAAACATTCTACAAGCTGCCGAAGATAGAAACTGCGGAGAAATGGAGAACATTAGCCCCAGAGGATTTCGAATTTATGATTAAAGCTTGGCAAGCCATTACTCACCCGTCAACGAGTCCAACTTGGAGAAAAGCGGGAATAAAAATAGAGCCTAAGAGCGCTGAACGATATGGGAATTTGAAACCCACAAGTGAAGTGTTTGATGCTTGGAACCATACTAAGAGAATTGCTGACACGTTGAAGTCTAAAATAGTTGTGATTCAATGCCCCCCATCCTTCATCTGCAGCAAAGAAAACATTGAGAATGCAAAAGAATTTTTCAAGTCAATTAGTCGTGGAAACCTTCAGATCGCTTGGGAGCCGCGTGGCAATTGGCTTGAGAAACCTGGTGAAGTTAGAAGACTATGTGATGAATTTAACCTAATTCACGCAGTAGACATTTTTTGGGATAAACCTGTGTCAGCAAATCCAGTTTCTTATATAAGGCTTCACGGCCTTGAGAGGAGATATAATTACCGCTATGTTTACACTAGTAAAGACCT
>Ga0315309_1000369_pt1 | contig 27204 bp, 29 predicted proteins | sample TDP4_MG_FD_203080 | JGI IMG/M metagenome (GOLD analysis project Ga0315309, IMG submission 203080) | Freshwater sediment microbial communities from Lake Towuti, South Sulawesi, Indonesia - TDP4 | ecosystem: Environmental > Aquatic > Freshwater > Lake > Sediment | place: Indonesia: South Sulawesi...
AAGGCAGTGGCATGGAGCACCTCGAACATCTTGCCGAGGACAAGGATGAATATGTGCCAGAGGTGTAGCAGCTTCGTTGGGTTTAATTTTTGTGAATACTGGGAAAGGCTTGGATTACATTTATCCTCTCACTAAGGATAAAGACGGGCTCGTCAGAATGTTCTCAGTCATCTCTCTTGGGCTATCGCTACTTGGATCTGGCAGTTCGGAGATTGTTGAAGCATTAATGACAAAAAGTGAAGATCGATATGTACGCAGAGGTGGTGCCACTGCCCTCGGTCTCATATTTTCCGGCACTAAGACTGGAGTGGAGCGCATTAGAGCTCTAACAAGGGATAAAGACCCTCTGTTCCGCTTTGCTGCTGGCTTTTCCCTTAATTTGCCTTCCGCAACGCCGCCTGGAAGTTTGACAGGCCTAAGTTTTCTATACTCTTCATATGGTAGACAGTACGGCTGGTGGTTCAGTTGGTTTCAATCATTAGCCCTCTTGAGCGCTGGCACTCACTGGCTGTTAAGCGAGGGGTCACATAAACTTCCTATTCAACGAGGGTTCAAATTTTAACTTCCAAGCAGTTCCGGCTTGCTGTACAGTAAACAGCAAGAATATAGAAGATTTCCTTAAAAGAGTTATAAAATAAACTTAAAAGTAAGAGTGCTCCGGGCGGGATTCGGACCCGCGTCTCCGGCTCGAAAGGCCGGAATACTTGACCGGGCTATATTCGGTAGAGCCGCCTTTTTGACTCTTCTACCGGAGCCCCTTTTCCGGAGCATCATGCAAAATGCTTTTTCATTCGAATAAACTTATCCCTTAAAGGCTGTTTTCAAACACTCTTTTAGTGGTGCCAATATGGTTTCTGCCTTGTTCAATGTAGGCGCGTAGTGGGCAGTTTTTGCAGAGTTCGTCATTATCGTTTTTATTCCAAGCTTGTCAGTCCATGTGACCACTGCGCAAGTGTCTGTGAGTACGTGGCCACCGCTTTTCTCTACCTGTTCAACATATTTTCCAGCCTTTTCTTTTATGTAACGTGATGTGCAAACCCAAAATTCTGTTCCATTCTTAACCTTTCTGTCGCCTATTAAATCTGCAATTTGCTTGATTTCATCTAGTGAGCAGTGAGGACACCCCACAAATACAAGGTCGGGCTTTTGCATTGAGGTTGCAGTAAAGGTTTGGGTTGTCCGCGTTATGTCCTTAGCTTCCACGTTTATTTTTTCAATTTCGTTAACTTTTATGCCCATACTGTTATGGTAGAACATGTTGACCATGCCGGTTGATGCAAGGGCAGCCCCCAACTGTTTTAAATTGTCTTTTGAAGCATCTTGTAAGCCCTGAATTATTGGGATTTTATCCTCCAAAATTTTGCCCAAAAAAATTCCCAAAGCGCCAAATTCTACTTCGCTTTGCAATTGCTTTTCCACTTTTACCAAAACTTTTGGTTGTCGATTTTCAGCCTTGTGCATTCCATAGTCGGGTGTTTTTCCAATTATTGCTGCTGCCAAGGCGCTTGGTCCCCCCTCACGGTTTGTCCATGCCCCGATAACAGAGTTAGTGTAAACTACGGCTGAAGATTCAGCCCAAGCTAGATGCGAACCTCGTTTTGGCTTTTCCAAATAGTATGGCGTGCATGTTAACGACCGTGTGAAACCCATTTCCTCAAAATATTTCAGAACACTTGACTGTTTTTGGCATATATCTGGTGGCAGTTTTGTGCAGAGGTATTCGTGGTCAATACTTTGGGGATTTAGTGTCGCTTTGACTTTCACCCTTGCATCGGCATTCGCCAGTGCTTCCAGGAAATCTGCCGGAGCATCGCCTAGGGTTTTATATGAAACTCCTGAAGCATGTGCGGAGCTTATGGGAATAAGCCTTGTTGCGTTGAAGAGTTCGCCCAAGCGGACGAGTATTTTCATGCATATTTGGGTTGCCCAGCCAAACTCACCGTCGTAGATGCGTTCTTCTTCCTTCGTCAAGTACATGCTTGTTTAGTCCTCCTTTCTTTTCAAAATCTTAACAAAACCATTGTAGGCATCGACCTCCACTACATCGCCCGTTTTTATCTGCTTGATGTCTATTTGGTCGATCATGGGAACGCCCGCTATTATGGCTCCAACCACAACAACAGGGTCTGCTGTTTGGTTAAGTATCGCCTTTGGCGCCAGATTTTTCTTAGCTAAAGAGTATAGCACATAGCTGCCTACTGTTGAGCCGTGTCCGTGTGGAAAACACAGAACCCTATCTTTTATGCATTCTCCATACAAATCATGGTTTTTCTCAGTTATTTTGCCGTTGGCTGGGTCAACTCCCCCTAAAAAGCTTATGGGCTTTGTGGATACTAGGGCTTCTGCTTTGCAATGTCCCTCGACGATTTTTCTTCCCCTTAGTGTTATTGGCTGCATTTTATGCACTCTAATAGGATATTTTTGCTGTTGAGGGGATTCCGCCTAAAATCTTTGATGCTGCATTGCTAACTTTTTCACGGTTTTCCTCATTTGTGTAAACGCGTAAAATGTTCATGAAGCCTTTGAGAACTTCTAGAATTTTTGAAATTTCGCTTAAGCGTTGTGGAATCCTATCGCCTTCCCGTGTCTTGTAGAACGCTGGGATTTCCATGGGTTCCATGAGAACTGAATGGTGGTATGGAACGGATGGAACAGTGGGCACGTCAATTATTACCTCTTCTGTTTCAACTCCGGCCTTTTCAGCGATGTCTACTTGTAATTGTTTCCTGTACGCCTCGCGACTGAAAATGTTTGAAACAATAGTGTCTTTTTCATAAAATGTTCTTTCATAAACACATTTTAGCATTTTTCGTCTCTCAAGGTTTTTTATGATTCCGCTTGACTTTTCGCAGTTTTTTAGCATGGTCCATACAGTATAATCGTCCATAGCTAGGTACTCTTCTGGAGTTTTGAAATGTGTTAAACCAAGTTCTTCGTTTGCCTTTTCCAATGCCATGGCAAGCATTATTTGTGCTGCCCTTCCAACACGGTGGAAGTATATGCTTTTGAAGGATTCTATTCTGGCTATTATGAAAGATTCAAGGGCTGAAAGTGCGCCTAAGTCTACTGCCAAGTTTTCATCTAGCACATCTAGAGCATGGATTAATCGGAAAATATCAACGTAGCCGTATTCCGCACCTGTATGGTATGTGTCCCTCACTACAAAGTCTAGTTTGTCTACGTCAACGGTGCTCCTTATTATTTGGTCTTGGAAAGCTTTTTTGGGTTTGTGAAGGGTGCCTATTGCCAGTTTTCCTATTTCTTCTGGGTTATAACTAAATTTGTTGAGTGTATCTTTTAGTTCGCTATTCGCGGTTATCCATAATGTCATATCTTCATGCGTTTTGCCCAACTCTTTATCGAGTAAATGTTCAAAAACATGTGAGAAGGGTCCATGTCCAACATCATGAAGCAAAGCCGCAATCCTAACCATTTCTGCCTCATCTTCGCTTATCCTTTGCGCAATGTTGGGGTTTTCGACAACTCTGCCAGCCAAATACATGACGCCGACAGAATGCTCAAAGCGTGTGTGGTTTGCTCCGGGATAAACGTATTCTGCGCCTGCCAGCTGGCGGAGCCTATGCAGTCTTTGAAAAGGGAAAGAATCAATGATTTCTTTTTCCTCTTCGGTTATGTAGACGTATCCATGTACGGGGTCCTTTATTTCACCCCAATAATTTCTAGGCATCAGTGTTTCTCCAACGTTTTTAAATAATTATTAATGCATCTTCACTCTTATAATGTCTAATGCCCAAAAAGACTAAGGATTGATAAGATGAAAGGGAAAGGCCTTTTCATTTGTATTGAGGGGTTAGACGGCTGCGGCAAAACAACGCAAACTAAACTTCTTGTGAAAAGGCTGAGGAAAATGGGTTATGATGCAGCCTATACTGCTGAACCAAGCCGCGGGAAAATTGGAAGGTTCATCAAAAAATACTGTTTGCATGGCGAAAAAAGGGTTTCAGCTATTGTTGAGGCTCTTCTCTTTGCTGCAGACCGTTTCGAGCACGTAGAGAGTGAGATTATTCCCGCTTTAAATGAAGGAAAACTCGTAGTTTCTGACCGTTATGTTTATTCCTCTCTGGCTTATCAAGGAGCGGCTGGGCTTGATTTAAAATGGATTGAGAAGATAAATGAGCACGCGATACGCCCAAACTTGGCAATTTTTATTGATGTTGAACCGGAGATTGTGATTCAAAGGTTGAAACCCAACAAGTCGGTTATGGAAAACTTTGAAACTCAGCGGAAAGTGCGTGAAATCTACATAAAATTTGTTGAAGGGAGAAAGCTTGTTAAAACAGATGGAAATAAGTCTAAAAAGGAAGTTGCAGATGACATTCTAAAATTTGTTCTGAGATTTTTGGAAAAGGCAGGTTAAGAAGGCTCAAACGCTTTTAATATTTTCTTGGAAAAAGTTTCGTTAATTTCATCGGCAACGAAATTGGCAATATCTTCTGGGGATATGTATCTCGGTCCCCTTTCGTGAAAAACTCGTGTTTCAATCGAATTTTTGTTGAATATGAAGCGGATCATGTAGTAATCGAATCTTAGCGGAGTTTTCTTTTCATTTTGCGTCTTGTAGTAACGTATAGCGCAGAAAAAATCCATGACCTGGAAAGGTTTTTTCTGTAAAACTTTTAGCGCTCTACTTGTTTCTTCATTGTCTAAATAGTTGAAGTTGTTGGCTTCAGCTATTCCGAACTCGAAAATTACTGTGCATTTAGACATTGATGGGGCGGCAATATCCTCTAAATTGAAGGTTTTACTGTTTATTTCTTGGAATATTTGTATTAACGTTTGTTGGAGTCTTTTGTTTGAAATTGTAGTGGCGAAACGTGCCGTTTTGTGAACGTTTTCTGGAAAATTCTCGTAAAACCCAAGCATTATGGAGATTCCGCCTAAACTTTTTTGACTTTTCTTATTTTTTCGAGGTTTTCCAGCAGTTCAGAGAGCGCTTTGCCTAATTTCTGCAGTTCTTCTACGTTTTCTTCGTGTTGCATTTTGTTTTGCATTTCCTGAACCTTCGTCATGAGCGTCGCCTCAAGGCTGTCAAGAACGATGGAGCTTGTTATTTTTGTTGGTTCTTCTCCCTCTTTCACTACTATGACTTTCTTTTCGCATTTTGCACACCAGAGGTATCCGCTTTTTAACCGGAAAAGTGGAGAGGAGCACGCAGGGCAAGCTAAGTCTGTTAGGGTTGCGCCTTGACGGAGTAGGTCCGCCATCCGTTTAATGTGCTTTTCTTCAGCTTTTTCTCGCGACAAATTTTAAAACCCCAAAGTAAAATAGTATGAAAGGCTATAATAGCTTGGTTATTGTGCATTTATGTGAGGTGGCAAATATGGTTAAGAAGAAGAAAATGCAGGAATATGAAGAAAGAATAAAGCAGGCACTAGTTGTGCTTGGAGGGGTCTCTGAAGACAACACAACGCCCAGAAACATTAGGAGAGCCGCGAAAGATTCTATGGAAGCTCTGCAAACAACGGAATATACACCAGCCGTTAGAGCCTCAAACACCATATCAATCCTGGATGAAATTCTGCAAGATCCAAACATGCCACCTTATACACGGGTAAAATTGTGGAACGTAATGAGCCTTCTAGAAGCCATAAAAGACTAAATTTTGCTGGTAAAAGGCTATTTTAAAACAGTTCAGTTGGCGTTTTCTGAAGGAGAGCAATCTGTCTTTTTAGTAGATTTCATGTCGATATGGTTAGGATGCTTGTCTCCTTTAAGCATTAGGGGGAATCACAACTTTTGACTTGCTCGCATAGATGTGGTTTGTCCGCAAGAACGGCATAAGTGATAAGAAGGGTTATTTATGAATATGGTTACATCTTGACAGTTGGCGATAAAATGTTTGATTTAATCATTAAAAATGGACATGTTATTGACGGAACCGGCACCCCACGGTTCAAGGCTGATGTGGGAGTCAAAGGTGAAAAAATAGCAAATATTGGTAAGTTGGACAAAGAAAAAGCATTGAAAGTCATAGATGCTTCACGGTTTGTGATTTCTCCCGGCTTCATTGACATGCACTCTCACTCAGACTCTGTGTTGTTGATGAATGGCAAAGCCGAGAGTAAGATTAGACAAGGGATAACTACAGAAGTCATTGGGAACTGCGGTTCCTCTGCAGCTCCGCTGAATGAGCTTATGAAAGAAAAGATGAGGAAGACTGTACCGCTTTTGAAAGAAGCCAAGTTGAAGCTTGACTGGTCAACGATGAGGGAGTATCTAAACCGATTGGAAAAGCAGGGAACATCGGTGAATGTTGTTCCTCTCGTTGGGCACGCAAATTTGAGAGTGTGCACCATGGGATTTGACAATAGAGCGCCATCTAAGAATGAACTAAAGACAATGAAGAAAATGCTGGCTCAAGCAATGGAGGAGGGAGCTTTCGGCATGTCGACGGGACTGATTTATCCGCCCGGTTGCTATGCAAAAACCGACGAATTAATCGAGCTCTCCAAGGTTGTGGCGAGATATGGAGGAATCTATACTTCTCACATAAGAGGCGAGGGCGAGACGCTCTTTACTTCTGTGAAAGAGGCTATAGAAATCGCCGAGAAGGCAAAAGTGCCTGTGGAGATATCTCACCATAAAGCCGGAGGCAAAGCTAATTGGGGAAAAGTTAAGGAGACACTTAAAATGATGGATGAAGCCAGAGCAAAGGGAATAGGCGTAACATGTGATGTCTACCCCTACATAGCTGCGAGCTTTGGTCTAAGCGCGATGCTTCCGCCATGGGTTCACGAAGGCGGGCACAAAGAGCTACTTAAAAAATTGAGAGATCCAAAGATTCGTAACAGACTAAGGAGAGAGATGGAAGAAGGATTGCAAGGTTGGTCAAGCCCACTACGCGCCGCAGGCTGGGAGGCTACATTTATAGCCCGAAGTAGAAACCATCCGGAGTTTGAAGGAAAATCAATTGCAGAAATCGTCCAAGCTAGAAAAGTAGACCCATTTGAGTTCGTGTTCAATCTCTTGATTCAGGAAAAAACAGCTGTAAGTGTAGTGCGCTTTGCTATGTGCGAGGAAGATGTTCGAACGGTCATGCAGCATCCCCTTTCAATGGTTGGAACCGACGGCTCAGCGGTTGCACCTTACGGAGTCTTAGGCAAAGGTAAACCCCATCCAAGAAGTTACGGAACTTTCCCGAGAGTATTAGGAAAATATGTGAGAGAGGAAAAAATATTAACGCTTGAAAACGCAATACACAAAATGACATCCCTACCAGCGCAAAAATTGGGTTTAAGGGATAGAGGATTGATTGGAGAGGGGATGTACGCCGACCTAACCATATTTGACCCAGAAGCAGTTCTAGATAAAGCCACCTACATTGAGCCACATCAATATCCTGATGGCATACAATATGTCATAGTGAATGGAAAAATAGTCGTTAATAGAAACGAACACACAGGAATCTTGGCAGGTAAAGCTCTCCGCAAGCGTTTATAAAAATAACATTTTAAGAGGTATGCATTTTGAGAGAACTTGACATTTTAATCGAAAAGGGCATAGTGGTAGATGGCACAGGTTCTCCACCCTATACAGGCTCCGTTGCCATTAAGGATGAGAAAATCGTAGCTGTTGGGAAAATCCCTAAGGCTGACAGTAAAATTACCATCAATGCTTCGGGCCTCATTATTTCACCAGGCCTCATCGATGCCCATTCCCATGCCGACAAAACTCTGCCAATATTTCCCACAGCAGATAGTTACGTGATGCAGGGAGTGACTACTACCATCGGCGGAAATTGCGGCAATACTGTCGCACCCATTTTTGAGTGGTGGCCCCCTAACATGTTTTGGGACTCCGACATAATCTTCAAGCTAAGACCCTTCAAATATTACATTGATGAACTTTTACCCGCTGAAGAGGTTAAGGCTAAGGTAAAGGAGCTCTATGACGTTAAAATAAGCTGGGGCACCTTCAAAGACTTCATCCAATGGCTTGAGAAAACAGAAATATCAGTAAATCACGCCCCGCTCATAGGACACAACACAATAAGGGCGCAAGTGATGGGCCCTAATTGGAAGCGCGAGTCAACCAATGTAGAGCTCAAAAAGATGAAGGCCCATGTACAAGAGGCTATGGAGGCAGGTGTCCTTGGGCTTTCCACAGGATTAGACTATGCCCCTGGAACCCATGCCAGCATTAAAGAGCTCGTCGAATTGGCTAAGGTGGTTAAAGAGTTTGAGGGCTTATACACAACACACTGGAGGAAAACAGGCCCCAGAAGGGAAAAGGTAACCCCAACCATGGAGAAGATTAAGGGAATAATTGAAGCCATAGATGTAGGAAGAAGGGCTAATGTTCAAGTTCAAATATCCCACATAACGACCGGGTATACTATTATGCCTCACCCTCCGCAAGAGCTCGAGGAGGCAGCCGTTAAGGCAACACTGAAAGTTATAGACGATGCAAAAGCGGAAGGATCGGATATAGCATTTGACATAATACCGAATGTCACAGGCGGAACAATGACAAACGTGTACTTGGCATCCACATTGACCCCGTGGGTGCGAACAACTGGCTCGAGGGACGGACTTGCACGAGCCCTCAAAATGAGTGATTTCAGAGAGGAGGTCAAATCAACAATAATGGCTGGTAAATGGTGGGGACTAAACCCGATAATCAATCCTTACTGGTCTGAGACAATCGAAATAGTTGCGTGCAAAACTGGGGAATATGTTGGAAAAACATTAAAAGAAATAGCGAAGGAAAAGGACCTAGACGATTTAGAAACACTCTTTAACATTCTAATTGAGGATCAAGACACGAAGGTCATGGGTAGAGGAGAGAAAACAGACAATGAAATAGCAGTGTTCCTCAAACATCCAAGCTGCATGATAGGCCTCGACACATACGCATTCGATGAAAATTGGGCGATGAAGCAACCACCATACTATTTACCGCATCCAAACACCTACGGCGGGATGCCTAGATACATTAGAAAATACATGCGTGAAATGAAGGTTCTGACGCTTGAAGAGGCTATATGGAGGGTCACAGGACTCCCAGCAAAAACGTTCAAGTTAAAGGACAGAGGAGTGCTCAAATCCGGTAAATACGCTGACGTAGCAATCTTCAACTTCAATGAAATAAGCGACGTTGAAGACCCATTAGAGCCCAGACGCTACCCAAAAGGAATACGATACGTAGTAGTAAATGGAAAAATTGTAGTGAAGAATGGAAGACATACAAGAGTTAGAGCCGGGAAAGTCCTAAAGCGCAATAATAATTCAACAAATCCCTGAGGCGATTTGAATGAAAGTGTTCTATTATCAAGACGTCGAAGCGAAGGACGCGGGTGAAGGAACCTCAAAGTTGAAAGTACGACGGCTTATCACAAAGGATATAGGGGCTGAAAACTTTGCCATGAGATTTTTCGAAATGGAACCCGGAGGCTTCAGTCCGCTTCACAGTCACCCTTGGGAACATGAAGTCTTCATCTTGGAAGGCGAAGGCCTCGTGGTTGGTGGGAGAGAAGAAAGAAAGTTTAAGCCAGGCGACGTCATCTTTATCCCTCCAAATGAGAAACATCAGTTCAAAAATAATGGCAACAAAACCGTAAAGTTTCTCTGCCTCATACCATATACTGAAAAGTGACAGTTTTAAGGTGGAACACGTTTTATTAGCATTAACCTGCTCGCTAAAAATATATGCTAGTTGTTACATGTAGTTTTGGGTTTCAGGAGATAAGTCCTTTGAAGTATGATGTAATAATTGTTGGAGCCGGTCCAGCAGGAATATTCGCGGCTCTTGAAATCGTGGGGAAAAACAACTTAAGTGTTCTTATGCTGGACAGAGGACTAGATATACACCAGCGCAAATGCCCAGCAAGCCGCGGATTCGAATGTGTTCACTGTGAACCATGCCTTCTTTTATCGGGATGGGGAGGGGCAGGAGCATTCAGTGACGGTAAACTCACATTATCCACTGAGGTGGGCGGCTGGCTTAACCAATATATATCGTCTAAAGAACTCGAAGAACTCGTAAAGTGTGTAGACGATATTTACTTAAAATTCGGGGCAACCGAGCATATTTATGGAACAGACATTGAAAAGATAGAGGAGATTGAGCGAAAAGCATCTCTGGCTGGTTTAAAACTTATTCGCCAAAAAATTCGGCACATGGGCACAGAAAGATGTGCTCAAATCCTTCGAAAAATGCGCCAAGAATTAAACAGCAAAATTGAATTCAAACCAAAAACTGACGTTAAAGGGCTTATAGTGAAGAATAACACCGTTGAAGGCCTTGAAACCGTGAACGGTGAAAAATTCTTCGGAAGATACGTGATTGTCGCCCCTGGAAGAAGCGGAGCTGAATGGCTCCAATCAGAAGCACAAGCCTTAGGTTTAAAAACGCTCAACAATCCAGTTGATGTTGGAGTGAGGATTGAAGTTTTGGCTTCTGTTATGGAAGAATTAACAAGCGCGCTTTACGAGCCAAAACTTGTCTATTATTCAAAGTATTTTGACGATCAAGTTCGTACCTTCTGTGTTGCCCCTTATGGTGAAGTCATAACAGAATCATACAATGGAGTTTTAACCGTTAATGGTCAAAGCTATGCGGAGAGAAAAACGGAAAATACAAACTTCGCAATTCTTGTGAGCACATCCTTCACAGAACCCTTCAAGGAACCGATAGCCTATGGAAAATATCTTGCTAGGCTTTCAAATCTCCTCAGCGGGGGCGTAATAATACAGCGCTTAGGCGATTTAGAAACTGGGAGAAGGTCAACGCCGGAAAGAATCGCAAGAAGCGTGATTACCCCCACATTAAAAAATGCTACACCAGGCGACCTAAGCTTTGTTTTGCCCTATCGCTATCTCGCCGATATAAGAGAGATGAGCCAGGCATTGGACAAAATAGCCCCTGGCATTTACTCCAGAGACACCCTCTTATACGGTGTTGAAGTAAAATTCTACTCTTCAAAACTGCAACTAAGCAACTGCTTAGAAACCAAAATCCACAACTTGTTCACAATCGGAGACGGAGCTGGCGTTACTAGAGGGCTGGTTCAAGCCTCAGCATCCGGCATCCTTGTCGCCAGAGAAATTACAAAGAGGGAAAAACAAAAGGCGTGAAAACAGAATGTCCGTAGTTGAGGAGATTAAGTGTTCAAACTGTGGCGCACCCATATCATTTAAACCTGGCGAAATAATCGCAACATGCAAGTATTGCGGCTACACCGTTGTAATAGAAACTGGAGAAGCGTTCACCTTCGAACACTCTATGCTACTGAACAAGTATGACCCAACACAAATCGAAGAGCCTATAAAAAACTGGATGCGCGAGGGATTTCTAAAGCCTCCCGACCTTGCTAAAAAATCAAAAATCATGGAAAAAACTCTAATTTACATACCTTTTTGGATGGTAACAGCAGAAGTGACGACTTCTTACAAAGGGATATTCGAGCGGGTCACTCCGTCCGTCGTCAAAGAAGGGCGAATTGAGAAAAAATACAATTGGCTGGTTTTGGCGAGAAAGGCTACAGAATTTCCAACAAGAGAATACGAAGTGCCGCTAGAGGGCAAAATCCCCTATGATTTCAGAAAAATCGAGACTTTTGCTAAGACTCTTAACAGTGAAATTGACAAAGACGAGGCGATGGAGCTGGCAAAGCAACAAATCGAAGAGCATCACCGATATTTGGCTCAACAGGACGTGGACAAAATAATCGAAATTAAAAGTGAAATAAAGATAAACCAAACAGTTTACTTGCACGCTCCCATATGGTTCATAAAATATGAATATAAGGGCAAAACTTACCAGTCAACAATAGACGGTGCAACTGGAACAGTTATAAAAGGCGACATACCCTCGACGGGGTTTGGAATACTTTAATGAAACTTTAAATTCGACAACTATGCATTAATAATCGAAAGATAAACGTGAGGAAATAGTATTTGAGCGAGAAAAAAAATTTGTATGAGAAGGCAAAAAAGCAGATGCGCCTTTCCGAGCGAATTCTTGCAGAGATTCCAGGATTCCGCGGTTACAAAGAAAAGGAGCTGCGGAGAGAATCTGACAAACTTCTGAGAAATCATTTATACCAAAAACTGTCAGAAGCGAAAAGCGACCTTAAAGACGTTTTCCAAAAACTATCAGACCGCCGCTTGTTTGAGTTTTTAACGGATATGGATCGCCTTATGGCAAAATTTGACCGCGTAGCCGAGAAAGTGAATCATGCATCTTACGGGTACGCTGGCTTCTTCGATATAGCGAAGATTGAAGAGGAAAACCTTGACAGAATGATTGATTTTGACAACCAGCTAATTGACGATGTTGAAAATATAGTCAACGAAGTTGACGCGTTTAAATCTGAAGTTATGAAACAAGACGTCAAAAAGACAAAAGACCGAATCCAACATTTAGCTGAGACATTAGAGACTTTTGAGGAAACCTTTGATAAGAGAGAAGAGGTAATATCAGGAGTGAGTTAAAATGCCGCAAGTTATAGAATGGAAAAACCCAGGAGCAGAAGACGTTTTATGGAGATACCCTGATGAGGAGATTACGTGGGGCGCCCAGCTGATAGTGTATGAGTATGAAGTTGCAGTGTTTTTCAGAGACGGCAAAGCCTACGACGTTTTCGGTGCGGGGAGACATACTTTAACAACGCTGAATCTGCCATTGCTGACAGGGCTGCTTTCAAGAATTGCTGGATATAAGGAAAAACCCTTCAAGGCAACAGTAATCTTCATTTCAACAAAGGTTTTTGCTGGAAAATATGGCACACGAGCCCAAACCACAGAGCTTGCACCGTTGCAAGTGCACGGTTCCTTCTGGTTCAAAGTTGAAAACTCGCAACTGTTCGTGAATGAGGTCGTTGGTGGGCAACAAGCCTACACAACTGAAGATGTGAACAATTACCTGAGGGGCTTCCTAAACGAGAAAATAATTGACGAACTTTCCCACTACGATTTGCTAACCGTTTTCACAAGACTTGATGAAACATCACTAATCGTGAAAAATGCCATTTTAGACTATTTTAAGCGAATAGGCTTAGAATTAACAGACTTACGTTTTGAAGGGGTAGATACAACACCAGAATATCGTGAACGACTCTTCTGGCTTAGGACTGGAAGAGCCACCCCAGAAGAAGTGCTGAGAATGGAAACTGTAAAGAAGGCTGCAGAAGAGCTTGGAAAATCACCTGGAGCAGGCCTAGGAACGGGCATGGTGCTAATACCGCAAGTGATGACGCCCACAGGTCCAGCGCAGGCGCCAGCCGCAGCTCTGGTGATTTGTCCAAAGTGCAGTGCTAAAGTTCCAGCCACGTCAAAGTTTTGCCCAGAATGTGGAACACCGCTTACTCCGCCTTCCGCTGAAACAATTAAGTGTCCAAAATGCGGAAAGCTCATTCCTTCGACATCAAAGTTCTGTCCTGAATGCGGAGAAAAAATCCAGTAAGGTGAGTTGATGGCTGCTAGCGAAAAACGCGGATTGTTATCCATCGGCATTTTCCTTATAATCCTGGTAGTTTCGATAATTCTCTATTCGCCTCTCCAAGTTATCCCGCATTGGTCGCTGATACTGCCGTTAATAATTGCGTTGTATGGTTGTTGGTTAATGGTGTTGGCTGGAATGCGGTCTTCAAGCTCGCAGAAGTATGAACGTGGACCATTTAGCACGTTTGCATGGGGCTTACTACTGATAGCTATGGGTGGGGCATGGTTCCTGTTTACATATGGGCTACTCTACTCGCTGGCAATAATACTGCTTGTGCTAGGAGCTTTGGCGATAGCTACTGCCCTAAAAAGAAAATAGTTATCCCATCCACTTCTGTAACATTTTTATTCACATTTTTAGTTTATGCTATGAGAGGATAAGGCAAAGCATGAGCGAGAAAATAATTGGTCGCGGCACATGGTACGACAAGATGGCGGCAAAAATAATTGAAAGGGAGCGGAAGCTGGGCAGAAGCTTAGACATAATCAGAACTGAGATGGGGCTTGGTGCTTCTGGTTTTCCTCATATTGGAAGCCTGGGAGATGCTACACGCTCCTATGCCGTTACATTGGCTTTAAGAGAGCAGGGTTACCGTTCAGAATTGATTGCCTTCTGTGACGACAAAGATGGGTTGCGTAAAGTTCCCGCTGGGCTGCCCAAATCATTAGAAAAGTGTCTGGGTTTCCCTGTTTCCAACATCCCGGACCCATTTGACTGTCACGAAAGTTACGGTAAACACATGAGTTCGTTACTGCTTGAAGCTTTAGACAAATGCGGTATAGAATACCGTTATATGTCTGCAAAGGAGGTTTATGCGAAAGGGTTACTGGACAAGGAAATTCAAACTTTACTTTTGAATGCCAAAAAGGTCGGGGAAATAGTGAAGGAAGAGGTGGGGCAAGAACGCTACACAGAAGTCCTACCATATTTTGCGGTATGCGGAAACTGCGGGCGCATATCCACCAAAGCCTTAGAATATCTGCCAAAGGAAAACAAGGTTCTATATGCTTGTGAAGGTATGGAAATTAAAGGCAGATGGGTTGAAGGATGCGGCTTCAAAGGCGAGGCTGACATCAAGAAAGGCGAAGGCAAACTCGCTTGGAAAGGAGAATTTGCTGCGAGGTGGAAGGCTCTTGACATAAGGTTTGAAGCTTATGGCAAGGACATAGCTGATTCAGTTCGAATAAACGATAGGATTTGCCGTGAAATACTGTGTTACGAGCCCCCTTCACACGCAAAGTACGAGATGTTTCTAGACAAAAGCGGACGAAAAATTTCAAAATCAACAGGAAACGTTTTCACACCACAAGTTTGGTTCCATTATGGGTCACCTCAATCTTTGCTTTTGCTGATGTTGAAACGGTTCGTTGGAACCCGCACCTTAGATGTTACGGATATTCCCTTCTACATGAATGAACTTGATTATTTAGAAGACTTATACTTCGGAAGAAAAACGCTAAAAGATGAGAGAGAGCTGGGAAAGCTTCGAGGTCTATACGAATATTGCTGGAGCTTGAAACCTCCTGCAAAGCCGAGCGTTCACGTGCCTTATAATCTGCTAACCTTCATAGCTAAAATGGCGCCTAAAGGGCGTGAAGAGGAATTCATAATCGAAAAACTTCGAAGCTATGGCTACTTGCAGAAAAGCCAAGCACTTGATGAGAGCTTGAAAAGGCGAATTGAATATGCGTTTAATTGGATAAGGGATTTTGAGGAAATAAAAGAAACGGCAGTAAGCCTAACAACCGAAGAAAAAGAAGCCATAAAAGAATTAATCGAAGTTTTAAAGGTCGAAGATGAAGCTGAAAAAATACAAAACGCCATATTCAACACAGCCAAAAAACATGGCGCGCAACCAACTAACTTCTTCAAAACCCTCTACACAATCCTTATTGGCGTTCCGCAAGGGCCAAGATTAGGCCCATACATCTTAGCTATGGGCAAACAAAACGTGACCGATGCATTGGAGAGAACATTAAAAGGGTCATAACCGAACAGAAGGATGAGATTATGCAGATTCGAGAAGTGTCGCCTGAAGAACTCGACTATGTCGCAAGACTTTGTTTGGATCCGTTTATGGTGCCAACGTGGCGGGAAGCGATGCAGCCCGCTATGGCTGTCAGAAAAGAATGGCTAAAGGCTATGCTGCTTAATGGGCTTCGAGTTCTGGTTGCGCTTGAAAAGAGTGAGGATGTCCTGTGTTCCTTTAGCGCTAGGAATAGGAAGATTAGGAAGTTGATTATTCGTGGTAAAATTCCGAAGGGCTTGATTGAATACGCACCCATCGAGTTTGCTCCCGAACCTATCACGGGCGAGAATTCGCTTTTCATTAATTGCGTTTGGGTCTTGCCAAAGTTCTGGAATGCTGGCGTTGCCAGAAGTCTTTTGGAAAGGTTTATTGAAGATGCTAAGGCTTACGGTGGTGCTAGTGTGCTGGCTTATGAGGGTGATAAGTGGTTCGGTTACTTCCCATACATGCCTATGAACTTTTTCAGAAAGTTTGGGTTCAGAGAAGTTGACCGTGACGGAAGCCGTGTGCTGCTTCACTTGAACTTGGGTGGCGACGGGCAGCCTAGGCTAATTTATCCAAAGATTAGAACAGTCGGAAAAAGCGATAAGATGGTTGTAGATGTCCTTTTCAACAGTCAGTGTCCATGGTCTTGGTGGATGGCTGACAAGGTAAAACGGAATATGAGGAAATATGGTGCCGTGGTCAACACAATTAACACAGATGACAGAAAGGTGATTGAAGAATATGGCTTGTCTAGAGGAGTTTGCATAAATGGCGCGCCTGTCATAAAGAGAATGACATCATGGAAAGAAATTGAACTAGTCGTCAAACAAGCGTTGCAGCACTAAAAACCCTTTTATGACCATAAGGCTAGATTTGTTTTTGGGGCCCGTAGTCTAGTCTGGATTAGGACGCTGGCCTGCGGAGCCGGAGTCCTATGGTTTCGGCGCTGAAAGCCGGAGATCGAGGGTTCAAATCCCTCCGGGCCCGCCATTCCTATTTTCATATTTTGGCGATTATCTAGCTCTGCTTTCATGAAAAAAACCAAATACTGGGTTATTGCTCTTTGAAAGGAGTTGGGCGAGAATGGATTTACATCTTGGTTTATATTCTCCTTCTAGTTTCCATCGCTTCGAAAATATGTTTACCCTCTGAACATTGAAAATCAGGACCTTTATCTTACACTTGAGTGAATTAGAAAAGCTTAAAATCTTTTTATTTTGTTATCATTTACATGGATAAGAATTGGATATACGAGTTTCACGTAAAAATTGGTTTTTTGCTATTTTAGCTACAAGTTTTGTAATTATCTATACTGTTTGGTACCTTTATTTTGAGCCGCAACATATTCCTTTGTTTTTGGCTACAGCTATTGTTGCCTTAAGTTTTGCCGCAGTAATGTTTTTGCTGCCAAAATATAGACAACACCTTGTTGAAAAAATACTTGCTTATCACGTTAAAGAAAAAAGGCTTGGGGCGCTTCACAGTTACAAAAAAGTAGCAGTTGCGTTGATTATCATAAACAGCTTAATTTTTTCCATAGTCTGGCGATATCAACTTGTTCCGTCACAATACATACCATTCTATGCGCTCACTTTTCTCATCATAACTCTAGCATCTGGTATTGTCTTGATTGCTGGATTGCTAAAGACTGCTGGAAAGTGGGGAATCTTGCTTATTGCAATACTTACAGTTGTGGCTGTTTTGCGGGTACTGATATGGGCATTGTCTCGAGTATAAACACGCCGAGGCAGGAAAGATTATATCAATTATAACATTTGTAACATAGACAACGCATCCAAAATGGTTAACATGAGGAATTTAAACGTGGTATTTGAATCTACTCGGGCCCGCCTATCTGGCTCTCTCTGTACTAGACCCCCCCTTATATATAGATTCAACTTTAGGTTTCTATGCTAGTCCATTTAGTTGTGAATAATTAGATTGAGGATTCTAGTCCTTTGAGCAATGCGTCTATGTCTTTCCCAATATTCTCGCCCGAGTAGCCGCCTTCTAAAACGAAGAATGTAGATCTGTTTAGTGCTGCTATTCTTTTTCCTATTTCTCTGTACCCTTTCTCCGTTAAGCCAAGTGAGGCTAGTTCTCCAGCGTGAGCGTCGAATCCAGCGGAAACTGCGACAACTTCAATTTTTCTCATTTCAACTTTGCTTAGGGCTTCACCAAGAGTTTTTAGGTACACCTCGTCTCCGCAATCAGCCCATAATGGAAAGTTTAGGCAATTCGCCTCAGAAGAATAGCCTGTGCCTGGATAATATGGATGTCGATGCAAAGAAACATACAAAACTCTTTCATCTCCTAGGAAAATTTCTTGTGTTCCGTTTCCATGATGGCCGTCTATGTCCAAAATCAAAGTTGGCTTGTCCAGATGTTTCACCGCTATTGCGATGTTGTTTAAGTAGCAGAACCCTCTGGTATACGCACCTAACGCTGTCCCGTTTCTTCCAGCGTGGTGACCCGGGGGCCTCATAATGGAAAACCCATTAACCTCAGCTGCCAAGACTGCTCCCCCAGCCGCAAGCCTTGCATACTCGTAAATGTTTTCGTACGCTGGGGTGTCAACATCTTCCACCATACCCTTTTTAAGCGTCCAAACATACTCAGCGTCGTGGACTTTGAGCACTTCCTCTTCTGAGGCTGGTTCAGGCGCCAAAAATTTGTATCCTCTCTCCCTCAGAATTTCGTAGGCTCTTCTAACTCTTTCAGGTTCTTCTATGTGCCAGGACCCATAGCCTAAACATTTTTCTGAGAAGATTATTTTAGTCTTCATAGGTGCTTACGCTCATGGCTAGATAAACTGGTTATTTTCAAATTAAAATATAACCTCAACACTAAAAAGTTTAGAGCGTTCATAGAGAGTTGGAGAAAACGTAATGGTTTCCGAGCATCCATTCGCAGTGTTCCGTTTGGAATGTGAAAATATTTTAGAAGATGTTTTCAAGAGGCTTTTTCCCGAAATCCATATTCCCCATTTAGCATTGGAGAGACCGCCGAGCCCAGATTTTGGTCAATTAGCCTCTTCTTTATGTTTTGAGCTTGCCAAACAGGTCGGCGAGAAGCCTCTTGTTTTGGCTGAGCGTGTAGTTGAAGCCATGGATAAGTCAAAGTTTTCTTTAATTGAGCGTGTTGTTTCCGCTGGGGGAGGATACATAAACTTTTATGTGGATTTTGCTAAGTTTTCAGCCTTAGCCATAGAATCAGCTAGGGAATTCGATACCGAGTATGGTTTTGTTAAAACCGAAAAGCCCTTAAAAATTATTGTGGAGCACACAAGCGTAAACCCTCTTCACCCAATACACATTGGACAGGCTAGAAACCCTATGCTTGGTGATGCCGTCGCTCGCATGCTTAAATCTAGGGGGCACATGGTTTTCCGTCACTATTACATTGATGATGTGGGTCGTCAAACAGCAGTCATTGCTTATGGATATAAAAAACTGGGCAGACCTAAATTCGAAGGTAAACCAGACCATTTCATCGGCAAAATCTACACAATCACAAGCTGCTTGGTTGAAATCAACCGCTTGAAAGGGGAACTTAAACGTGCAAAAGCTGTTTCGGCAACTGAAGAGGTCATCAAAATCAATAGGGAACTGGATGATTGGATGTCTGTGGCTGTTGAGCTAAAAGAGAGATTCCCAGAACTTTTCGAAGAGCTTCTGGTGAGAATAGGCAAAGATGAAGACCCTGAAAACGAAGTTAATAAGTTAAACCAAGCTTACGAAGCAGGAGACAAAGAGGTCAAACAACTCATAAGAGAGGTTAGCGAATTATGCCTACAAGGTTTTAGGGAAACGCTAAGCCGCGCAGAAGTTTTCTATGATTCATGGGATTGGGAAAGCGATTTTGTATGGAACAATAAAGTTGCTGAAGTTCTTCAAAGGCTAAAGACGACACCATATGTTTATACCTTAGGCGGAGTTTCGGAATTTAACGCTGAAAAAGTGATTCGAGAGCTTAACTTAAGAGAGAAACTCGGCTTAAGAGAAGATTATGAAGTTTCACCGTTAACGCTTGTGCGTGCCGACGGTACGACGCTCTATACAACACGGGATATTGCATACACTTTATGGAAATTCGAAAGAGCGGAAAAATTCATTAACGTAATAGGGATGGAGCAGAGCCTAGCACAACTGCAGTTGAAGATAGCTTTATACGCTTTAGGTTATGGCAAACATGCGGACAATCTGGTTCACTTCGCCTACAACCTCGTGTCTCTTCCAGGCTACAGAATGGCGAGCCGAATGGGACGCTACATAACCTTTGACGAAGTCATGAACGAAGCAGTGGAACGAGCCTTCGAAGAAGTTTCCAAGCGTTCTCCGCAGTTGTCTGATGAGGAAAAACAGAAAATCGCAAATTTCGTCGGCATCGGAGCGGTACGCTATGCCCTAACAGATGTTGACCCTTCAAAACCCGTCGTGTTCACATGGGACAGGGTGCTAAATTTCGAAAAGAACAGTGCACCCTATCTTCAATACACCCATGCAAGAGCCTGCAGCATCCTACGAAAGGCAGCGAGAAAACCTGAAAAACCAGCCCACAAACTATTAAAAGAGAAAATAGAACACGAAATAGTTTTGGATTTGGCGACCTTCCCAGAAGTTTTCGTCGAGGCAACAGAATTTCTTAAGCCCAATTTAATTGCCGATTTCGCCAATGGCTTAGCTGACAAATTCAACACCTTTTACAATGCCTTGCCCGTTATAAAAGCTGAACCGCAAGGGCTTAGTGACGCAAGACTTGCCCTAGTGGATGCCGTAAAGATTGTGCTGAGAAACGCGCTTAACCTCATCGGCATAGTGGCGCCTGAAAAAATGTAAAGGTTTAAGATGCTCCTTTAATTATTTCGACTGCTGTGCTTGTTCCTATCCTGTTTGCACCAGTCTTAATCATGACTACTGCATCGGCATAGGTTCTTATTCCGCCTGCTGCCTTAACACCCATGGCTTTGCCAACTGTTTGTCTCATCAACTTGACATCTTCAACGGTTGCTCCTTCACCAAAAGAGCCAGTTGAGGTTTTGACAAAATCCGCTCCAGCCTCTTTTGCAAGTTTACAAGCAATTATCTTCTCATCCCTTGTTAAGCAAGCAGTCTCAATTATGACTTTGACAATTACCTCTTTCGCCAAACGTTTAACATCTACAACAGCTGCTATATCCCGCTTTACAGCGTCATAATCTCCAGACTTCAAAGCGCTCAAATTAATGACCATGTCCAATTCTTCCGCCCCGTCCTCAACAGCTCTGGCGGCTTCCAAAACCTTTACTTCTGGCAGCGAAACGCCGAAGGGAAAACCTACTGTTGAGCAAACCTTAACATTCGAATCCTCTAAGAGTGTTGCGGCGAATTTAACGTAAACTGGATTAACAACCGCGCATCTAAAACCGTACTGGACAGCTTCTTTGCACAATTTTTCAATTTCACTTTTTGTTGCTGTCGCCTTAACAAGTGTGGAATCTAGCATTTTAGCCAGTTCTTCCCTTGAAATCTTCAATTTTCCACCTCTTAGCACTAGACTAAGTATGGATGCATTTAGCAGTTTCTAAAGAAAACTAATCGGGGAGTTACGCCTTTAATGGTTGAAGTAGCCTCATCAAGCAACAAATTTCATATACTGCTCAAATAATCTGAAAGAAGGGGCAATGGTGTGGTAGAATCATACTTTAAGAGGAAAGTTGAATGTATCGACGTTAAGGAAAAGAGTATATCTCAGCTTTTGGCTGAGATGACAAAAACAGCTTTTCAAGGCAGAAAACTTGGAGAGGCTGTTGAAGTTTGGGAAGCGATGTTGAAGGAAAAAGATCTAACCATAATCATGGGATTGGCTGGTTCAATGAGCACCGCTGGACAATGGAAGATGATTAATTGGCTTATAGAAAACAGGTTTATCGATGTCCTTGTTTCAACCGGGGCAAATGTTTCAGAAGACATTGTTGATGCTATGGGGCTTAGCTACTGGCAAGGTACTTCGCACATTAACGATGAGGCGCTTCTGAAAGCCGACGTAAATAGGTATTACGATGTTTATGGAAAAGAATCTGACTACAGAAAAATGGAAGAGATCATGACTGAATTTATGTTAACCATGAAAACGGACTTCGCTTATTCGTCAATGGAGCTTCTTCACCTCTTCGGTAAGTGGCTGAGTGCAAAAGGCATAAAGAGTATAGTTGCCGTAGCCGCAGAAAATGGGGTTCCAATCTTTTGCCCTGCAATATCCGACAGCGCCTACGGTGAAGCATTTTTGATGGCTAAAAATAAGGGTCATAATATTTTGTTAGATCAGGTGAAAGAATTCTATCAGTTTGTGAGCATAGGCGAGAAAACCAAAGACGTTGGCGTTATCTATATTGGTGGTGGTGTGCCAAAAGACTTCACGCAGCTCTTAGCTGTATCCGTTTCACCGAAAACCATGGATAAGGGAGTGCCTAGAAGGGAAGGCTTCCTACGTAAAAGCGTAAAAGAGTACTATTATCCGCATAAATATGCCATTCAAATCACCACAGATTCACCTCAATGGGGGGGTCTCTCAGGCTGCACTTTGGAAGAAGCAATAAGCTGGGGCAAAATTCACAGTGAAGGAAGAAGAACTGTGTGCTATTGCGATGCAACAATCGCTTTGCCTCTCATAACACACGCCCTTAACGAAAGAGTGAAAAAGAGGAAGGCTCCGGACCTCTCGTGGCTTTTCAAGGAAGTTCTTAAGGACATCCTAACCTGGTCACGAGAGAACTAACCATAATTGGCAAGATTAGTGAAGCGTCACCCTCAACCATAATGCGCCGTGCTTTTCCGCTTATCTTACCCCATGATACTGCTTCTCTAGGTCTTGCTCCTGAGAGGCTACCGTCCCATTCATCGGCAGTGCTGATGTACATCGCGTAATCTAATCCATCTTTGAACTGGTTCCACCATAGCGTATGGTGCTTAGATATGCCGCCGCCAATTATTAACGCGCCTGTCCTTTTTGCTGTAAACATAATATCATTAATTTCTCCCGAATCCTTTAACAAATTAAGTTTGAAATCGTGATCTTGCGAGAAAAGCCATAGTTGGTATCCTACTGCGCCGTCTGTAATGCCTGGCACGTAGATAGGTATGTTGTTTTTCGCCGCCCAGTAGAGGATGGAGCTTTCGTTGCATATGCGTTTTCCTATTTCTCGGCATAGCTGGCTGGTTGAAACTTCTTTGACGCCTTCTTTCCACAGGCTTTGCAGTAGCATTTGCATCTTTTTCTCGATTATTAACCCATAGCTTTCGTTTGGAATCAAAACGTTTCCTAAACGGTTTATGTCGTTTTCATGAAGTTTAGCATCGTTCATTACAAATGAGCCTTTATAGTAGTTTTTCCAGCTTCGGGCAATGTCATGGTCAAGCGTTCCACAAGTTGTAATAACCACATCAACAAGCTTACGTTTCACAAGCTCTTTTAGAGCGCCTCTAGTTCCCGTAGCCACAAGGTTTCCAGTAAAAGATAAAAACTTGACGCAGTCCCTATCCTTAATCATATCCCATAAGATTTTTACACCTAAAGCCAGCTTACCCGCTGTGAAACCCCAAGCTTTTTCCATTTGCAAAACAAGTTCGTCAACGGACATACTTTTAGAGAAATCATAATCTTCAACAGTATATTTCAGCAACAAACATCCTCCATTAGTGATTACAAAAGTGTTAATGTTAAGATAAATAGCTGTCGAACCTAGACTGCTTCAGTCAGCTAGGTGCGCCTTGATTTAATTGTTCTTCCTGCAATCACGACAATTTTTTATGGCTCTAGTGAGTTTTAAGCAGCTCTTCACTTCTTTTCTTTGGTCTAATTCGCACTCGATTGCTTCTGGAGGTTCGTGTACGCGAAACAAGACTATGAGGAGTATCGAATAAGGCTAGTTAACTAGGTATGTTATGATTTTGTTGTATATGTCTCGGTCTCTGAGGTCTTCGTAGCCTGCATAAATACTCGGGTTGTCGTTCGCTTCCACAACTATATAATTGCCATTAATTTCTTTAATGTCTACCCCGTAAAGTCCACGCCCAACTACTTCGCATGCTTTCAATGCTGTTTCTTTCAGTTGTGCTGGTGCGTTTTCTCTTTTAAGTGATATTGTTCTGCCCCAAACGAAGCTGGGTTTGCCTTTACGTTTGGCGCCATGTTTCCATCTGCCTTTAGGCACCATATACTTGCAAACATACAAGACCTCACCGTTTAAGACTCCAACCCTCCAATCGAAAGATGTTGGCATAAACTTCTGTACTACCAAAACATCTGATTTTCTGAAAAATCTCTTGGCAATTTCGCGAAAACTTGTTTCACAAGCGACTTTTTCCACATACCTTGAAAAGCTTGTGTATGGCGCTTTTACTACGACCGGTCTTCCAAAAATTTCGAAAACCTCCAAAACTCGTTTATGATGCAGCTCATCCTTGTTCAGTAAAATTGTCGGGATACGTGGAATGTTGTATTTTTCAAAAAGAGCGTATAAATGAATCTTGTTTCCGCAAATCTGTATTGATTTTGGATCGTCAACCACTTTTAAGCCCAATTCCCAAGATGTCTTAGAAACTATGTATGCGGTATAAAGCGGGTCGGTTGTCGCCCTAATAAAAACAGCGTCGTATTTTGGAATTTCTGAAAGGTTTTCTCTAAATAGGAAGTTAAATTCATGACCCATTTTTTCTGCTGCAAATTTGAAATTCTCCAGTGCCATAGCTTCCCTTGGGTCTGTAAAATTATATTTCTCGACAAAGCAGGCTATCCTAGCCAACGATGTTTTCACCATTTTTAGAAATTTGAGAAATTTCTTCAGAAATCGTTTTCAAGTCGTATGGGAGGATTTCTTCCTTTTTCAATGGTTGAAGCCCGCACAAGTAGGCTTTTTCTTCAATGAGTTGGGCATGTAACTTGCAAATTGGAATCTTAAAGACCTCGTAAACCTTCTCCGAAATTTTTCTTGCATCCCCTTCCAACCTGCATTTTCCAAAGATGGACTTAAATGAGATCATTTCGCCCATGAGGGGTTGCGCACAAACCGCAAACTTATAGTTCATGCCTAAACTTTTAATAGCTCTGTAAAGGGCACTCCTGTTTTTTGCAATTTTGAACCCTTCGTAAGAGAAGGGGTTGACAGCAAAAACAACCACTGGAAAACTGAACTCAGACATTATCTGCTTCACCGAGCCCGTTACTAAATAAGGTATGGTTGGAACTCCAGCTTTTGAAGCCCTAAGCAACAGAATGGGTATTCTGTAAGCATCTATTATGTTTTCGCTTGTGGGAATCACCGGATTACCCAGGATCTCCGCGTGCAAAGACACATAATATCCTGTTTTAAGATACCGATAATCATTATTGATGTTGAGAGTAAAATCTTTAATTGACGATTCAAGGAACGCCGCCGGATTCATTATAGGCAAATCTGCGGTTAGGTCGATGTTTGCTACGACCAACACTAATGTGACACCAGATGATTGAAAGTTCGGTATTGCAGCAGTCATATTTAAAATTAACTGTACATTTATATTCAAATTTCAGAATCAAATAGAATGAAAGAGGAACTGGTACGTATAGAACCCTAGAGGTCTTGGGCCCAGAACACGAGTTTTCATTGGTTGACGAGGAACTGAAAGCGTTACCCATCGTAGACAAAATTATAAAGGATTTCCGTGGCCGCATTGTAAACTTTGTAGAGCAGCCACATTTTACTTTTGGAAAAGAACTTCAGTTGCATGTTATGGAGATCAAGCCCAACGCACCGTTCAGATCGCCTGAAAACTTCGAGGAAACCATGCAAGAGGCAGTTTTAACCCTTCTAGATTTTTTAGAAAGCAAATATAAGACGCATCTTCTCGGAACAGGTATGCACCCTTTACTTAGACTAGAAGAGACGGGGGTTTGGCCCCACCGTCACAGACAAATTTACCATGCTTACAGTCAAGCCTTCAACCTTAACCAGCATGGGTGGCTCAACATCCAAAGCTTTCAACTAAACATTCCATACTCAAACGAAGAAAAGGCTATTTTCGTGCATAATATGCTTGCAGAAATTTGTGCTTATTTGCCTGCGATTTCTGCATCCTCGCCCATTTATGAAGGAAAAATTGGAGAACATGTCGATAACAGATTACGCTTTTACATGATAAACCAGAGGGAAGTGCCTTCGGTAACTGGGGATGTAATCCCAGAATATGTATTTTCGTTTAGCCAATATAGAAAGGAAATCATAGAGAAGTACTCGTTAGACCTAGCCACCGCTGGCGTACATGATTACCTCCTTTATAAGGATTGGGTTAACTCTAGAGGAATAGTTGTTCGGTTTGATAGGAAGGCTGTCGAGATACGAGTGATGGATGAACAGGAATGCGTTAAGTCGGATGTTGCACTAAGTTGTTTTATAAGGGCAGTGCTAAGAGGATTGATTAGAGAAAAAGCTGAACTTTTACCTCGCGAAATTTTAGTAAAGGACTTTAACTCCATTGTAATGATGGGGTTAAACGCAAAGGCTCTGCATCCGCACGGACAAACTGCCCGCCAAGTTTGTAAACACTTTCTCAAAATTGCTTGGGAAAATGCATCAGAAGAAGAGAAGAAGTATCTTTCAATAATACAGAAGAGAATAGAGTGCGGGAATTTATCGGAAATTATAAGAGATAGAGTTCTGAGGAAAGCTCAAAAAACAGATTTTAGAGAAGCAGTCATCAACGTTTACTCAAGGCTTACAAAGAGCCTTGCGGATAATCAACCCTATTTCTGAAAACGATGGAGAAATTCCTATGTCTGCCAAGAGCGAGAGACAGAACAATTTCTTCGACGTTTGTAGGAATTGTAGGAGTAGCTGTTGCCGAAATGCGAGACCTCCTATAAGCAGTAAACGTAAAAAAATTATAGAGAAATACGTGGAAAAGCAAAAGGTTCCTGTTGAAAATCCTTTTGTTCAGAAAGTATACATTTTTCTAAAAGAGAATGCGGAAGGATATTGCGTATTCTATGACAAAAAAACAAAAAAGTGCCTAATCCACCCCGTAAAGCCCGAAACATGCGTAGCAGGTCCAATAACCTTCGATATAAACATGCAAAATCAAAAAATTGAATGGTATCTAAAAATGGAAAAAATATGCCATCTAGCAGGAGTATTGTACAAAAATGGAGAAATTCTCACCAAGCATCTTAAATCAGCCAAAAAAGAAATATTTAGACTTGTACGCGAACTTGATCCCGAAGCCTTGAAAGCCATATTAACAATAGAAGAGCCGGAAACCTTCAAAATAGATGAGGGCAATGTAGGCAAAAGAATCTTGGACAAACTGGCCAATGGGTCATGAGACTGAGATTCATCAAAGTCACCTAGAAAACGAACTTTCTCTGGGGCCAGAAGAAATCCCTCGGAAATCTAGGGTTTTCTGATATACGAGGTAGAGTTGTTAACAAAAGACATATTCAGAATCTGACTTTCAAATACAGGGAATCCATACTTTAAATTCATACATATTAAATGCTACACATGTCACAAATGCTTTTCAGCAAACTAGGACCCTGAGGATGGTGAAATGAGTAAAAAGCACAATTGCGTGATTGAGGTTGAAGTTCCTTCTGGTTCTAAAGGTTGGCAAGAAGTAGTAAATTATGAAGTGAAACAAGCGCTGGATGATCTAAAAAAAGCAGTGAAAGAGCTAGGTGGCCGAGTGTATGTCAGATACTGAAACGTCAAAGAG
>Ga0315309_1000370_pt1 | contig 27138 bp, 23 predicted proteins | sample TDP4_MG_FD_203080 | JGI IMG/M metagenome (GOLD analysis project Ga0315309, IMG submission 203080) | Freshwater sediment microbial communities from Lake Towuti, South Sulawesi, Indonesia - TDP4 | ecosystem: Environmental > Aquatic > Freshwater > Lake > Sediment | place: Indonesia: South Sulawesi...
TGCTGCCAGGCACTGGCGATACTCCCCGGATAGCCGGTAAGCACTGTTGCCTCGAGGTCGCCAATATCTATACCCAACTCTAAAGCGGTAGTCGCCACCACTCCCAGAAGCTGACCGGAAAAGAGCTCCTGCTCTATTTGACGGCGTTCCTGGGGTAGATAACCAGCGCGGTAGGGCTTAATCTGTTTTGTCACCGCCGGGCTAGTTTCAGCTAACCTCTGCCGTGAGTAGTTATAAATAAGCTCGGTCAATCGGCGAGTTCGAGTAAAGGCTAAACTGCGGATATTATGACTGACTAATTCGGTAAATAAGCCTGTCGCTTCGCTATTGGGGCTACGCCGAACGCTCCTCGCCTCGTCTATGAGCGGCGGGTTCCACAAGACAAATTCCTTGCTACCATGAGGAGAGCCATCATTATCAACCACCTCAAAAGGTAAACCTACCAGCCTTTCGGTATGCTCACCGGGGTTAGCTATGGTAGCTGAACAGCAAATAAATTGGGGGTTTGAGCCATAAAGCTGGCACAGACGGCGCAAGCGACGTATCACACAGGCTACATGAGAGCCAAAAACACCACGATAGATATGGGCTTCATCCACCACCACATACCTCAAGTGGTGAAGTAACCGTGACCAAGACTGATGATTGGGTAGTATGCCAACATGGAGCATATCAGGATTGGTAAGCACTACCCTGGCTCGTTTCCTTATCTCAGCCCGCTCAGCCTGAGGAGTGTCACCATCAAAGGTGGCAAAGTCAGCCACGTCAAATAAACCAGGGCAAAAAAGCTCCCTTAGACTACGCAACTGGTCTTGAGCCAGTGCCTTGGTAGGAAACAGGTAGAGAGCCCGACTACGCCGCTCGGTCAAAATTGATTCCAAGACAGGGATGTTATAGCACAGGGTCTTGCCACTGGCACTGAAGGTTGACACCATCACATTCCTGCCCTGTCGAGCATAGTTTATGGCTTCAGCCTGATGAGTATAAAGAGGTAACAGCCCATGTTCATTGAGGCAATCCTGAAGCTCACTAACTAGAGGCTTATCTAACTCAGCATAGCTGGCTTCACGGGCTGGGATATGCTCAATATGAACAATCTGTCCCCTATAACTAGGTTGAATTGTAAGATATTGAAGGAAACCCGAGGTATCCATTATAGCTCGTTACAAAACAGGCAGGATCTCAATTTCATGATTGAGTATCTCCACCTCAAACCGACCGGCAGTAATAAAGTCCACCACTTTTGATAGGACTTCATTAGTATACTGCTTATTATTGCTAACGCAGCAAATCCCTATTGTGGCTAGCTGCCACAAATCATGGTCATCAACCTCAGCTACGGAAACATTAAACCGATTTCGAAGCTGGGTAGTAATGGATTTCAACACCCGCCTCTTACCCTTGAGAGATAGATTCTCAGGTAAACGGAGGCTAATCTTACATACGCCGACATTCATAATACATATGACCAGAGGTTGTCCTTGCTTGGTCAGGGCACAAGAAATTATACCGCAAAAATAGAAGACAGGAAAACGAGGTAATAGTAGAAGTGAGATGGTCTCTACTCGGGCTTCTCCTGTCACTTTTCACCGAATTCGACAACAATACCCCCGGGCTTGGTTTCAAAATAGCACCAGCGCTTCCCCTGATAGATGCCACCCACCACCATCTTGGCTCCCTGCTGTTTTAATTTTGACACCATCTCATCCCAATTTGAGATGCTAAAGCCAATATGATGTAGCCCTTCTCCCTTGGTCTTGAGAAACTCTGGCCAGGGTCCTCCTCCCTCTAGCTGCTGGATAAGCTCCAATGTTGTTGTCCCTAACTTAGCCCAGGCAACCCTTTGCCTAAAGGGCTCGCCTACCGTTAACTCACCCTTGCCAAGTGAAATCTCTACCGTCTGCCAGGGTCCAAGACCCCAGACTGAGGAGAGGAATTCCATAGTCTTATCTATATCTTCCACCACCACACTTATATGGCTAGGGGCAGGTAGAGCTACAGCACCAGTATCCGATGGCATATTAGTACCTCCTTTGCCAGAAATACGCCTTCATTATATTGGCTACAGTTATCAAGTCAAGGTTAAAATAAGATTATTTAGCAACCTATCCCCATGCCCCCTTCCCTTAATAAGGGAAGGGGGAGTGTAGGTAAGAGAGGGGCGAAGCCCCTCTTGACTCTCCTTTCCTAGGAGTTTAAGAGGGCGTTAGCCCTCTTTTATTTTTCTTCCCCCTCTCCTTCTCAAGGAGAGGGGGATTAAGGGGGTGAGATTAATAAACAATCTCATCTATTATGAATTTACAGCCATCCCTAGTTATGTTATAATCTTCTAACTTTTATAAATCAAATTTTTACTACCAAGGAACTTAGGAGTTATAATTTGGATAAGGGGAAAAGGACAGACATTATAACTAAATTTAAACGCCACGAACGAGACACGGGTTCAACCGAGGTTCAGGTTGCGCTGCTTACTGACAGGATAAACCGATTAACCGGGCACATGGCAGCTAATCGGCATGACTATCATTCGCAGCGGGGCTTACTCAAGCTGGTAGGACAAAGAAGAAGGCTACTAGCATATCTGAGTAAACAAGACATAGACCGATACCAAAAGCTAATTTCAAAGCTCGGGCTGCGTAAGTAGAGCGGGGGAGGATAATTGATAGAATCTCAGGTCTTTGCGTGTGAAGTTGGTGGTAGAACTCTTACTATAGAGAGTGGGAAACTCGCCGAGCAAGCCAGTGGTGCAGTAACTGTCCGCTACGGAGATACTGTAGTTCTGGTTACCGCCGTCATCAGTGACCAACCACGGGAAGGGGTAGATTTTCTGCCGCTAACCGTTGACTATGAAGAAAGACTATATGCCGCGGGTAAAATTCCGGGTGGCTTTATCAGAAGAGAAGGCCGCCCCAGTGAAGAGGCAACCCTAGCCAGCCGACTTACCGACCGACCGCTACGTCCGCTTTTACCTAAAGGATGGCGTAATGAAATTCAGCTCATAGTCACCGTCCTTTCCGCTGACCAGGAAAATGACCCCGACATCCTGGCAGTTATTGGCGGCTCGGCGGTCCTATCATTATCAGAAGTGCCCTTTGATGGTCCGGTAAGTGCTGTCCATATTGGCTATATTAATGATGAGTTCACATTAAATCCGACATTAGCCCAGCTTGAAGATAGTCAGCTTGACCTGGTTGTGGCTAGTACTAAAGAAGCTATAGTAATGATAGAGGCAGGAGCCCAAGAGGTTTCAGAAGATATTGTTATCCAGGCAGCTAGATTTGGTCATGAGGCAAACCAAGATATTATCAAGCTCCAAGAGAAGCTTCGGCAGACTTGTGGTAAAGCCAAGGTAGAAGCCCCCGTCACCGAGGTCAATCCCGAGGCAGTTGCAGCCATTTCGCCAATTATTAACGGAAGGCTCGCCCAGGCTCTAAGTCAACCAGAAAAACCAAAACGGGAACAGGCACTTAGTAATCTACAGAAAGAACTTACTGAGCGCCTGGCAGAATCATTCTCTGAGGAAGACATAATTTCCGCCTTTGAGTCAAAGGTTAAGGCTGAAATAAGAACTAACATCCTTGACAAAACCCAACGTGTCGGTGGTCGTGGTTTAACCGAGGTCCGTCCCATAAGCTGCGAATTAGGACTTCTGCCCCGCACCCATGGGTCAGCCCTATTTACCCGAGGGCAAACCCAGGTACTGACCATTGCCACCTTAGGCTCAGTAAGGAAAGAACAACAACTTGACGGCTTAGGTATAGAAGAAACTAAACGGTTCATGCATCACTATAACTTCCCCCCATTCTCAAGCGGTGAAGTTAAACGTATTGGCTCCCCGGGACGCCGCGAAATCGGACATGGTGCCCTAGCTGAACGAGCCCTGTTACCAGTCCTGCCTAAAAGCGAGGATTTCCCTTATACTATTCGCCTGGTCTCGGAGGTCCTGAGCTCTAGTGGCAGCACATCTATGGCCAGCGTTTGTGCCTCCAGCCTATCCCTAATGGATGCCGGAATACCAATAAAGAGAGCGGTAGCTGGAGTAGCTATGGGCTTAGTCACCGATGAAAAGGGTAAATATGCTATCCTAACTGATATTGAAGGCATGGAGGATGCTTATGGTGATATGGATTTCAAGGTCGCTGGCACCACTGAAGGTATCACTGCCCTCCAGCTAGATATTAAGCTCAAGGGGATAGACTTAGAAATTCTAGAAAAAGCCCTAAATCAAGCCCGAGAAGCCCGCCTGTTTATCCTGGACGTTATGCAACAAACCATCGCTACCAGCCGACCTGAACTCAGCCCCTATGCCCCCAGAGTATATAAAATAATGGTCGACCCGGCTAAGATTGGCGATATAATTGGCACCGGAGGTAAGACAATCAGGGCAATCACTGAAGAAACTAAAGTAACCATTGATATTGAAAATGATGGTACCGTGCTTATCAGTTCACCTGACGAGGAAGCAGCCCGTAAAGCGATCAACATCATTGAAAACCTAACCAAGGAGGTAGAAGTTGGCAGTATTTATACCGGAAAGGTAACCCGCTTACTTAACTTCGGGGCTATGGTTGAAATTATTCCCGGTAAAGAAGGCCTAGTTCACATCAGTGAACTGGCTGAATATCGGGTATCTAGGGTCGAGGATATAGTTAAAGTCGGCGATGAGATTATGGTTAAAGTAATTGGCATCGATGAACTGGGAAGGATAAACCTGTCACGACGGGCAGTGTTTGAAAAGCTGTCTCAAATGCCAGGGGCTAGAGTAAAAGATTCGCTGACTACCAACCACCCGGTTAAGAAACGTGAGGTTCGCTATAACCGAGGCAGAAGTTCATCCAGGCACCCTTCTAGTAAACGGGGGTAGTATGAAGCCAATAAAGGTCGTAGTTCAAGGTGCGTCAGGCAGGGTGGGGCGAGAAGTGATTAATGCCGTTTGCCGTGAGCCGGAAATGCAGGTAGTAGGCGCTGTGGAACTAAGGGTTACCGAGGACCATCTACCTCTGCCTGATAGCTCCGGCGTGGTACCCTTTTCCTCCGACTTGGACTATATTCTCACCAAATGCCAGCCTAAGGTGCTGGTGGATTTCACCACTGCTCAGGCGACTATGCCCGCAGTGCGTATCGCCGCTAAAAAGAGGGTCAACTTGGTAATCGGGACCACCGGGTTAACCGCTGATGACATCAAGGAAATTGAGCAACTAGCAATAGCCTGCCAAGTCGGGGCGGTAGTTGCTCCCAACTTTGCTTTAGGCGCAGTGGTCATGATGCACCTAGCCAAGATAGCTGCCAAGTACTTTGACTATGCCGAAATTATAGAACTACACCACAGCCAGAAAGCTGACTCACCTTCAGGCACTGCCTTGGCTACAGCTAAAGCAATGGCACAAGCCAAAGGTAAACCATTTAACCTCCCGGAACAGAAGAAGCCGTCAAATAGTCGCGGAGAGCCAACTGAAGGTGTTTCCATTCATAGTGTGCGTTTACCCGGGCTTATGGCACACCAAGAGGTAATCCTGGGCGGACCGGGGCAAACGCTAAGCATAAGACATGACACCATCAACCGAGAATGTTACATGCCAGGCGTTATACTGGCTATTAAGAAGGTAGTCAAACACAAAGGGCTTATCTACGGTCTTGATAAGCTCCTCGGTCTATAGGAGAAGGTAATGAAGGGGTATAAAGTAGCCATTGTTGGTGCCACCGGGCTGGTCGGACTGGAGTTCATTAAAGTATTAGAGCAACGTAACTTCCCTATGGACTCAGTTCAGCTCTTAGCCTCAGAGCGGTCGATAGGCAAGAAATTGTTTGTCACCCACCGAGAGGTTGAGGTTAAAGAGACCACTTCTGAGTCATTCAAAGGAATAGATATTGCTTTATTTTCAGCCGGTGCCGAGATTAGTCGCTACTTCTCACCCATAGCCGCCCAATCAGGAGCTGTAGTTATTGATAATAGCGCCGCTTTTAGGATGATGGAGACCGTCCCCTTGGTAGTACCTGAGGTCAACCCTGAAGACATTAAGTGGCATAAGGGAATTATAGCCAACCCTAATTGCTCCACTATTCAACTGGTGGTAGCCATATACCCGCTACATAAGGCTAACCCCATCAAGCGACTTATCGCCGCTACCTACCAATCGGTATCAGGCACCGGTTCAGCAGCCGTAGACGAGCTAACTACCCAGGTCAAGCAGGTGCTGGACGGACAGACTACTATTCCCCATGTTTACCCCCACCAAATAGCCTTTAACGTGTTGCCAGAGATAGACGTTTTTCTGGATAATGGCTACACCAAGGAAGAGTGGAAGATGGTAGAAGAAACCAGGAAAATCATGCACGCTTATGATATAGCTGTTTCGGCAACTTGTGTGCGGGTTCCAGTACTAATAGGTCACAGTATAGCGGTCAATATAGAATTCTCCCAGCCCATGTCTCCTGACGATGCGCGGCGTATTCTCGCCCAGGCTCCAGGGGTTAAAATAATGGACGACCCGGTTATCAGCCTTTACCCTCAGCCCTGGTCAGCAGCCGGCACTGATGAGGTTTTCGTCGGACGCATTCGTCGAGATGCGTCTCACCCTAATGGCTTAGTTATGTGGATTGTCGCCGATAATCTCCGCAAGGGAGCAGCACTAAACGCCGTCCAGATTGCGGAAGAGATGGTCAAAAGAGAATGGATACACCCCGCCAAGGCTAAGAGAGGATAAACATGAAAACAATAGGCCGATTGATAACCGCCATGGTAACCCCTTTTACTGAAGAAGGGGAGGTTGATTATGAACAGGCAAAGCGGCTAGCTTTAGCCCTGCTTGACTCAGGAAGCGAGGGGGTATTGGTGGCAGCCACTACTGGGGAATCGCCGACGCTTACCTGGGAGGAAGAAATGCGCTTATTCGCCGAGGTGAGAGTAGCCGTAGATGGGCGAGGGGCAGTAATAGCTTATACCGGTAGCAATAGCACCGCTGAAGCCCTAGAGGCAACCAAAAAGGCCGAGCCGATTGGGGTTGATGCTTGCTTACTGGTAGTCCCGTACTATAATAAACCGACTCAAGACGGCTTATATCAACACTTCAAGGCTATTGCCGAAAGCACCAGCTTGCCCTGTATTCTGTATAATGTGCCGTCACGCACCGTTACTAGTCTATCCGCCGACACAGTTATCAAACTAAGCCAAATTGATAATATTATCGGGATAAAGGAAGCCAGCGGTAATCTAGATGCAATTTCTAAGATTATTAGCCAGACCAAGAAAGATTTCTTGGTCTGGAGTGGCAACGATGGTGATACGCTGCCTATATTAGCCCTAGGCGGCTATGGAGTCATTAGTGTTGCCTCACACCTTGTTGGTAACCAAATCAGGGAAATGATTTACAGCTTTATTAACGGTAAAACAGACGAGGCAGCCGACATACATCGTCGCCTCATGCCCCTAATTAATGCCTTATTTATCGTCTCCAACCCCATTCCGGTCAAGTATGCTCTTAACCATGTTGGCTTTAATGTAGGCAAACCACGCCTCCCCCTTACCGAGCCAGATGAAAAATCAGCCGCCATTATTAGGGACACCTTGAAAAACTACAAGATTGATTTGCCGTTGGCATAAGGAGAAAGGCTCCTTTTAAGATAAGGAGCACTAGATGGCATATTGGAACCGGCTGAGCATGAGTTCCACGGCGTGGCTCCACCCTTCCGGTCCTATCCCTTTCACCCGTTCCAGGTTCCGAATATCCAGCTTTTGCCAGCGCTTATCCGCACCTTGGACAAGCATCGGATGGTCAACACTCACTAGAAGAGGCAAATCACCCATACTATCGCCGATGCCAAAGGATATAATATTCCCGTAGTTGAGCTTGTATACCTCAAGCAGAACCCTGACTGCCTTGCCCTTGTCATTACCACCAGTTACTTCATAGAACCTTCCGCTACGTATAGAGACAAGGCCTGCCCTCTTGATTTCATTGAGCACCATTTCCACCACCCGGCTGCTCCCTTGAATCTTGAGCGTTTCGCTGTATTCCCGCTGCTTGGCAAATGCTGCCAGCTTTAAACTCAGTCCGGTTTCTTTAGCAATTTCCTCAACACTCATATCACCGAAGCTATTAATAAAGATGTCTCCCAGCTTAGGGTTGGCTTCTATCTGGCGACAGGCAGTATCTAAAGCCAGACTCAACCGGTGCCGTAACTCATTGTAAGGTATACCAAATTCAATGACCAGATAATCGGGTAAGGCTTTATCGTAAGAAAACGGAAGACGGAAGTAGTCTTTGGGGATGTAAACGGCACTACCATTTTCGACGATAAACGGTGCCGTGATACTAAGCTCCTCACGATAGAATTGCTGTTCCACCCTCGTCTTTGCTGAGCAAAAGACGATAGGAATTTCCTGTGCCTGAAGCTTTCTTACGGCATCCAGCGCCGCGGTGTAAGAATAGGACAACGGATGGAGTAGTGTCCCATCCAGGTCGGTAATCACTACCTTCGTTGCTACCTCCGCCCTCTTCCTCTTAACGCCGGTAATTCTGAACACAGCTTTCTCTGGTACTGTATAGCGGGTCACTTCACCTTCTATGGCTTCGGCAAAAGTCGGTAGGTTGACATTCTGCGGTGGCGGAATAAGCCGAACACGCGGCACCGGCTCGTCTGCCTTCAGGCACTCCATCTCCACCAGTTGCTTTCTGATAAGTTCCTTTGTTGCGTCCTCACATAGCAGGCTGTGGTAGATGACAGAGAGGCTGGGGAGGAGCATCTCCTGGAAAAGGTGCTCGTCGCCCCTTTCAGCATGGAGGTGAGGGTTGATGGTCTCGGTCTGGACAATCTCCACCCCTCTTTCGGCAACTTCTTTATCAATAACCGACGAAATCCCGCTGAACTGTTCCAATATGGAGATAAGCTCCTGGGTTTCCACAGCATAGCCTGAGCCATAGGTAAGCCTTTGTGCCAGTTCCAGGCTCATCGCATGTTCACCAGCGTTAGCGGTTTTGATAATCTCGGTCTCAAACTTGCCCTTGGTCGAGAGAAGTGTATTGAGAAATCGGTTACTTATCTCTGAGACACGACCCCACCGTTTGAAGTAAAGCTCCCCCATGACCTTTGGCTTGTAACGCCACATTATCCGAACCATTGAATACGGCGACTTAACCAGACTGAATCCAGTAGCGTAGTGTTTAACGTATTCTAACACGGCACCGGGTATATAATTATCCGTATCAACAAAACCGATGTAGTCTTTGCCCATGAGCGCTGCCAGAATAATGCCAATCATCATTCCCTCGCTTTTACCATGGCGGATAAGACCATCATCACCGATAATATCAGGGTAATTAGCTAAAGAGAAGGCTCTGGCTAAGGCAGCGTCTTTCTGGTGAACAATGAGAGCCTGGCGCTTGGTAATATTGCAAAACCGAGTTAAAATATCTCTTTCGCTCTTAAAGATGTCAGCCGCTTCCCCACCACTATTAGAGACGACTATCATCAAACAGTCATGGGGAACACCGCTCAAGACACCTTCAAAGACCTTGAGGTCTTCATTCTTTATCGGCAGGGCAATAGCCATTTTCTGTTCAATTTCCGCTACCGCCTCGCGGCTAGCACGCTGCACTCCGGCATCGTCCTTGAGTATTACCGAGCCGGAATCAAGCTCAAGGGCACGGCGTACATCACAGATGCTTATTGAGCCAAGATGGTCAGCCTGCCTAACAACCTCAAAACGCATAACACCTCCTCCAAGGCTGATTATGGTTATTGACCCAGAGCCTCGAGCCTAAACACCCTCCCTACTGGTGCGGATATTATATTGATATTATATTACAGAAAGGGCGTTTTATGAATGGTTTGCTCTCGCTCCGGTCCGACACAGATAAGGTTGACCGGGCAGCCAATAAGCTCTTCTATTCTTGTGACATATTGCTTGGCTCGCGCTGGTAGCTTATCATAATCTCGGATGTCGCTTGTTTGGGATTCCCAGCCCGCTAGCTCCTCATAGATAGGCTGACACCGTTCTAAACTAGCTACATTACCCGGGAAATAATCAATGGTCTTGCCATCCAGTTTATAGCCGACGCATATCTTCAAGAGGGGAAGGACGTCAAGGATGTCAAGACGGGTAAGCGCCGCCCCGGTAAAGCCATTGACTCGGGTGCTAAAGCGACCGGCAACAGCATCAAACCAGCCACAACGACGGGGGCGGCCAGTAGTCGTGCCATACTCACGAGCCCGCTCCCGAATCAAGTCACCAGTTTCGTCCTTCAGCTCGGTAGGCATAGGACCACCACCGACTCTGGTGCAGTAAGCCTTAAACACGCCCAGGATACGACTAATCCCGGTAGGACCTAAACCAGCACCGACACAACCTCCCCCAGCCAGGGGGGAAGATGAAGTGGTATAAGGATAGGTGCCAAAATCGGGGTCAAGTAAGGTCCCCTGGGCTCCCTCCAATATCACCAGCTCACCCTTAGCCAGAGCTTCCTCTAGCATCGTTGTTGTCTCCCGAATATAAGGAGCTAGGCGCTCCCCATACTGGCAATACTGACTATATACCTCGTTTAATGACAGCGGGCTAACCCCGTAAACTTTGGTCAAAATAACGTTTTTGTACTCAAGTATGAAACGAAGTCGTTCCAAAAATGCCTCTTTATCTAAAAGCTCACCGATTCTGATACCTAACCTGGCTATTTTATCAGTAAAGGCGGGACCTATGCCTTTACGGGTGGTGCCTAATGCCCTCCCTCCCCGCAATTCCTCCTCCAGACCATCAAGAAGGATATGATAGGGCATAATCAGGTTAGCCCGGTCGCTAATAAACAGCTTACTGGTATCTATACCCCGCTGGTTAAGCTGGTCTATCTCATCAATCAGTACCTTGGGATTAATCACCACACCATTACCAATAATGCAAACAACCTGGGGATAAAAAATACCAGACGGGATAAGATGCAGCCTAAACTCGCCATAGGGGTTAACTACAGTATGCCCGGCATTATCACCGCCAGAAAAACGCACCACCATGCTTGCTTTTTCAGCCAAGAGGTCAACCACCTTGCCCTTCCCCTCATCCCCCCACTGAGCTCCGATAACAGCAATAACCGGCATTATTTCCCCCTAAAAGCTACTTAGTTTTTGTCTGCTGCCAGACATAAACCAACCTTTGCCCAGCGGTTCCAAAGCTGAATACCGCTATAACCGCTAAAGCAATATTTAAGGCATAGTTAACAAATGGGCTTAACAAAAGACCCACTGCCAGCACAATCACCCTTTCGGCGCGAGTAAACAACCCTACCTGACACTCCAGACCTAGTGCCTCTGCCCTAGCCTTGATATAACTAACCAGCGGCGTACTGATTAAAGCCAGACAAACGAGTAATATACCAACCGCTGACCGTTCTGTAAAGAACAGGTAGAAGACTAAAATACCCAAAAGTGGCACGGCATCAGATACGCGGTCAAGCACCGAGTCAAGGACAGCCCCAAAACGAGTAACCTGGTTAGTGCGGCGAGCCAAGGCTCCATCCAACATATCAAAAAAGCCAGCAACAAGAACTCCAAAACCAGCAATGAAAAGGCGTCCGGTGGCAATAAGTGCTGCCGCACCAAGGGTTATTAAAAAGCCTGACAGGGTTAAGGTAGTAGGGGTGATATGCTTCCTCGCCAAAAACCGCACCGCTGGTTCAGTGAGGTAATAAGCCGATTTACGAACTTGGGTCAGCTTTACCATAAAATCTTGCTTGCCTAAAAAGCAATCTGTCCAGTCTTTCCCTGAGCCACTGTGTTAGCGAAAACGCTTCTCTCTGGGACTCGCTGAGCACGGTAATATAATAATTTAACACCTTTTGGGCAATGTATTTCCAGTCATACTCCTTGGCTTTAACCCTTCCCCTAGCTCCCATCTGCTGCCGAAGTGATTCATCAGTCATAAGAGATAGCAGAGCCCGGGCTAATCTATCCTCATCTTTGGGTGGCACTAATAGCCCCTCAACGCCATCGGTTACCAGGCTAGCATAACCCTCGATATTTGAAGCCACCACCGGCTTGCCTACTGCCATAGCCTCAAGCAAAACGATGCCAAAGCTTTCCCAGCCAGTGGCTGGGGCACAGAAAACGTCAGCCGTCTTATAGTATCTAGGTAATTCAGCATAGGTGGTGTAGCCAACAAAAACAACATCCTCTAAACCGCTTTGCTTAACCTGCTTCTCATACTTATGGCGCAGTCTAGTGCCGGGACCGACTATGATAAGCCGCGAGTTAGAAATATCGCGTTTAATCCGTTGGTAGGCTTTAAGTAGATAGTCAACACCTTTCCGCTTCTCAAGACGACCGACAAACAGAATATTCAGCTTTCCATCACAGAATTCCTCAATTGGTGCTATGTCAGGAGAAAAATGCCCGGTATCCACCCCATTAGGGATAATTGTGTAGTTGCCAGGGAAATATTTACTAACAAACTCCATCGCTGGCTTGGACACCGCGATCCTGCCGTCAAGTTTACAAACCAGTCTTTGCAAAATTATGGGACTTAACGGCTTGCTGAAACTATAGCCACGTCCGTTAAAGGCGTGAAAGGTGCCGATATTCACGGTACGTGAGCAACGGAGCACATTAATACATAGCGTGGGCATCAAAGGTTCGTGGAGGTGGATAATATCAAAGTCCTCTTTATCAAGGATCGTTTTTACGCTTGGCGGCAACCTTGGTGATATGGCAACCCGAGCAATAGAACCACTGGTAGGGATAGGGCGAGGTTTGCCGCCGGGTATAAACATGTCGCCAAGGCTGGTAATAGCTTTAGAAGCTGGGGCAATGACCTTGACATCATGCCCCATTTCCGCCAGATGATGCCCTAAAGCAGAAATATGATTGGCGACACCGCCAGGATAAGCAAAATCATAAGGAGAGATTAATGCTATCTTCATTTATAATTTGCCTAACCTCCACCGATTTGCGCCGGAACTATCATTCAGATGAAGGGGGCTTCTCTTCGGCTTCCTGGGCACTAATGATGAACTCTTCCACCATTCGGTGGGCTTCGTCATCGGTATACTGGACAGGTGGTGATTTCATAAAGTAGGCAGAGGGAGCTATCAGTGCCCCCTTCAACCCACGGTCTAAGGCAAGCTTACAGCACCTTATGGCATCAATAACCACCCCGGCTGAGTTTGGGCTATCCCACACCTCAAGTTTAAGCTCCAGATTTAGCGGAACATCACCGAAGGTTCGCCCTTCCATCCTAATATGGCAAAATTTACGGTCCTTGAGCCAAGGAACATAATCACTGGGGCCAACATGAATATCATCAGGGTCAAGCTTATAATCTAGCTGGGAGGTGACCGCAGTCGTCTTGGATATTTTCTTAGACTCAAGGCGTTCCCGCTCTAACATGTTCAAGAAGTCGGTGTTACCACCAAAGTTCAATTGATAGGTTCGTTCCAGCTTGACCCCACGGTCTCTAAACAGCCTGGTAAGCACACGATGGACAATGGTAGCACCAACTTGAGATTTTATATCATCACCAATAACTGGGAGCCCCTTATCCTCAAAGCGCTTCTGCCAATATTTTTCTCGAGCGATAAAAACCGGGATACAATTGATAAAGCCGCAACCGGCTGCCAGCACCTGCTCAATATACCATTTGGTCGCTTCCTCACTGCCCACGGGCAAGTAATTAAGCACCACATGGGTTTTAGTCTCTTTAAGGATTTTAACAATGTCAACTGTTGACCCCGGGGCTTTGGTTATTATTTGAGACAGGTACTTACCTAAACCGTCATGGGTCATGCCCCGCTGAATTTTGACCCCGGTAGACGGCACCTCAGCAAATTTAAAGGTATTATTTGGTGGGGTGAAAATTGCCTCAGCTAAGTCCTTTCCAACCTTGTTCCTATCAATGTCAAAGGCAGCTACAAATTTGATATCACTTATATGGTAACCCCCTAGGTTAACATGCATGAGCCCGGGGACGAATTCAGTCTCTTTCGCCTTTTTATAGTAATAAACACCCTGAACCAGCGATGAGGCACAATTGCCTACTCCTATTATAGCTACATTTATATTTGCCAAAGTTCAGCTTTCCCCTTTCTAACCGTAGAAAGGCTAAACGAAATACTCGACTTTCCACAGTGCAAAAAGGCACACTTTAATTGATGATTACCCTCCTATACCCTGCTAATGTAGGGTATATTAAAGCAAGCACCCCTTTGACTCCGCATACCTTTGGTGCTGAGAAATCAGCTACGGTTAACTTTGACCAATCCTAAATACCTTAGTCCCACATGCGGGACAAACCCCTCGAGTAGCTGGTCTTCCATTCTTCAGGGTAACACGCTGGGGGTTTCTTATCTCCACCTTCCTTCTACACCTAAAACAATAAGCCTGCATTTCTTACTACCTCCTTTTTAGCGCTGGTTGAACTATATTTTATTATATGCAAGCTGTCAAGGCTTTTTAGAACTTTAATTTAATATTTATCAAAATCAGAATCGCCTATAGACGCTGTGAAAAGACTTTTTCCGGTTGCCACTGCCTTCTTTCTGGATTGAAGCGTAGCACCCCCAGGAAGCAACCGTCAAGGGTATAAACACGACAATGGCCTCCAAAAGCTACAGGGTATTGTCTGGGATAATCGGTCTCTTCACCACCGGCATCATTGCCTAAAACCAGGGAGCGCCCATTCCTTATCAGTTGTCCGGTACCCTGGCTAACAACGATAGCCGCCCAGTGTAAGAGCACAATATCTATGGGGTAAACCAAACGCTGCCAGTAGCCATAATGAAAGGCATCCTCAAGCTGGGGTAGTGAAATGGCATCGGCGACATCGAAAAGACCATATCTTAAACGGATTAGGCTCTTTAAATTAGCGCCACAATCCAGGGCTTGCCCCAAATCGTGAGCCAGTGAACGGATATAGGTGCCCTTGCCACATACCACTTCTATTGTGGCTACCGGCGGCTGCCAATCTATAAGCTCTAAATGATAGATTCTAGCCAGCCTGCTTTTCCTCTCGACCTTGATACCAGCTCGTGCCAGTTCATAAAGTCGCTTACCATTATACTTCACGGCACTATACATTGGAGGGGTCTGCGGTATTAAACCGCAAAAAGAGGTAAGTGCCAACTTCACTTGCTCCTGGCTAATACCAGAGGGGTCTCCCTTATGGGTAATCTTGCCACTAGCATCATAGGTATCTGTCGCCACACCCAATTCAATCTGGGCCCGATAAGCCTTAGTTGCCTCCATCAGAAACTCGATAATACGCGTCCCCTCACCAAGACAAACCGGCAAAACACCAGTAGCCTCAGGGTCAAGAGTACCAGCATGCCCCACACGCTGCTCCCCACTCAACCGTTTCACCATGGCTACGACGCTAAAAGAGGTCTTACCCCGAGGCTTATTAATATTTAGTATGCCGTCCACACCTTAACCTTTAGGCTGGTCAGAAGTGTTATGTGAAGTAACCTGGTCGATTAACTGTAAGAGGTGGTCTCCCCGCTTGATAGAATCGTCCCACTGAAAGCTTAGCTCAGGAACACGCCGTAACCTCAGACGCTTAGCCAGCTCATTACGTAAGAAACCAGCAGCGGCAGATAGTACGCTTAACGTTTCTTGCTTCTCCTCCTCACTGGCGATACGACTGACGAATATCTTAGCATGTCTTAGGTCAGAGGAAGTAGAGACATCAGTCACGGCAACAAAATTGCCGAGTCGAGGGTCTTTAACCTGCCGCTGAAGTAATTCACTAATTTCCCGGCGAATAAGCTTATTCACCTGCTCAATTCGATGCGTCATTATTACTCCCTCAATTCAAGGAGTACTATTTACTTAACCTCCTGCCTGAAGAACTCCAGCACATCACCAACCTGAAACTCGCTAAAATCAGTAATGCCTATCCCGCACTCAAAGCCAGCAGCCACTTCCTTAACATCATCCTTAAAGCGCCTGAGACTGCTAACCGTAGATTCACATACTGCCTGTCCCTGACGCCGCAGTCTGACCGGGACACCCCGACTCACCTTACCCTCGGTAACATAAACACCGGCTACCTTCCCTTTCTTACCGGTAGGGAATACAGCTCGCACCTCAGCCCGCCCCTCAACAACCTCAACATAGGTGGGGCGTAACATACCTTTGAGTGCTTTACTCACGTCGTCCACCAAATCGTAAATTACATCGTAAGAACGGATGCTTACTTTCTCGACATCAGCCAATCGCCTCGCCCCCGGCTGATAGCCAACACCAAAACCAATGATGACCCCCTTAGAAGCGATAGCCAACATAACGTCACTCTCAGTAATATTACCAGTGGCGCTGTGGATAACTCTAACCCGGACTTCCTCGGTTGCCAACTGTTCTAAAGAACTTCTTATTGGTTCGATACTGCCCTGAACATCAGCCTTGAGAATAATATTAAGCTCTTTTACTTGGCCGGTGCTTATTTGGTCATAGAGATTACTGAGGGTCACCGATTTTGACTCTTGCTTCATCTCCACTAGATGCTTCTGGATTAAAGCCTGGGCTTGGCGCTCATTAGCCACCGACCTAAGCCCGTCTCCCACCTGAGGTACACTACTTAAGCCCAAGATTTCAACCGGGGTAGCTGGCTCAGCCTTCCTCACCCGCTTACCCATATCATTAAACATAGCCTTTACCCTGCCCCAGGTAGTGCCAACTACTATGGTATCGCCCAGCCTTAAGGTCCCGGCTTGAACCAACACCGTGGCTAATGGTCCCTTGGTCTTGTCCATTTTAGCTTCAATGACTACCCCAATCGCCGGCTCAACCGGGTTTGCCCTAAGCTCCTCCATCTCAGCTACGACCAGGAGGTTCTCCAACAGTTCCTGGATGCCTATCTTCTCCTTAGCTGAAACACAAACAGAGACGGTATCGCCTCCCCACTCTTCAATAAGCAAACCGGCATCAGCCAGTTGCTGCTTAACCCGCTCAAGGTTAATATTGGGCTTGTCAATCTTATTAATCGCCACTACGATAGGCACCCCGGCTGCCCGAGCATGGTCTATGGCTTCTAAAGTCTGCGGCATTACTCCATCATCAGCCGCCACTACTAGAATAACGATGTCAGTTACTTGGGCTCCACGAGCCCGCATAGCAGTAAAGGCTTCATGACCCGGGGTATCCAAAAAAGTAATCCTTCGCCCATCGACCTCTACCTGGTAGGCACCAATATGTTGAGTAATGCCCCCAGCTTCAGTCGCCATTACATTGGTTTGTCGAATAGCATCCAAAAGTCTAGTCTTACCATGGTCAACATGCCCCATGATAGTAACTACTGGAGGTCGTGGCCGTAAACCAGTAAGCACCTCCTCCTGGACACGTTGACGCCTCTTGACGGCACTGGTGGCTCGAGGCTTCAGCCGTGCTTGATGACCAAAGGTGGTGGCTACAACCGCCGCCGCCTCATAATCAATAACCTGATTAATATTGGCCATAATGCCATTTCTCATCAGTTGCTTAATGACCTCAATGGCACTAACCTGCAAAAGGTCAGCGAGCTGTCTCACACTTAAGGTAGGATTAATCTCAATCAAACGTACCTCTGGTGAAGAAGTCCCACTGACCCTTTCCCCTGAGGGCTCCACAACATTTCCCGACTTACCTACTCCGACCACCAATTGACTCCTTTACCAGGTCTTCACCATATCTGATAAGCTGTTCTCGATTATCTGGAGTAAGGGTAGTCCGTAGGGCATACTCTAGCCGACCACCCTTTAACCCAGTCTGCCAACACTGGGGTGACTGACATAAATAGGCACCGCGTCCAGCCTTTTTCCCACTGGCATCAACCTCTATATTGCCGTCGGAAATAAGCACCAGACGGACTAGCTCCGGTCTAGGTCGTACCCGACGGCAAGCCACACAAGTTCGTTGCGGTATGTGCTTACTAATACTCCTCATCAGTTTCTAACGGCTCGGCGACTCGACGTCGTTTCTTGAGCCTGATGCCATCCTCAGCGCCTCCCTTATCTTGAACGCCCTTCTTTCTCCCCCTCCTCGATTTAGCCCCAGGCTTAATCGGCGTTGGTATTAAAATATCCTCAGCAAACCTGAGCTGAGCTCTTTCCGCCGTTACCCGCGGTTCAATGAGAACTGGCGGAGGAGTAAACGTAGTATCAAGGACTGGTACTGGCTCAGCCACCTCTTCCGGCGTCTCTTCAGCAGCTAAAGCTGGCTCGACAATTGCTTCTTCGGTAGCAATCTCCTCACCAACTACCGCCGCCTCTTCTACCCCGGTGGTTACCGCCTTAGCTTCTGCCACCCTTTCTGCCTCGGCTTCGGAAGCACTCTTAATATCAATTCGCCACCCAGTGAGCTTAGCCGCTAGTCTAACGTTCTGCCCCTCTTTACCAATGGCTAATGAAAGCTGCTTATCAGGGACAATGACCGTAGCTGCCTCCTGCTCATCATCCAGCTCAACACTTAATACCTGGGCTGGACTAAGCGCATTGGTAATAAAAGCAGAAATATCCGGGCTCCACATAACCACGTCTATCTTCTCACCATTTAGCTCATTAACAATATTTTGTATCCTGATACCACGCAGTCCAACACAGCAACCAACCGGGTCAATGCCCTCCTGGCGGGCGCCGACAGCTACTTTACTCCGATAGCCAGCTTCGCGAGCAATTGACTTTAACTCCACTACTCCGTTATAAACTTCGGGAATCTCCAGTTCAAAGAGCCGACGTAGCATGTTTGGATGCGACCGTGACACCACCACCCGAGGCCCCTTGTTAGTCCGGGCTACCTCTAAGAGGTAAACCTTAAGCCTTTGACCCATTCTATATCTCTCGGTGGGCACCTGCTCCACTGCTGGCAGTATTGCCTCGGTTCTGCCCAAATCAATAAATATCTGCCTGGGCTCAATACGGCGCACTAATCCAGTGACAATATCGCCTTCCTTGCCAGAATACTCCTCGAATATGGCGCTATGCTCAGCTTCATGAAGCCGCTGGAGAATAACCTGTTTTGCTGTTTGAGCCGCAATGCGCCCAGCATTACGGGGGGTAGCTTCTACCTCGATAGCATCACCAATCTGCACATCTGATTTAACCCGACGTGCCTCATCCAGCGATATTTCACGGCGGCGATCTGACGGCCGCTCGACTACAGCTTTCTCAGCCCACACTCGAACCTCACCTGTAGTTGGGTCAATCTTGACCGAGATATTCTGGTTAGCAGCAAAGTTATCCTTCCTATAAGCTGATACCAGCGCTGCCTCTACCGCCCCAATAACTACCTCCTTAGGCAAGTTCTTCTCAGCCGATAGTTGCGTAATGGCGAGCAGAAAGTCGCTCTTCATCTCAGACTAAAACCTCCAAATTTTATTATTTCTCTACCAACAAAAAAGTGGGAATTAACCCACTTCACTACTCAATCTTTACCTAATAAAGTATACCATAACCAGGTTTTGAAATGCAATACCTTTAGCCACCCACATTATATAGACAGAATATTATAACGCCTAGAAATCCTAGCCCCATTAAGCTATAATAAGCACTAGTTATTTTAGCTGGCAGTGATTCTCAGAGCAGGAGTAGAGCGTGGCTATAGAAGAACTGAAGGCCCAGGTTTCACGCGAAATAGATACTTGCCGCCACCAGCTTAATGAGCTGAGTCTAAGAATTCACTCCAACCCTGAGCTAGGCTTCCAGGAAAATAAGGCAGCAGCCTGGTTAACTCAATACCTAGAGAAAAACGGCTTTGCTGTAGAACGAGGCATCTGCGAGCTACCAACCGCTTTCAAAGGCAGCTACGGAAAAGGAAAACCAGCCATCGCTATTCTGGCTGAATATGATGCTCTGCCTAAGCTTGGTCACGCCTGTGGTCATAATCTAATTGCTGCCAGCGCCGTTGGTGCTGGAATAGCTGCCAAGTCAGTTATTGACCGGTTTGGGGGTAACATTCTGGTTATTGGCACACCGGCTGAAGAGCTAGAGGGAGGCAAGGCAATAATGGCACAAAGGGGAGTCTTTGATAATTTGGACATAGCTATGATGGTGCACCCCGGGGTACATGACACGGCGACTACCCAAGCCCTTGCCTGCCAGGCTTTACAAGTTGAATTCTTCGGCAAGGCAGCTCACAGTGCCGCCAGACCAGAGGCAGGCATCAACGCCCTAGAGGCGATGATTCAATCCTTCATGGCTATTAATTCACTGCGACAGCACATCAGAGACAAAGCCAGAATCCACGGGATTATTACCGACGGTGGTGAAGCAGCTAATATCGTTCCTGCCCACAGCGCCGGGGTCTTTCTGGTGCGGGCTGAGAATAACACCTATCTTGATGAACTAAGACAAAGGGTCATAAATTGTTTTATTGGCGCTGCCACAGCTAGTGGCGCCCGCCTGGAATATAAGTGGGGAGAGGTCAATTACGCTCCTATGCGTAATAATCTAGCCCTAGCCCAACTATTCAGACAAAATATGCAGTCCCTGGGGCGCAAGGTTGAACTCACCGACCCGAGCCGTGCCTTCGGCAGTACCGATATGGGCAATGTTAGCCAACTGGTGCCCAGTATCCACCCCATGGTCGCCATAGCTCCCGAAGAAGTATCAACTCATTCTCTTCAGTTTGCTTCAGCGGCTGCCTCAGAGGCAGGAAGCCAGGGTTTGTTTGATGCCGCCAAGGCTCTAGCTATGACCGTGGTTGACTTGGTCGCCAATCCTGAAATAGTGACCAAGATTAAAGAGGAATTTAGGCAAGAAAATGGTTAAGGTAGGCATCCCTAGAGCTCTACTCTACTATCAATACTACCCGATGTGGAAGACCTTCTTTGAGGAGCTGGGGGCAGAGGTGGTAGTTTCACCGCCAACTACCCAGGCTACATTGTCATCAGGCGCATCTCGGGTGGTAGCTGATACCTGCTTGCCGGTAAAGATTTTCTTAGGTCACGTCCTTTCCCTAGTAGGCAAGTGCGACTATATTTTTACCCCTGCCATCCGCAGTGTGAAAAGAAAGGCTTATAACTGCTCCAAATTTCTTGGCTTACCTGATATGACCAAAGCCGTTATTCCCGAATCGCCGCCTATCCTAGATATAGAGATAGACATTAATAAAGGCAAACGCCACCTGTATCAAGCCATTTACAAACTGGGGCGGCATTTCGCCTGGAGCCCATTTAAGGTCAGACAAGCTAGCATGGCTGCTTGGCACGCCCACCTGAAATACCAAAAACTAATGTCCAGTCAAGGCTTAACCCCTCCCCAGGCAATAGCCAGGCTGACGGGTGAAGTTAAACCAAAGGCATCACCTTCAATGCCAGCCACCATCGCCCTAATTGGTCATCCCTATATTGTCTATGATGAACATATGAATCACCGCCTTATCCACCGCCTTGAGCAGGCTCACTATAAGGTGCTGACCCCGGAAATGCTCACCACCGAAGAGCTTGAATCAGCCACAACTAGATTAGTCGGCAAAGCCCACTGGACATACGAGGATGAGGTGGTAGGCGCCGGAGGTTACTACCTAGAAAATAGGGTTGATGGTGTAATTGGCCTTATGACCTTTGGTTGCGGACCTGATTCGCTAATGATGGACATGGTGCGCCGTCAAGCTACCAAACTGAGGTCTATTCCCTTTATGAGCCTTGCCTTGGATGAGCATACTGCTGAAGGCGGCATAGTTACCAGGCTGGAAGCCTTCCTTGACATGATAAACAGAAGGAAAAGAAGGCAGGTAGAAGTATGCGTATAAGCATGTCCCATCTGAGCAACCTATATGTGACCATTAAAGCTTGGGCTCATAGCCTTGGGCGCAGTGATAGCCTGATAGTACCGCCAGCCAATAGCCAGCGCACCCTATCTCTAGGTGCCAAGTACTCCCCGGAAGGGTTATGCCTCCCATTTAAACTGACCCTGGGTAACCTGATTGAAGCCTGCGAGCTGGGGGCAGATACCCTGGTTATAACCGGCGGCGACGGCATCTGTCGTCTGGGCTATTATGTCAAGACACAGGAAAAAATTCTTCGCGACCTAGGATATAATTTTGAAATTATTCTCCTGAGCCTTTCACAACAAAGGGTATTCGGCTTACTCAAATTAATGAGGCGCTTATCAGATAATGCCTCCTGGTTTAAGGTCATATCAGCCCTCCGCTTCGGCATAGCCAAGCAAATTGCTATGGATAAAATAGAGCGCTTAGTGCAAAAAGTGCGTGCTGTAGAGCTGGAAAAAGGCACCGCTAATCGGCTATATGCTAAAGCCATCGAGGCTATTGATAACGCCGCTGATTATGGTACCCTGAAAAAGGTACAGAGAGACTACATTGACCAGCTTAATCATGTAGCCAAGGATACACAGGCTAAACCACCGATAGTGGGCATAATCGGGGAATTCTACGTGGTGCTAGAGCCGTTCGCCAATCAAAATATAGAGAGCGAGCTGGGTAAGCTAGGGGTAGAGGTCAGACGGAGGACCTTCATCTCAGCGTGGGCTAAATTCAGTTTCTTCTTTAACTACCTGGGTTTGGACGAGACATCCAAGATTCATAAGGCAGCTCTACCCTACCTCAAGCGGGATATTGGTGGCGATGGCTGGGAAGCAGTCGGGGAAAAGGTGCTCCACGCCAGAGAGTATGATGGCTTAATTCACCTAGCCCCATTCACCTGTATGCCTGAAATAGTTGCCCAAAATATTATGTCATCAACTAAGGAAAATGTCCCAGTATTAACCATACTTTGCGATGAGCAACTGAACCGGACGGGAATGTTAACCAGGCTGGAGGCATTTGTTGACCTACTAAAAAGCCAGCAACGAGTCCGCAATAACACTTAACCAAAGGGAAGATAATGGAAGTCTATCTGGGTATTGATGTTGGCTCGGTAACTACCAAGTTTGCCGTGGTAGATAAAGATGGTGAGCTTATTAGCCACATCTATTTGCTGACACAAGGCAAGCCCGTCCAAATGGTGCAGCAAGGGCTGAAACAAATCGAACAGCAACTGCCTAAAGAGGTTGATATTTGTGGCGTGGCTACCACCGGGAGTGCCCGCTACCTAGCCGGGGTTATTGTCGGCGCTGATTTAGTCAAGAACGAGATTACCAGCCATGCGGTGGCTACCTTGCGCTATATCCCTGAGGTGCAAACCATCATTGAAATTGGGGGGCAAGATAGCAAGATTATCATTATTAGAGATGGGATAGTAGTTGACTTCGGTATGAATACGGTATGTGCTGCCGGCACCGGTAGCTTCCTTGACCACCAGGCACTACGCCTCAATATGAGTATTGAAGAGTTCGCCAAGCGGGCGCTAGAGAGCAAGACGCCGGTGCGCATTGCCGGGCGATGTACCGTTTTTGCTGAATCAGACATGATACACAAACAACAGATGGGGCATCGCACTGAGGATATCCTCTATGGTCTGTGCCAAGCATTAGTCCGCAACTACCTTAATAATGTTGGCTTAGGCAAGGATATTAGACCTCCGGTGGTATTTCAGGGCGGGGTTGCCTTTAATCAGGCTATAGTAAAGGCGCTTCAGGAAGAACTTAATACTGATATTATTGTCCCACCTCACCATGAGCTCATGGGGGCAATAGGTGCCGCCCTACTGGCGCAGGAAGAGATAGTAATCAGTAATAACGGCAGCAAGTTCAAGGGGTTTGAGGCCAGCGAGGAGAAGTACCATATTTCCTCATTTGAATGCAAAGCCTGCCCCAACCTCTGTGAGATAGCCCAGATTTGCCTCGATGGTCAGGTTCTTGCCCGGTGGGGAGGACGTTGCGACCTGTGGGAAAGAAGTCCAAGCAACTAAGAACCACCACTGTAAAAGAGATTAAACCATGAACCGAGAATATGAAGTAGTTATTATTGGCGGCGGACCAGCCGGGCTTACCGCTGGGCTTTATACCTCAAGGGCTAGGCTCAATAGCCTGCTTATAGAAAAGGGATTGGTTGGCGGTCAGATAGTAAATGCTGAAAAAGTGGACAACTATCCCGGTTTTCCTGAAGGTATCAGCGGCTTAAAGCTGGGAGAATTAATGCACCAGCAGGCAACAAAATATGGGCTACAGACTATTATCGCCGAGGCTACGGACATTGAGCCTCAACCAAAGCAAATAGTGGTAAAGACCACCGAAGGCAACTTTACAGCTAAAGTGGTGATTATCGCCAGCGGCTCGGAACGGCGTAAATTGGGCATACCTGGAGAGGAAAAATTTACTGGTAAAGGGGTATCCTACTGTGCTACCTGTGACGCTGCCTTCTTCAAAGGACTCCCTGTAGCCGTAGTCGGTGGTGGTAATGCCGCAATTACCGAAGCCCTCCACCTGACCAAGTTCGCCCCCAAAGTCACTGTGATACACCGCCGTAATCAACTCCGGGCTAGCCGTATTCTGCAGGAGAAAGCCCTCTCCCAGCCTAAGATAGAATTTCTGTGGGATACTGTGGCTGAGGCGATTGAGGGTGAAAATTTAGTTACCAGAATCAAGCTTCGCCAGGTAAAAACAGGGGAAAAATCTAGCCTTGATATAGCCGGGGTCTTTATATCTGTCGGGCTTAAGCCTAATACCGACTACCTCAAGGGCGTCCTACCATTAGACGAGGGCGGCTATGTCATTACTAATGACAAGATGGAGACCGAGATACCCGGTATTTTTGCTGCTGGTGATATACGCCGTAACTCAACCCGACAGGCAATAACCGCTGCCGGAGATGGAGCCACGGCGGCATTTTATGCCGAAAAATTCATCACCCAATAGGATGAGGTTGTTTATTAACCTCACCCCCCCTAATCCCCCTCTCCTTGAGAAGGAGAGGGGCAAAGCCCCTCTCTTATCTACATTTCCCTTTCTCTTATTAAGGGAAGGGGGTCAGGGGGATAGGTTGCTAAACAATCTTTCTAGGATTAGGCTTTAACTTTACCCCGGGGTGAAGTATAATTAAAAAGGAGAGGTTATGAGGGTCATCTTTTTAGAGGATGTCCCCAATGTAGCCAGAGCTGGTGAGATAAAGGAGGTAGCTAACGGCTACGGCAGGAACTATCTTATCCCCCAAAAGCTAGCCCTATTAGCTAATTCTCCAGCTACAAATCTAACAGCAATACATCGCAAATTAACCGCCAAGAACCAGACCGAAGACGCATTAGTTAAGCTGGCTAGCCAGCTAGAGGGAAGGGAGGTTACCTTAAAAGCTAGAGTCGGGGCTAAAGACCGACTCTACGGCTCAGTCACCAGCGCCGATATTGCTACTGAGTTGCAAAATAGTGCTGGGATAGCTATTGATAAGCGGAAGATTGAGTTAGCTGAGCCCATCCGTCAACTCGGTAGCTATGAAGTAGTTATTAAATTAGCTAAGGATATAATGCCTAAGATAAAGGTTATAGTTACCGCTGAGGAGAAAGACTAAATTGTATGGTGACAGGCTACCCCCCCATGATATTGACGCTGAAGAAGCAGTAATCGGCTCGCTGCTGATAGATGGCACCGCCATCTACAAAATTGCTGCCTTCCTTCAGGCACAAGACTTCTACAGCGAACAAAATCAATGGATATATGGAGCTTGCCTATCACTTTCCCAGCGCGATGAGGCGATAAACCAAATCACCGTAGCCCAAGAGTTAGACCGACAGAAAAAACTAGAGGCATGCGGTGGTGCTGCCTATTTAACCCACCTAATATCAATAGTCCCTACCTCGCTTGATATCGAGCATTACGCTCAAATTGTTTATCGCCTATCGGTAATGCGCCACCTGATTAATGCCGGCAGACAAATTGCTGACATTGGTTATGAAGCCGGTCCCGAAGTTGATGCCAGTCTTAGCCGGGCTGAGGATGTCTTATTTAAGCTGCGTCACGGGACCCCCCGGGACTTCGTTCATATTCGCCAAGTGCTAGACAAGTATTTTGAAACTATTACTCCCAGCCCACCCGCCGAGGGGGGCTACCCTGAGCCAATCCCCTACGTGCTGTCAGGTTTTACTGCGCTAGATGAATTTCTCGGCGGATTTCAGCGCTCTGACTTAATTATCATTGCCGGTAGACCAAGTATGGGCAAAACCAGCCTAGCGCTTAACATCGCCAGAAATGCTGCCGTGGAGCAGAGGGCTTGCGTTGCCCTGTTCAGCCTAGAAAGTGCCCGGGAGCCAGTGGTACTACGCCTCCTGTCCAGCGAGTCTGGGGTCAATTTAAGACAGGTCCGTCTTGGACTTCATACCGAAACTGAGGAAAGAAGGATTATGGATGCCACCGGCATCCTTTCTGAAGCCCCAATCTATATTGATGACACCCCCCAGCTCCGGGTGGTAGAGATGCGAAGCAAAGCCCGCCGGCTCCATTACGAGCGTGGCATCAACCTCATTATTGCCGACTACCTACAACTAATGCAGGGGGACGGCAGAGGAGAAAACAGGGTTCAGGAAATTAGCTTCATCTCTCGCTCCCTTAAGGGGATAGCCCGTGAGCTTAATGTGCCAGTGATAGCTATATCCCAGCTCAGCCGAGCTGTAGAGTGGCGAGCCTCACACAAACCTCAACTTTCCGACCTGCGGGAAAGTGGCAGCATTGAACAGGATGCTGATGTTGTCTTATTTATCTACCGAGATGAAGCCTATTATCCGACTCGCAAAGAATGGGAAGATGCCCATCCCGGTGAAACTTACCCACCTCCAGCTGAGATTATAATTGCCAAGCATCGTAACGGTCCTACCGGGCAAAGAAATTTGCATTTCATACCCAAACTAGCCAAGTTTGAAAATATTGCTAACGAAGAGCCGAGTCTATTATGAAGCAGTTTACTGGTCCCCCAGCCAAGATGCGTTTTACCCCGGTGCCTAATTTTTTCTTCACCACACTGCTACCACAAATCAGCGATATTAGTGAACTCAAGACAACCCTCCATATTCTTGGGGCACTTTACCGCAAACGGGGGTATCCCCGCTTCGTTACCTATCGGGAGCTGTTAACTAATACCAGCCTGAGGCGCAGTCTTAAGGAAGCAGCCAAATCCCCAGACGAGGCACTACGCCAAGCCCTGGAACTAGCCACCAAGCGGGGGACTTTCCTTCACCTAGTATTAGATAGAGATGGAATGCCCGAGGACGTTTATTTTCTCAATACTGATTCCGATAGGCAGATTGTAGCCAAAATTCAAAATGGCGAGCTTTCTCTCTCTGGGCTAAAAACTGAGGGAAAAGAC
>Ga0315309_1000371_pt1 | contig 27011 bp, 26 predicted proteins | sample TDP4_MG_FD_203080 | JGI IMG/M metagenome (GOLD analysis project Ga0315309, IMG submission 203080) | Freshwater sediment microbial communities from Lake Towuti, South Sulawesi, Indonesia - TDP4 | ecosystem: Environmental > Aquatic > Freshwater > Lake > Sediment | place: Indonesia: South Sulawesi...
GCGTGGGCTTACTGTCACAGAAGCAAAACTATCGTGACAGAACGTTTTCGTCTTGCACGAAGTCCCGTCCTCTGAGAGGGACTGGTGGGCCGGATCGGATTCGAACCGATGACCTTCGGCGTGTAAGGCCGACGTTCTTGCCAAGTCACAGCTTTCTAGCCAGCTGAACTACCGGCCCGACGATCCAACCTAAACATCCCTAAACCAAGCCATAACGATTATGCTTGCTGACTAGAATTTCTAGCATATATGCCGAACTTTGCTTCGGTTAGTTTGGTCACGACTCAGCGATCTGAACTGATTGGCCTGTAACTTCCTCTATGGATTTCTCGATCGCAACTCTAAGATGTGTAAGCCTTTTTGATAGCTCAGCCTTTCTTGCTTGAAGAGAGGATAGGGCTCGATCAAGTCTTTCAACCGTTTCCTCTGCCTCCGCACGTTTGGACTCTATCTCTTCACGTTTGAGGTAGAGAGACTGCAGCTCCCCGGATTGAGATGCCGTCTCATACGCACGCACAGCCTCCACATATTTCGCACGGAGCGCTTCGAGATGGGCCTCATCTCTAAACCGAGATATGCTTTTCAGGGCCGCTCGAACCCGTGAATCCTTCAAGTCGAGAAGATTCCTTTCCAAGATTGATTGGAGTCCGTCCAGCGACGACCTCAATTCCGAATAGTTCACTTTGGAGCTGCTGAACCTTCCTGTAGGATCTTTCACGTATTCTGCCAGAACCGAGGCAGCCGTTGGATCGAGCTTCTGCTTCTCTCGCTCCGAGAGTTTCAGAAGCTTCTCCACCGGTTTTTCCAAGGGACGGAACAAGCTTACAATGTCTTCTCTGGCCCTATCCACCGCAGATTCCAGCTCAGAAAGCCCAAGAAACTCCTTCGATCTCTCTAGTTGCCCTCTCTCCTCGGCGAGCCCTTCACACGTTGCTTGAGTAGTTTCTCTTTGGCTTCTCGTTCGGGAGATCTCATCTTCAAGGCGAACAAGCTCTCCGGAAATTGTCTTAAGCGTCTCGATCTCTTTCAGGAGTGTCTCATATTTCCTGACTGTTCTGTATTTTCTGTCCACATGTTCCTCAAGCATCCTTGCCTGGGTGCGCATGTCGGACAGACTGAGCTCCATCTTCCTTATGCTCTCCCTGTATCGCTGATCCAGCTTCCTTATCCAGATGGACCCTGCATAGATCAGCTGTGCATGGAACCTTCTGAGGCTACCAAGAAACTCCAGCAAAGCCTCATAGGATACTGGTTCCGGGCGCCGGACCTCGTCCACGAGGCCGACTATTCGCTCACCGAACTTCTTTGCAATTTCAACCTTTGAGCTCTCCACGGAGCTGAAGGTGTCTGAAGAACCCTCTTCAGAGAGTGCAACTGCAATCTTCCGAATGTTGCCGAGGGCCTCTGTCACTTTTGAAACTAGATATGTCGCCTTTTCTCTCGTCGGCTTTGTGTCCTTGCCAGCTTGGGATTCCAGCCATTGCGCGAGATCACCGATCTTCACTTCGCTCAAGCGGTTCAGCTTCTCCGGGACTGTCACTCAGGGCTTTGGAGACAACTATCGCTCAGCTTGCTTTTGAGCGGTTCGGCGAATGATCCACCTCCAAGATACAGCCATCGGCTTTCAGGTGCAAAGTCTAGATCACAATTATCCAACCGTTTTGGCACTTCTGTCTCTAACCTCGCTATGTCAAAGGGTCTCGTCGTACGTATTGCTTGCGAATCTCTTGGTTTGGACCGCTCCCTTGATCATACCTTGGCATGTTCGCTAGAGTTTGGGTGAAACACGAATAGTCTGGCCGCCTTGAGGTGGGGACCTAGTTTAGGCAGAAGGCCTTGGCCGTCGGTTCCAAGCTTGCAGATCAAACTGTGTGTACCCAGAGATAGATTTTCGATTGCCGCAAGATCCCTCTCAAGCCCTGCTCTTCTCACCGCGCTCCGAACCTCCGAGTCTAGCACATCTTGGGCAGTGATTCGGTCGAGGGGAAGTTGGCGCCACTCCTTGAGAAGGTTCCATTGTCTATCCGATAGCTCAACCCGCATACGTCGATTGTCTTCGTCATATGAGACTATTCTCAGCTCCAGCGGAAAGTCCTCCAAGAAGCCGTATTTCGCAACCATACTATGCAAGGAAACATGCTGGCCATCAAAGAGTTGGGCCCTTAGTCTATCGGCTCCAAGCGTCACATGATAGGCTAGGGAGGAATCCAATCCGATATCAATCCACAAAGCATCCTCTCGCTCTAAAAGTTTCTGAACGAACCCTTTGCGTATTGGTTGATCAAGCAAGTCGATGTGGTCCCGAGGACTGAGGCCAAATGACCTTCGCAGAATCTCCGTGAACGCCTCCTCGTCTTCTCCTGAAGCTTGGAGCTTGGGCAGCCGACTCTTTGTTAGACCCAGCGTCCTAATACTCACGGCTAGTCCAGAAGAAATGTCTTGGAGGCGCATTTCAAGTTCGCTTAAGAACTTTCTATCTCTTCCTCGTGGAACCTTTTCGAGTAGAATGAGATTCGTCACCAACGCCTCCGGCGAGTTCCATAATCTCCTGATGAAGAGATCTAAGGCGAGCTATACTTGGATGCTCGGAACCAAGATCCTCAGCTAGAGCTTCGAGGGCCTTCTCGAAAGGAATGCGGACACTTCCCCTCGCCAGCTTGTCGGCATAGCAGACCAGCTTGTCTTCAATAGTTGTAGGAAGATGATCAATGGGCGGGAGGCCGAGAGTGATTGCGTCGTCGCGAGGTATGCCAGCGCCCACATGGTTTCGAACAAGGCTGGCCAAGCTATCAGGATACCCCAACTTCTCCAGGATTTGAGCGCCAACCGACCCATGTTCAGCGCCATGAGTTACCGATCTACCGATGTCATGAAGGAGAGCCCCGATCTCAACTAGGTGAAGATCCACTTTGATCTTTGGGTTAAAAGAAGAGGCTATCTCTCTTGCTATTTCCGCCACCAAGACGCTATGCCTAACGACATCGTTCGAACAACCCGCCTTTCTAAGCGTGGCCAAAGCTTCGGCTCGCGAAGGGAGGCTACTCACTGAGTTCATCCTCAAGCTTCTTGATCAAATGAGAAAGCTTCTCAATGATCTTCGAATTGTCAACGCCTGCGAGGTGGCCTCCACACTTTGAGCATCGAAACGCTGTCTCCATTGCCTCCTCAAACGTGAGTCGGACATCCGGGCATTTTTCGCATATGAAGAAGCTATGGGAGCGCTCATGCTCCAGTCGTGATTTCAACTTCTCAAGCGTCCTTCTCTTCCGACTTCTTATGAAGGCATCCACCTGGTCTGGCTGAAGTCTCCAAAAGAAGGTGTACCAACCAGTCTGCTCGTTCCGAATCCTCGTAGAGGAAACCAAGGCATGATCATAAAGCTTGTACAAGATTTTCCTTACAGTGTTCAGCCGGATACCAGTCTCCGCTGCGATCATGTCATCCGAGGCCTCTTTTAGCTTACCAAGAACCTCAACAACCTTGACGGCATCGTCGCCGCCAAAGAACTTCGCCACCTTCAAGAGTTCTTCGTCCATGAAAGCCAAGAGAACCGGTTCTCCCAGATAGAGGCGCTTCAGAATAATATATGGCAATCTTAACATTAATGCCTTTTCGAGAATTGTCAATCGGCGTCACTAACGAAGCAACAGGTCAAGATCAATTTTTGGCTAGATGCTTTCCTCTCGGCGAATGAAGCACTTCGATCTTTGCGCGTTCAAACTTCTTTGATAATTCACGCCCTTCAAACAATCGATCGAGAAAAACTGCGAGGGCAGCCACCTCCGAATGCGGTTGTCCTCCAATCGCAATGTTGTAGTCAGAGAACTCTTCCGAAAAGAATTCTGAGGGAACTTTCTGGCTTCCAACTACAACCATGACATCACACTGCGAGGATCGGATCTGCCGCACTAGATCCGTATCGCCAACATTCTGACCGTACATGGTTAGGTGCACTACGATGCCTCCATTCTCCTTCCATTTAGCCACAGCTTTCCTCCAAGGAACACCCATTTCGAGGGAGAAATCACCGCCCCAATCGGCGACCACCTTCTCGATCTTCGCCTTGATGCTCTTGTCTTCTACATCGGCAAGGATGAAGCCTGAGGCGCCAAGGGCACGCGTCGTCAGGGCAACATGCGTCGTCACTCGCAGATCTCTAGGCCGATGACCCCACCTTAGCACAACTACCCTCAAATCTCAGACCGCTTCAAATGCCTTCATTGGCTCTTGACTCTGTGCCTTACTCTGGCTATGTCGCCCAAGGTGAGACTCGGGGCGGTAGTTATTCCCTTCGATGCGGGAATCTCAGTTCTAGGAGTAAGAAGGACAATCCTAAGGAAATGCTCCAGCTCACGGCAGAGCTTTATATCTGGAACTATCTTTTCTGACTCAACTTTCTGGATAATCGAAAGCCTTTCCTTCACCCTAGTTGCAAGATCTTGCTGGGTAAGCCCCATCCTTTCTCTCGCTTCACGTATTTTCTCTCCAAAACCCTCGACCACCTCAAACTCGTCAAGATCTCGGCGAGGCACCGAGCGTGCTGATCTTGGAGAATATTGACCTACTGGGGCCCGTTGGTCCACGCGTCGCGGACGAGGCTCAACATAAGGCTTTCCAAGTTTCGCACATCGATGACATACGGTAACCTTCGCTCCTTCAATGATCACCTTCATGGGGTCCCCCAGTATCGTCTCTCCGCATACGTCGCAGTTCAACCCCTTCACCGCTTCTTGGTAGCGACTGACGCCTATTTGGTCTTGACGGCTTCACCCATTCAAGACTTGTTTGTTCAGGAGAGAACTTTACCAATTGACTCTACAGTCTTCTGAGTTGCAACATTTCAGCAATGTTGGCTTTCGCGTCGATCCTAGGCGTTATACGGCCTGAACTTGATGTGAGGAGAGTAGTGACTCCGGGTCCATGCCCAGCGATTATGCAGTCGCTATGGGCAACTATGCCCACCGAAACAGCGCCTTCCTTGTATATCCTTCCGAAGGAGTGATCTGCATCCATTATCGCCACAAGGTCTCCAAGCCTTACATCTTCCAGACCATATTTCTTCCTTGACGCTTCATCGAACAACTGAATATCATAGTCCCCCGAGTACACCTGACTCGCGCCTAGACCAGATCCCATGACATGGGCTGGCACCGTGTGTGTCACCGGCACCTCAAGCTTGCCGTCAACAATCTTCGGGTTCGTTGATTCGAAGAATCTCGGATCTGTGTTCATGACTTTCACTTCGGGGATATCTAGTAGCTTGAAGCCAACCCCAAACGCCTTGATCAATATCTTGTCTTGGAGCATCAGCTTATCCAAGGTTTCTGGCTGGAAATCTGCTAGAATATGCTCGATGCCTCCATGTTTCCCCGTCACCGTTCCCTTCGCGCCTTTGGCATCTCCCGATGCAGCTATCGCCTCATTTCCTACACATGTCAATATGTTCAATGCAGCATTCGGCCCTTCCGGGAAGCGTTCATCCTTCTCCTTGTTCTCGATGCTGACTCCGGGCTCGACATGGTCCGCTTCCCAACCCGAACATTGTATGTTATCCCCCCCACGCCTGGCAAAACCACCGGCCTTCCATCAGACGAGATCTTGTATGCGCTCTTCGATACTATGGGGCTGACCACCTCGCCCATAACGGATACTCTGACTAACTTGTCTACATTCGTGCGTATCTTCATCACCATCAACTCTGAACGCAAACTATGACAATGGAGTCCTGATTTGACGGTTTCGATTGGTGGACCTGCAACTGAGATTCGGAGCTGCCATGTCTGACTTTCACTGCAACGCCGCGCTTGAAGGAAAGCATTTCGTCCCCACTGAGGAACGCTCTTCCTGTCGCCAGCAATTCGTTCCTTTCATTGACCACAATTACCTCGTCCTCTGGACGGATAGTCGGGCTCGCATGGCAGATATGCTTGGCAAACACGTTTCTCCCACGCCTTATGAAATCTGAGACATCTGTTTGAACGGTCACAATGTTCCTGAAGCAGCGTCTGCTGATCAGCAGCCTTGCGCCTTCAAGCGACAACGCAAGCATTCCGTCAGTAGGACGCAGAGTGGCGAGGAGCTTACCGCCACGGTACAGGCGCCTCATCCTTCCTGTTCGCGAAGAATGGACAACCATCGTCTTCCCTGTGAATAGGACTTCACCCGTTCCTCTGCCAAGCTGGTAGCTCGCTACGCCCCTGAGTTTGATCAGCTCTTCCGCGGTAACCTTTCTCATACTAGATCCCCACGAGGAACCATTTGAGGCACAATCGGATCCTTCCGCCCGTATTGCAGATGCAAAGTTTCACAGGACACCCGTCGAAGAGTAGAGCATAAAGTCGTTTTGGCTAGGATTTAAGAAGATTCGTTCCCAGACTATGAGAAGGTGGGATTGCGCCATGGTTAAGAAGAGACTTCCTGTTGCAGAAGACTTCAAGCAATTCAAGTTCGTCTCAGACCCTCAGGTCTCCCCTGACGGAAAGAGCGTTCTGTTCGTCGTCACTCAGGCAATCGATGAGGGAAAGAATGGAGACTACGCAAGCAACATCTGGAGGTTTTCCAAGGGAAAGATCAGACAGCTGACCTTCAGAGAAGGAAGAAACACAAGCCCTCGATGGTCTCCCGATGGAAAGACAATCTTGTTCACATCATCAAGAAAGACTGAGGAGAAAAGCTACACGCGGCTCATGACGATGCCTTCCGATGGAGGAGAAGCTAGAACTATTCTAGAACTTGAGAAGGGAAAGGTTGAGGGGAAGATTGCTGATCCTAGATGGACCCGTGACGGCAAGAGGATTCTGTTCCTCTCTGACATGAAGAAGAGGGAGAAGGACGAAAGCGATGTCAAAGTCGTTACACGAATGGTATATAAACTGAATGCGGAGGGATATTTCCACGACAAGAGAACTCACCTCTACTCGATTAGACGAATCGGGGGTAAACCTACACAACTCACCCAAGGAGAGTTTGATGTCGAAGGTTACTCGATCTCTGTCGACGGAAGCAAGGTAGCGTTCATCGCCAACATGACTGATGAGGCAGACTATACGCTTGTGAGAGACATCCATGTAATGCCTACAGCTGGTGGAAAGCCTGTCAAGATCACGGAGAGCAAGGGTCCGATCCAAGCGTTGAGCTGGTCTCCAGACAGTGAGAAAATCGCGTACCGTGGACATAACCTTCGTAGGAGGCTGGCAACAAATACAGGGATCTGGATAGTAGCCTCCAAAGGCGGGCCTCTAGTTGAGATAACGGGAAAACTTGACAGAAGCCTTGGAAACCATCTAAACTCGGATTCTCGAATCGTTTCGCCTGATCTTAGCCCTGTGTGGGGCCCGGACAGCAGATGGCTCAACTTTCTGGCCACAGACAGAGGCGCATGCCATCTCTACAAGGTAGACGTAGAAGGCAACGCCTTGAAGCCAATCACGGAGGGCGAAAGAAGTGTTGAGGGATTCAGCCTCTCAAAGGACGGAAGCGTACTAGCCTATACCTCTATGGATGCGCTGAACCTTGCCGAGCTTTACGTGAGGGATGAGAAAGGTGAGAGAAAGGTCACAGACTTCAATGATGATCTCCTATCCAAGTTCGCGTTTAGCGCTCCTGAGAGGTTCATCTACAGGGCCAGCGACGGCGTTGAAATTGAAGGCTGGGTGATGAAGCCTCCCGGCTATGAGCAAGGACCAGTTCCAACGATTGTTGAGATACATGGAGGCCCAAGGACCACCTACGGTCACTGCTTCATGTTAGAGTTCCAGTTACTGGCTGCCAACGGGTTCGCAGTGCTATTCACAAACCCTAGAGGCAGCGCCGCGTATGGCGAAGAATTTGCAGCCGCTATACCGACGAACTACGGAGATCGGGATTACAAGGACATCATGGAATCTGTCGACCATCTCATCGATGTCGGCATCGCGGACAGGAATCACCTAGGAGTAACTGGAGGATCATATGGGGGATTCATGACGAACTGGGTTGTTGGACATACAGATAGGTTCAAGGCTGCCGTGACACAGCGGTCAATAAGCAACTGGTACAGTTTCTTTGGAACCAGCGATATAGGCTACTATTTTGCGGAAGAGGAAGTGGGAGGCATACCGTGGGAGAACCTTCAACACTATGTTGAGAACTCTCCGATAACCTATGCGCAGAAGGTCAGGACTCCCCTTCTGATAATCCACTCAGAAGAAGACTACCGCTGTCCAATCGAGCAAGGAGAGCAACTCTTCGTGGCTCTGAAGAAGCTTCGAAAGGAAACCATGATGGTCAGGTTTCCCGGAGAGAATCATGACCTCTCCCGAAGCGGCAAGCCTAGACACAGGATAGAAAGGCTGAACCACATATTGAACTGGTTCAGGAAACATCTCTAAGACAGCCGATTCAGAATACTGCTTAACCTCAGTTGTATTCATTAGGTGGAGCATCAAGAACTAGAATACCTTGACGAGCTGGTGAAGCGATGGCATACAAGGCTCTACGTGCCGCAAGAGGAGGAATTCCGGCAGGAAGGGACGCGATGAGAGCGATGCAGAAGATGGGAATGCAGGTCAAGGAGATTGAGGGCGCGAGAGAAGTGATCATCGTAACCGCCAACAGGAGGATAGTGATTGAGGAGCCAGATGTAGCCGCAGTAACGCTTCAGGGCCAACAGATCTACCAGATAACGGGCGGGACGGAGAGAGAGGAGCCCCTCGTAAAGGTCGAGACAGTGTCAGAGGAAGATGCTCGACTGGTTTCAGATCAAACTGGTGTCAGCATAGAGGAGGCAGAGAAAGCCCTCGAAGCCACCGAAGGAGACTTAGCTAGGGCCATATTACAGCTCAAGAAGAAAGAATAGAGCATGTGTCTCATTTTCTCCCCGACTTCTAGCCCATCTGTTATAAGTCTGAATCAAAGACTGAAGAAACAGTTGGGCACCATGTCCTAAAGGGTATCTTAACGCAAAACTGAGATCAAACACTTTAATTAGACACCAAGACATCATAGCCAGAAAAGCTGAAAGAATGACACAGCCCTAGAAAACGAGATGGACCAAATGTCTTTCAGAAGCACGAACCCTCAGCTGCGAAAACTTGTGTCCGAACTCAGAAAGATCTCAAGAAAGAACAAGGCACCAATATGGGAAAAAGTGGCTGATCTTCTCTGCAAACCAAGAAGATCAAGAATAGAGATCAATGTGGGACAAGTCGAGAGATATGTGTCGAAGGGAGATATTATTGCGATCCCGGGAAGGGTCTTAGGGTCAGGAACCATAAAGAGCAAAGTGACTATTGCTGCTCACAAATTCACTGATCAGGCTAAGGAGAAGATTGAGAAAGTTGGGGGGAAGTGCCTTTCACTCTTGGAGTTGGCGGAGAAATATCCGAAGGGTTCTGGCGTCAGGATAATGAGATAACCTGTTCAAACGTTACTGAGCCGTGACTCTCAGTTGAGGCATCAGATGTACCTAGCCTTATCGACCCAAGCAAATTTTCTCTGGAGCGTCTTCGGGTAATACCTCTTCCAGTCATAGTTGACTCTTCTGCCCCACTGTACATACGCCCGTGGATCTATGTAGCTTCTGAGAGATGTGCCGAGATTATAGTCCCTTGTCGCTTTCAGCAACTTGATTCTCAGCGAAAGAGCTTTGGCCTGCTTCTTCTTTCCCTTCATTCTAAGTTCTCTAAGGCGCTGCAGTTTCTTTGCCATCGATTCGTTCCAGTTCTTTGGAAGCTTTCGCTTGTGGTTGCAAGTCATCGCAGCTTGAAGATTTGCCAAGGTAGCCGTATGCTTTTTGAGAGCGTCGTCATCCTCCGGTTTGACCTTAGTGTCAGCAAGGTGTTCCTTCACGACTTTCGTTGCATGGTGGGTTCTGAAGACCTTCGCAGTCAGCCCTGGCATGACTTCGTCAAGGAATGAGTTCACCTTTTCTGATCGGACCCCCTGAAAGAGAAGTGACTTTCTCTTTGATCCTATTGATTCCTTCAGGTTTTCTATGACTTCGAGAGGAGGTCTTATCCTTTGGAGCCACCTTACGGAATCCTTTCCCAAGAAATCGAAGGTCACCTCACCATTCTCAGAGATCTTGACATGCTCTGAACGCAGCGTTGTGGCGCCAACTGTGTCGGCTTCATCTTCGTCCTTTTCGTCGCCAACTCTCATCTTCAAGTTGTCTATTAGATAACAGACTGTCGCGATCTTTCTTCTCATAGGATCGGAAGACGCGAGATTTTCTTCTGTGTGGTGCCTTACCTTCTCTAGTGTCGCCTCTAGCTGCCTCGCCAAGTTGAATTTCTCGATGTCTCGTCTCTGCTTGAACTCCGCTGTGTCCGCAAACCACACATATTTCTCGACACCCCTAAGCTTGTCGTCCCATCTGGCAATCCACAGGTAGTCAGGATTGAAGACAACCTCCTTCCAGTGGCTCCCGTCTGGAGGGACCGGCCTCGGAGCATCGGGCGACAGGTTGAGAGTAATGTCGTTGTAGCCTACTCTTGGCTTCCATCTTCCCCTTAGCGGATGACTGCCGCGACCCATGAATATGCAGGGCGGTTCAACTGTGTAGTTCCCAAGTTCAACTCTCTCACCGTTCACCGTGGCGAAGCCATACTTCTCTTTGTTCGCTTCACGAATCTTCTTACGCTCCGCTGCTTGGGCCTTCTTCTCTTCCTTGGACATCTGCTCCTTCCGCTGCTTCTCGGCCTCAACCCATCGTTGGATTTCTGAAAAATCGAACTCCTCGATCTTGCAGGGGTTCGGTAAGTTGAGAGCTTTGCAGAAGTCTGAGAGAAAATTGTTCACGAACACTGGATCATTGACGTACTCGGTTCCAAGCTTCCTGACCCACGCCACAGCCATCTCTTCTTGTGTCGGATCTAAAGGAATGCGTGTGGTTCTGTGGAAGATTGAGAACCGTTTTGGTTCATATTGAGGAATGACGACCCCGCTATGAACCAGCTCTCTTATTCTCCTAGTTCTCAACCTTCACACCGTTCTGCAGAGACAACTTGCCTCCTCAGAAATTCGAGGTATTTGATTAAAGTTATGGCAACAAATAGATCTGTTGCGATGTGCTCTTCCCCATGTAGCCTTCTGATTGATGTTTAGCCAGTGATCGCAGAAATGTAGGACGATACTTGAACTACAGCGTTCGCCGCCCTCTCTGCGAAGCTCAAGAATGGGTATGGATAGACGCCTATCAAGATGCATAGGAGCGCCAGCAAGGAGACAGGCATAAGCATTGAAAAAGGAGCTTCGTGCGCCTTCACCACCGTCGAGCTTTCTTTCTTCAACACGAACGTCTGGACGAGCCGTAGATAGTACGCGACCGAGAATAGCACATTGAGAATCATGATTGCTGCGAAGACGTTCATGTATGATTGGGCTGGGTTGGTGCCTGCCTTGATCCCCGCCATTATGAGCATGAATTCGCTTAGGAACCCGTTTAGCGGAGGCATACCAGCTATCGCAAAAGCCCCGATCGTAAAGGCGATCGTAGTTACCGGCATTCTCTTCCAAACTCCAGAGAGCTCGTTAACGTCACGCGTGCCAGTCACGTGAACGTAGCAACCTGCACACAAGAATAGAAGCCCTTTCATTATCGCGTGATTCATCACATGAAATAGACTTGCCGTGACTCCGTAGACGGTCGCCAAGCCAAATACTACGTAACCCATCTGTGCAACGCTACTGTAGGCAAGAAGCCGCTTCAAGTCCTCTTGAAGCAACGCCATTAGGTTCCCAACGCTCATGGTTACTACTGCCGCAATCGCTAGCATCAGCTGCCAACTCGCTTGCACAGAGGGAAAGACCAAGAAAAGAATCCTTAGAAGCGCGTAGCCTCCAGTCTTGATGACGACGCCAGATAGCAACGCGCTTACGGGGCTCGGCGCCTCTGGATGAGCATCTGGAAGCCAAAAATGTAGAGGAACCAAGGCAGCTTCAACCCCGAATCCGATTATGACCATGATCATGGCTAGTAGAATCCAGACAGAGCTGGCAGCGTTCTTCAAGCTCGAAGCCAAGAAAGCTAGGTTCAAAGTTCCAGTCATCCCGTACAGGAACGACATTGCGAAAAGAACAGTGACGTTCCCGAACGAACTCATGACAAGGAACTTGAACCCGGCCTCGACTGGAGCCCATCTCTCCTTTCTAAAGGCGACTAGACAATACGAGGCTAAGCACATGAGCTCCCAGAAGATGAATAACGTGAAAAGGTCTCCTGCAAAGACAACTCCAACCATACCAGCAACCAGACCTAGCAGCAACACGTAGTAGAGCACAAGGCCAGTGTCGTGTTCCATGTATCTAATCGAGTAGAGGCACGCGGCAATCGCCAGCCCCACTATCAACGACGCCATGAAAACGCTCAACATATCTATCTCGAAACATGCCCCCAGTGGCGGAGCATACATCTCCAGAAACGTGATCACAACAATTGACTTGGACACAACCACTTGGTAAAGGTCGTACAGAAAGTAGGCGGAAACGAACAGTCCCAGTAAGGCATAGAGCCCGCAACTCTTGTCCCTGTACTTTGACAGTTTCGCGTACTCCATAAACCGGCTGATCAGAGGCGTTGTTATGACAAAGACGAGCAACGTATCCAGAAGCAGACTAAACATGACCTGTTTCTCCTCGCCAATTCGGGATTCTCTAATGCCTTGCCGGAACGAACGGTGAGGTATCAGATTACGTTATTTAAGAGTTTCACGTGAGTGGCTGTTGATCTCAGGGCCATTCATCAATTCTGGATTTCGACGTTTCGCCAAGCTCTGTAGGCAACGGTACCTCTGTTATCTCTAAAATTGTTTGAGAACATCGCTTTTCTCCATCATTCTCCCGCAGAAGTGGCAACGAAGCCTCAAAGGTTCCGAACTCTCCACTTTGAAGGAGGGCTCAACGGGTTCCTTGGCATTAGAAACACATGCTGGATTGGCGCATCGGACTATGCCAGCGATTGTGGTTGGGAGCCGCACCTTTTCCTTCTTCGCCACATTGAAATCCTGGATTATGTTTATGGTTGCAGTCGGAGCTATGAGAGCAATCTTGTCGAGTTCTTGAGGCGCAACTTCCCGGCCTTCTATCTTGACGACATCCTTCTTCCCAAGCTTCTTGCTGGAAACGTTCATGGCAATACTTACGACGACTCCTTCTCTGCCGTCGATGTCCAGAATCCTTAGAACGTCCAAGGCGTGTCCGGGAGCTATGTGATCTATAACGGTACCGTCTCTGATTTTCTTGACGTACAGTTCCTCTCGACGCGACAAACCTGCCCCTCAACGGTAGATCTCTGCAACAATTAGATAATAGTTTGTTCAAGGAGCTGAAGAGTGATGTCAGGAGGTCAGCGTGTAGAGAAAGGAAGGCCTGAGAAGGGACGGTTTGAAGGACAAGGGTAGGGACTGTTGAGCTTGACGAACCTCAGGCGTAGTCTCTCACTAAAGAGATATTACCCTTAAGGAGCTGGGAAGAACAGATCTCAACAACGGTTTTTAACGTAACCTCCCGCCAAGCTGTACTGAGGGTTGCTATGAATCTGAGGGGAAGGGATGTCATATCTCTCAGAGACTTCTCAAGAACCGAGATCGACTGGTTGCTAGAGAAGTCTGATTCTATGGAGGCTTACGCAAGAACTGGCACCAATCTGCTTCGAGGAAAGGTGATGGGTAACCTGTTCTTTGAGCCCAGCACTAGGACGAGGCTCAGTTTTGAGTCGGCGATGATGAGGCTCGGCGGGGGTGCCATAGGCTTCGCTGAGCCGAAGGTGGCGTCGGTAGAGAAGGGAGAGAATCTAGCTGATACTGTCAGGACTGTTGAGAACTATGCTGACGTACTTGTGATCAGACATCCGCTTGAAGGGGCAGCCCGACTTGCAGCGGACTTTGCGTCAGTTCCCGTTATCAATGCGGGTTCAGGTGCGGAAGAGCATCCGACGCAGGCGCTCCTAGACCTTTACACGATTAAGCGAGAGCTAGGATCGATTGATGGCCTGACTATCGCCTTTGTAGGCGACCTACGATACGGAAGAACTGTTCACTCCTTGGCATATGGGCTCTCGCTCTACAAGGTCAAACTTCACCTTGTTTCTCCCGAACTATTAAGAATGAGACCGGAAGTAGTTCTTGACATCAAAAATCGAATCAAAGTAACGGAAACGCCCAAGATGGAGCCCTTTTTTCCAGAGCTAGACGTGCTCTACATGACCAGAATCCAGAAAGAAAGATTCGCCGACCTGGCAGAGTATGAGAAGGTCAAAGGGTCATATCGGCTCAGCGCGAGCCAACTGCACGGCGCCAAAGATCGAATGATTGTGATGCATCCATTGCCTCGTGCAGACGAAATTGCCTTCGAAGTAGACGGAACAAGGCACGCGAAATACTTCAAGCAGATGTGGTACGGCCTCTTGACAAGAATGGCGCTGCTGGCTTCGATTTTAGAGCCTAGCTAGTCGGTTCAGTCTCAGGCCGGAATCAATGTTCCGCTTGCGTACCGTCTTCTGTCTGTAAGCTCAGCCCTTTTTCCTGCGTTCCAACCCTTCACACGCTGGTAATAGCCCGTTATTCTGGACCACCATTCGAGTTCCGGGTCCACTGAACCGCAGTTAGGGCATTTTGGCAGAAGCCCTGACTCCACCTTCGAGCACCTAGTGCATATCGTCAGATCTTTCGTGTACGTAAAGTATGCCGCAAGAGTCCTCGTCGCTATTCTCCTCGTCAGCGAGAATATCGCCTCAGGGGTTGGATTAGCCTCACCTAGCCAGATGTGCATGATCGCCCCGCCTCTCGTAAGGGGATGGAAACTTGCTTCGATCTTGACCCTCTGGCCGAATGGAATATCAGCTGAAGGCTTCACATGCGAACTGTTCGTGTAGTATACGGAACCATTTCTCACGTCGCCTTGAACCTCTGCCCTATCCCCATACAGCTTCCTATCGATCAACGCAAGCCTGTGACACGTACTTTCAGCCGGAGTCTGGAGAACTCCAAACCGGGCACCCGTTTCCTTGGAGTATTCCTCGACTCGGTCAACCATGTGACCAATTACTTTCAAGCCGAACCTCCAAGCGTTCGGGGTTTCGTGAAGCTCCTCGCCCATGTGAGCCTTCAGAGCCTCGTTCAGACCAATGAACCCTATGTTCAGCACCTGCTTCTCAATCTTCAAGTATGGCTCGCCACCGCAGTCCATGGACGCGAAAGGAAGCACACCTTCACTCAGACGCTTCTTTATGACATCCCTCTTGATCTCAAGAGCTTCCTTGGCGAGATCCATTCTCTCGTCAAGTGTCTCGAAGAAGATTTGGTCATCTCCATTGGATTCGTAGGCTATCCTAGGAAGGTTGACTGTGATCACCCCCAGGCTTCCCATCCTGACCCTGCCTTGCCTAAAGTCCTCCTCCTCGTCACTGTCAGGGGTGAGAATTATTCGGCAGCACTGGGAATTCACTATGTCTGGCATGTAGCTCGGACATAGGTTGAGAAAGTAAGGCGACCCAAATTTGGCTGCCAGCTCGGCTGCCTTCAGATACTCAGAATCATAGTGGCCAATGTATTCGGGCCGAATCTTTATTTCCGGCTTGGGAAAGTTGAAGGGCTTGCCCTTGTAGTCACCGCGCAGGTACACATCTAATATGGCGTTGAAGAATTGGTTGGCTTCGTCGGCGTAGTCGCCGTAAACGTCTGAACCAACCTTTCCACCTGGCAGAACTGCAGGGATTTCTTGAGCAACTCTCGGAACTGAGCATTCGAGAGCAATCGAGGAGAAGACTGTTTGTCCACCTCGGGCCACATACATCTGCGACATCTCATAGATGAACATCTGTGCAAGCTGCTTCACCCTCTCGTATGATAGGCCACGCATAAAGGGCGCCAGCCAGACATTGAAGAAATCATATCCTTGGCCGCCGGCCCAGTTTGTCTGCGCCGCTGCCAAAGCCTTGGCCGCGTGAAGGATAGCGACCTCGGGATGTTTTGCCGGGCCGGCTACAGACGTGTGAACACCCTGACCATCTACGATCAATCCAGTTCGGAGGAAGAATCTGAGATCATGTTCCTGACAGAAAGGTCTCGTTATGAAGTACTCCAGTTCGTGTATGTGAATTTCCCCTGACATATGAGCATCGGCAAGATGAGGGGGAAGGGTTGACAGCAGTGCATACTGGCTGAATACGGCATCTGCGGCAAGTTTGTGGATTGTTTCTGGGTTGTGCTGTAGGTTGGCGTTCTCCTTGTCACCATTGGCGACCATTGTGGTTACGTCGTATACGGGTAGTCCGAGCCGAGTGTATCTCGCTCGTTCTCTCTCGAGATTCTCTTCGAGCAGGGTAACGCAGACAAGTTCACGAATGAGGGGAGAAGACAGAAATGAGAGCCCTATTCGATTAACCTTATCGGCAACCTTTCTGGCGATTCTATCCGCATCCTCAATTGAAAGATTGACTTCTCGCCTAAGAGACTCCTTGATCTTCTCTGCATCAAACGACTCGAACTCTATCTTCGAAGTCCTTACTGCAGGGAAGTACTTGATGGAGTCAGGTGTCAGCTCTTGCTCTGTTTTCACTGTCAAGCAGTCGTCAGGCTCCACGAACCGAAGTTTTGTACAAGATGGTCTGTGATGGCGCATATAAGTTTTAGACAATTCTGTATAAAATAGTGTACTCTACTTTTCTCTCACGACCGTCACAAACTCAGGCCAATTGACAAGATCGTGAGTTCAAGACGCGTTCTTCAAGTGAGGTAGACCTCTCGTTCGCTGATTCGACGGGTGGCCTGTTGGCTCAAACATGAGATCGCTTCTTATAGTCCAAGAAGGAGTTGACCGCCTATCTTCTATCGTCTTGGGACAAGTTACGAGTTCTCAAGAAGCGAATTATCTTTCATTCAATCTCTTTTTAGAATTCCGGCCTTCAAGGAAAGGAGTACTGCGTGAGCTTGTCCAATGTTCGAGCCTTTGCGCTCGGCCAGGTAGAGACCGGTACGACGGTGGCAGAAGAGCGTCCCATATGTTGGATGTTGTCTGACCCACAGAATGTGCAGGAGGGTGTGACTCCTAGGAACCATCTTTGACAGTTTCTGCACAGCGAGTACATACTTGCATACGTAAAGACCTCGATCTCGCTGTTACAGATCTTCTCCGTCAATTTCATAAGAGACTCCGGCTCGGGTTTAGCGGCGTTGAGGTTGATTGGGAGCAGATGTCCACCGTCCGCTGGCGATTGGAGTCTTGCCTCGATCGCAAGCCTGTCATCGAATGTTATCTTTTCCGTCGGTGGAACTGTGACCAGATCAGTATAGTATGGATATTTCCTCAATCCTTGGACAACTGTGGATCCGACCCCGTACTCCTCAACATCAAGCTCAGCCAATCGAACGGCTGCCTCATCACTCGGACGATGGGCGAGGGCGAACCTCATATTCGACTCCTCCGCGGCCGCTTCAGCGTAACTGGAAATCCCTTCTAGGGTCTTCAATGCAAAGTCGGTTGAGCTTCCGTCCTTGCTGCTCAGGTTTGATCCGGTGTGGGCGGCCACAGCCTCGTTCAGCCCAATCGTGCTGATTGCGTAAAGTGAGCTTTCGCTATGAATGTATGAGTCAGCTGGACTGGCTCCTGAGAGGGTCGGAAGAAGATATTCCTGAATTCTTTCGGCAATGTATTTCCTCTTGATCTTGAAGGCTTTCACCACTAGATCCAGCGCCCTCCTGAGAAGGTCGACGAAGCGATCATCGTTCTTGCGCGCCTCGTAGGCGATTCTGGGCAGGTTGACGAATATCGTATCCATGCACCCGGTCCTTTGAGAATCCGTTTCCCAGAATCCCGTCCAGTCGTCATTCAGCCTTAAACCGGTCGCTGTGTAGCCTGACTTCGCCTCGCTCCTTAGGAAGGCAAAGTACGGAAGGAAGTACTCCGAAGCAAGACGATGTGTCATAAGCAACTCTCGCCTGAACTGTTCCGATTGAGCGGGATCGCCCCTGATCTTGAAGATGAATCTGGGATTTGTGACGGGACTGGCTGCCGACATTCTGCTGAGAACATCTATCATGTGATTGAGAAGTGTTCTAGCTTCATCAAAGAAGTCTTTATATTTTCCAGCGATTTTCCCCTGAGGCCCTATGGCTTCGGCTTCTCGAAGGAATGTTGGAATTGTGAACTCGCATCCCAGAGACAGCCCGGGCTTCCCTATGCCCCCAAGCGCGCCTACCCTAATGCTGCTGATGAATAGCTCAAGATTCTCAACTATCCGGGTTTCTGGTTCGCCCTTGACGAAGGGAGCGAGGAAGATGTTGAACATGTCATATGCCTGTTCAGATGAGACTTCGGATGAGGCGAGCTGATAGACATCACGGACCAGGGCGAGGGCTGACGCGAAGTTCCTGGGAGGGTCTGCATGAAATAAGCCCTTTCTGAGGAAGTATCGCATATCATGCTGGAACTCGCTGGGCTTTAGTATCCATTCTCCAAGATTGGCGATGTGAAGTTGCCCTGACATGTGAGCGTCTGCGATCTCTCGCGGTAGACAGCTCAGAAGAACGTATTCCTCCATAACCGAGGCGCCGGCTACTCTCTTGACGGACTCTACGTCGAGCATTTGTTCACGGGCCGTTTTCAGAGACTGAGTGACATCATAGACAGGCATTCCAAGCCTCGTCAACTTGTGCCTGTAGTCTTCCAACTTCTTCTCGACTAGGATGGCGTTCACGAACTCTCGGATGAGAGGCGCCGTCAGATAGGCTGTCTTGAGTCGAATGAGGCGTTCTTCGGCTTCGGCTGCTATCGCTTCTGCTAGCTCGTAGGGAACTCCTGCCTCAACTGTGAGAGACTTGGTGATCTTGGTACGGTCAAACGCTTCAATCGCAAGCCTCGATGTCCTGACGAAGAGTTTGCCTCTTTTGACCGTGACGTATTCTTCAATGTCCCTTGCAAAGTTGACGACTATGCCCCCCAATTCGGTCAGAGAGTATTTCTTCGTTTCTTTGTCGAAGACAATAAGCCCCGCCTCCTGCAGATTCCTCAGGTGATAGACGAACTTGCCTGCGTCTCGCAGCGGATCCAGTTTCAATGAGAACATTATTTCGGTGTAGGAAAGCGGGCCCCTTGAGGTCAGGAGGCGAAGCATCTGCATCCTAAGCGGGGAAGATGCTGAATCGAAGACTGTTGAGCCTACTTTGTCCAGTGCCTTTGACAGAACGCTCACCTGACAGTTTGGGGCATCCAATAGATATACGCGGTCTGTTTAAAAAAGTAGAGTTTGCTTAGAGGCCCGAGCTCACTTGTGACGTGTCTTGACATCGTAGAAGGCGGGCTTGCTGATGGACTCGCCATAATGGAAAAGTCATTTCTTTCAACACTTCAACTTTGCGAAATGTTGCTCTCTTTTCGTTACCTATCGGCAATTCTCCATTCGTAGGGATTGTTTTCTCATCCTTCTGCCAAGAATTAAAAGCCTCTTGGAACAAGTATTCGCACTCAGGAGGAATTTGGGTGCCGGACCCCGGAGGTTTGAAGACGGAGGTCGTCGCGGAGATCGACTCCTTGAGCAAGAAACTGATTGAGATAAGCGATCGGATACACGCAAATCCTGAGGTGGGGCACAAGGAGCACGCGACTTCAAAACTGCTTTCAGACGAGTTGGAAAAAGCAGGTTTTAAGGTTGAGAGACGGGTTTGTGGACTTGCAACAGCCTTCAAGGCGACGATGCAGGGTAAGTCCAGCGGTCCGGCAGTTGCGCTCTTAGCCGAGATGGATGCACTGCCAGGGATCGGTCACGGATGCGGCCACAACATTATTGGAACTGCCACCTTAGGCGCTGCACTGGCGCTAAAGAAGATCATGCCGAAGGTTAACGGAAGCTTAATCGTCTTTGGAACACCCGCAGAGGAAGCCGCCGTTGACGACGCTGGCGGAAAAGTGATAATGATCGATGAGATCGCGAAGGCTGATGTAGCGATGATAGTTCACCCGTCAAGCAGGACTCTGGTTGAGGCAACATCCATCGCCAGAGAAGCGTTGGAGTTCGAGTTCTTCGGTAAGGCGGCTCACGCAGCGGGGTCACCTCACGAGGGGATCAACGCGCTCAACGCCGTCATCCACATGTTTACTATGGTTGACGCGTTGAGGCAGCATGTGAAGCCTGACGTGAGGATCCATGGAATAATCACAGATGGTGGCAAAGCGCCTAACATAGTTCCTGAACACGCTGTGTCGAGGATGTACGTGCGAGCTAAGGAGAAAGAGTACCTGAAAGAAGTTGTTGAGAAGGTGAGGAAGTGTGCTGAGGGCGCAGCGCTGGCGACAGGCGCCACGATGAAGGTCAGGAGCTACGCCAATACATATGAAAATATGGTGACGAACCACGCGTTGGCGGAAGCGATGAAGGAGAACTGGGAAAGAATAGGCGTGAAGGTACAGGAGCGAGAAACAGAGGGAAGCGGCTCGACTGACATGGGAAACGTCAGCCAAGTTACACCCTCAATTCATCCCTACATCGCGATTGGGCCAGAGAAGATGCCCGGGCATTCGACCGAATTTGTGAAGGCTGCTGCTTCAGAGGAAGGGCACCGAGGTCTGATTAGTGCGGCCAAGGGCCTCGCCATGACGAGTATAGACGTGTTCACAAATCCTGAACTATTGGCAAAGATAAAGCAGGAGTTCAAAAAATTCAAGGAAAAAAGAAAGAAATAGAAGAATCCTCTAAATCGCGGCGTGAATCAGACGATTTCGCTCCGTGTCTTCGACAGAGGTGCCGTCGTTGGACAACGGCTCCCCCCCTCCCCTAGGAATTCCAACCTGAACAATCATTGCTCAGCCTTGTCTCTAAGTTTCTTCATCATAGCCTCTGCCTCTTTTATAGGGTCCATGGGTGTATATTTTCGCAGAGCCAAGTCTACGAACTGCGAGAATGTTAGCCCCGCCTGCCTGCAAAGTCTTGAGAGAAACAAGAAGCGCACGGCGGGAATTCTGATGTAGATCCTTTTCCGTCTGACGGGCCTGATCGCCCCAGGTTTCTCTAGTAGCCTGTTGATCGCCTTTGATATTGCCTGATTCGTCGTCTGCCCGAACGTTCTTGCAGTCTGTAGCTTGCCGTACGCTTCATCCGTAAGGTAGAGACAGATCTTTCTTCGACCTTTGAGCATTGATCGGGTTATCTCCGTCGAGTCGCCGTGCAATTCTGCACCTACCGTTCCGATGTTTCTGCAGTCATCGAATGTACTTACGTGGCCCGATGGTTTGAATTGACTTCAACCCTAGGTCAAACCTAGGTGTACTAGAGGCGAGACGCTCCACGGGAGTCTTCTCGGAGAGCAAAGGTGTCCGTGCCCATTCGCGAACCACTTGAACCAGATACTGGCTCCAGCCGCAAGAACGGTGAAAAGAATGTTGAAAACGCTTATCTTGAAGAGGGCTTTCATGTTGGTCTGGTTCTCTGGGGCGATGGTCCAGCATGGTCTAAGATACTTGGCTCGGGACCACGACAAGCGAGAGCCCAAGTGATCGTGGGTTCAAATCCCACTCGCCCCACCACATTTTCGGTATGAATCCATATTAGAGGACGCGTCCAGACATGCGAAGGTGAAGAGCCACTCCTTCCATTCGAATCGGCATGAATAAATAGGATGGAAGTCTATTTTTCTTTGGTGCCTGGCCGGAAGAGAGGCAGGTCCACAGTGGGTGTGGTGAGCCAGGGTTCGCCTTGGTTTGCCTTGCCGCTGAGTTGTCCGGTCGGCCGTCGCGAAGCTAGCTGGAAACGGCAGAGTTTCCGGCCGGCTGAACGAGAGCAAACCATCGTGATGTCCGAGGCAAAAGATCGCGAGGGCGCCGCGAAGGAATGCCGGTCCGCTTCGAAAGTCAGGCACCATCTTGTGTATCTTGATAGGTTCTACTAGGATGCTTAGTAGCCTCGCCTACCAAGAGGCAAATGGCTATGAAGGGTTGCTGCGGATCTTTCCACAGTTTCCACGTATGTCTCAGGGTCTATCTCTTCCACGTGGCATTGGTCTACGTCGACTATCTGAATTGAGTGCAATCGAGCTTCTCTAAGCTGCTCCAAGGTTATCGGTGGCTTTGTATAATATCTATCGCATAGATTCTTTGCTTCTCCCAGCTCAATACTGCTTCTACGTCTTGGCGGCCTTTGGAATATCGGAGGAACCGGCAGAACACAGTAGGGAGGCACAGCCAATGTGAACTTGTCAGAGTATTGGCTGTACCGGGCTATCTTGCTAGTGATCCTTGCAGTGAAGAACGCGTTTGGGTCCAAAGCGTGCTCAGGAGGAATAAAGCCTGTCTCAATCTCGACTATGGCCTTGCCATCTCCCTTGATTCCAAGAACATCGCACACCAATGAACTATTCACTTGCTGTTCAACTGATACTTCATAGCCTCTCCGAATGAGATGATGTGCGCAAACCAGTTCCATAGCTGAGTGGTTGATCTTGACGAGATTTCGATGATGAAGTTCAATCAGTCTTGATTTGACAAGATCTAGCTTGTCTAGGCTTCGTTCGCCTTCCTTCGAAGAAATCTTCTGGACCAGAGCAATTAAGTCCTCGCTGAACCTCTCGTCACTCAAGGATTTCCTCCTGATGACTAGCTGTATTAGCTGTGGCTACCTAGATCCCCCGTATACGGGTGGCTCCAAATAGTTAGGGTTTTCTCCTGTCGATTCAGCGGAATCTGCTAGCCACTTCGTTGACCCCACTTCTCTGACCATCCCGGAAAGTCTGGCGACTGGAGCCCAGAGAGGGCACTAGATGACGCTGCTTCCACGGTGATTAGAAAGTGTCGAGACGAATGGCGATTTGAACCAAAAAGGCACGCGCAGGTCAGACAATGTCAGGACGAACGATTGATGCATAAGAAGAAGAGGGCGAGGGGTCCAAGCGAGGTCTGTATTGCGGCAACGATGCCACCATACATCTACGCCACATGTACGGCCGAGACATGCTATCTCGAATCTGAGAAATTCAGCCAGGTAAGTTCGAATCCCGCCCGGTCCACCAGTACGCTTTAGGCTATCGGAAAATTCTTCCGGCGATGTAAATGACTTGGATCTACCCATTCAAATGTTTAGACGCCAAAATTCGACAAGCCCTAAAACTTCTTGTGTCCATGCCGAAAACACACGAGTGACACATGAAATTAGGAATTCGCAAGTTGACGCTACGGTATGGAGCGATAGAAAAGTATTTGGATCGTTTCAGAAGACACGGTGCTAGGAAACTGCCATGAAAGTTTGGAGAGAGGGCTGTTGAGCGAGGACGGACCTATCTTCACTCCATCAGATTTCATTCGTTCCATGGCTGAAAATAGAAAGATCCCAGTGGAAACCCTAAAGGTACCTCATCGTCTTTTGTTGACCTATCAAAGAGGCATTTATGACCATGCAAAAGAGCTGATCGATGGCAAGCTTTGTGTGGCATCTCTTACTCTTTTCGGCTCCATTTTTCATTCAAACCAAGAATGAAAGACGGTTCGCCGGCTGTTGCTCTGGCTGCTATGCCCTACGTTCTAGGAACGACGATTACTACCATTCATGACAAAGATCGTTCTGAGTCTCCTCATAAGCCCAATACCCCTCCCTACCAGTGTGTCTTACCGGATACTTGGGCAGTCGCACAGCCCGCCAGAATAATGAATGAATAGTAATAGCCTATTCCCAATCAGAGGGGCTCTTGCTTGTAGCGAATGAGTTCTTTCTCCTTGAGTGTCTTTTGGAGTGAAGCTACGGCTCGGTGAACCTCTCCTTCATTTTTCGCACCGGCACATACAAGTTTTCCAGTCGCAAAGAGGAGAATCACAACCTTCGGTTCGTTCATGCGATAGATCAGGCCTGGAAACTGTTCGGGCTCATACACGGTCATCCCTAGCGAGTACGCTGTTCTTTCCAGATCTATGGTTCCGCCTAGCCCTGCAGTGGCGACTATGTTCTCTATCTGAATTTCGGGTGTTCCAGTAATGACGATTCCATTGGTCCTAAGGTCATCCACAACCTTCATCACAGCTTTCTTCGATTGCCTCTCAGACTTCGCTCCAGTGCAAACCATCTTTCCGGAGCTGAAGAGCAGGGCTACCGCCTTGGGTTTCTTCAGTTTGCAAACAAGGCCCGGAAATTGTTCTGGTCGATACTCGACACCCGGAATCGTTCGAACAATGGTGTCAAGGTCAAGATTTTGTTTAAGGTTTGCTGAAGCAACTACATTCTCTATGTTTACGATCGTCTTTGCCAACCACCACAGCTCTTGCTTGAAGTATGTCGGTGAGACATCATCACCCTATAGCGGTGCCTTTGAGGCTCTTGACTGCCATGAATCTTGAGATATCCACGGGTTCCTCCGTCTTGTCAGCCTCACTCATTTTCCGTTGCTTCTCCTAGCGAAGCTATCGCTACTCGAGTTCGAGTCGCTTGAACCTGTTCGTGGGATTTCTCAGGAGGGTTATTGAAGTTGTTGTTCTTGCTGCGCCTCTCAAAGAACACAATAAGCTTTCTGATGATGGCGTCATAGGTATCTCCTTTCCCGCCTAGCCTATCCAGTCGCCTTTTCGTGCTGGATCTTACTTGGATCGTCTTGGCGTCGGGCAATTGGCGTCCCTACTGTTTCCGCTGCAGCTCCTGCTCCTTGAAGATCCTTCTTGCCTCAGCGACGTAATCATTGAACTTCCAGTTCTGATGCTCCGTCGGCTCTAGCCCCACAGAGAGATAGAGCTCCTTTACGATCTGCTTCAACAAGATATTGGGTTCAGCTCCGAACATGGCTTTAAGGGCATCTGCAAAAGCTTCGGGCTTAATGGCGAGATCATGCCTTCTTAGCTTGTAGCTTCTCTCAAGGTGAAAGTAGATGCATGGCCTAACGGTATCACCGAGAATGCCTAAACCTTTGTCAATGGATCTCAGGAGAACGTCTGTGAATGCACTCATCCTTCCACCAGCTTATGAAGTCGAAAGGGCAGGGGATTTGCCCCTTGGTGCTTAGCTGACTCGTCCTGCCGTCGCTAGCCGAGCTTTATATAGGGGGGCGCTTATATGCTTTATTTTTCACCGTCATTCGTCGATAAGGATAAAAAAAATATAAGCCACCCGCCGTAATGGCTTGGAGGTGAATCAGCCCATGTCGAGGCGGAAGCTGGTTCTGATGTGCCTGCTGCTCATGGCAATTGGTCTTGCCACCTTCGTGGTACGTGCGATCGCAGGAGATGAGTTGCCCCCGGATCCGGGTGACGACTCAGTCATCGGCCCGATTCTGATGACTCTGAAAAGCCTAATCTAGTGAAAGCATAACGCTTTCAACCCTCAATCCCACCCTTTTTGTTGGAAGATGAATAGTATTGGATCGAGTTGATGTGACAACCTATCTTAGACGACTCTCGGAATTCGTTGAAATCTTCGACGAATTGAACATCAAGATCGTCCTGGCGATGCACCGAATAGGTCCTAGAAATCTTCTTGAGGTAGCAAGGCAGATCAGGATTCCGTGGACCACGGTATACTCAAGAGTTCGTAAGCTGGAAAAACAGTTCATGCCGCTAACGTATGTGAACCCAGCATTCTCAAAGATCGGGCTTGTGCGGATTGCCGTCTTCGCGTTGGCCGCTCCCGGAAAGGAATTCATCACTGACGAACTTCTTCGCCTGCCCAACTTCTGGTCAACAACATCCTCGACCGAAGGCCCATTCAGTCACTATTCAGTTCATGCCGTGCCACTCAACTACATCTCAGAGTTCAAAGAATATCTAGAGAGACTTCAACAATTGGGGGTAGTCCAGAGATGTCTTACAACCGAGATCTCAGACAGTTACAGGGCATTCCCAAGTTTTGAATTCTTTGACCCCAAGGCAAGGACGTGGCTACTTGACTGGGATAGGTGGCTTAGGGATTCAGTGGAACCAAGGAAGACACTGGCCATCTCAGATCCTTCTGCATATGAGGTTGTGGCAGATAAAATGGACCTCTTGATCCTAAAAGAGCTTCAGAAGAATGGTCGGAAGCGCTTCTCAGAAATCTCCGAAGTGCTTGGGGTAACCCTACAAGCTGTTAAGCATAGATTCGACTCAAACATCATCAAGAAGGGCATGATTCAGCACTATGTCTTTAAGTTCGTCCCGTATCCCGTGGAGCTCTCAGATCTACGCGAGGTCCGACTCGAATTTCCTGACGATCGGACGATGAACAGATTCTTTTCGGCAGGGATCAAATTTCCATTTGTACGAAGCGTATCGAAAGTCTTGGGAAAGGCCGCGCTGATGATAAGGACAATAGTGCCACAGGCCAGTCAGAGAGAGTTCTTCGGTTTCATCTCAAACCTTGCTAAGAGAGGATTGATCAGCGACTATTCCACTATCCGTCTTCATCCCGAGGGCCAGAGAAGACAAACCATATCGTATGAGCTCTACGACAACGAGCTTGGATGGCGATGGGATCCGAACAGGTGCCTGTCGGCTGCGGAAGATATCCTCAAACGTAGCCACATGCACATTCAAGACCGACGTTTCAGGCATGTTTCGAAGACATACCAGAGCTAGACAGGTGGCGTCAGCATCGGCCATTCTAGCTCAATCAGGATTTACTTAATTTATTAGGTGCATATGGGCGGGCCCGCCAATCGAATGCCTAGGAAGTGCTTGGTACGGAATCACTTTCTCGAGAAGAAGGCGAAGTGGGCCTCTTCTCGGCAAGAATTCACACCTAGTTGGGCGTAAATCCCACTCGCTACATCACCGAAGACACAGCTTACCGCATGCCACTTTCTGAACTGAGCGGTACGACCACCCTCCACTCTAGTACCACGCACTCCCATAGTGCTATAGCCAAAGCTGATAGCGTTCGTCAGGCGTGGGCTTATAGTTTGATAATGTGAAACGAGGCCTATTCGCCTCAAGAACGCGACGTAGAATACGTGGGTTGAGTCTTGGCACTTCCTTTCGATCTTCCATCTCAGCCAGCGTGAAATACCTAGCCTCAGCGATCTCCTTACCGTCCGGCTTCAATTCTCCGCCAATTACCCTCACCAAGAATGTTACGTACAGGTCGTTTTTGCCCTCGG
>Ga0315309_1000373_pt1 | contig 26973 bp, 30 predicted proteins | sample TDP4_MG_FD_203080 | JGI IMG/M metagenome (GOLD analysis project Ga0315309, IMG submission 203080) | Freshwater sediment microbial communities from Lake Towuti, South Sulawesi, Indonesia - TDP4 | ecosystem: Environmental > Aquatic > Freshwater > Lake > Sediment | place: Indonesia: South Sulawesi...
CTGCCACTTCTCTAGGGGTAACCTAGTCGTGATTAGGGGCGCAACTTGGATTTTTCCTGAGCTCATTAGGCTTAGTGCTTTTCGCCAGCTTGTCCAGATGGTTCCCCATGAACCTTTCACGTCGAGTTCGCCCTCAACCACCTTGTCCAGGTCGATCTCGGCTGGTTTGCCCGCCAACCCGATTAACCCAACCTTTCCACATCGTCTGACTAAGTTGAACGCTTGTTTGCGTGCTACTGAGGCACCGCTTGCCTCCAAGACGACATCAGCCCCCAGCCCGTCCGTCAAACTTCTAACGGCTTCAATGGGGTCTTGCTCTTCAACGTTGATGGTTACGTCTGCTCCGAGTCTCTTGGCAAGTTTCAACCGATCTTCATCTGCGCTTACCCCGGTGATGATGACCTTTTGTGCTCCTGATATCTTCGCTATCTGTAGACTTATAAGCCCAATCGGTCCTGGTCCTAGAACAACGACAACATCGCCCGGGTTTATTCCCACCAGTTCAGATACGTTGTGAATCGCACAAGCGACAGGCTCAGCAACCGCGGCATCATCGAAAGAGAGAGCAACCGGAATCTTATGTAGGATCTTGCTTGGAACTGCGACATATTTCGTGAATGTTCCATCGGCCTTGTGGGCTCCTAGAATCCTTTTCTGGTCCCCTACGCATCGGTTTGAGCGGTTGGTCCTGCACATGAAGCATGTCCCACAGGGTATCGTTGCGGGCGAGGTCACCCTGTCTCCTACGTCGAAGTTCTGAACCTCGCTGCCGACTTGGGTTATGACTCCTGCGTATTCGTGCCCCAAGATGACTGGAGGAGTGTAAAACGCTGAATCGTGATATATGTGGACATCAGTTCCGCATATACCCGTGCTTTTGACTTCGATTAGAACCTCATCCGAAGTAACCTTGGGAATATCGACATCCCTCAATTCCACATTTCCAGGTCCACGTTTCGTCTTCAAAACTGCCTTCATTTGGATCAATAACCCCTGCTTACAAACCTGCAGATCGGATAGGGTACGTGGTGGAAATGCCAATAAACAAGAAGCGGTCGCGCCTCACTCCAGATCATGTTCATACAGTTCAATATATCCGTATTTATTACAGAAATAGGATGCAACTTCTTCAGCATCTAGTAAGCCTGTGCTTCCCATGTTTCCTCTAAGTCTAAGATGCCTCTTCCTAAATTCATTTGATCCGCACTTTGCACATTTCCATTCACTAGGACTCGTCTCTTTCAGGCAATCCACTCCAGTTCCCTGAATAGACAGAGAGCCTTATAAGCTAGTCCGAGCTTCTCCCTGAAGATTGTTGCCATTCTCCTTTCCAGAATCACTATCTAGGGCAAAATACTGTTCTGGCAGTATGTCCTCAAGTGTTTTCCCTTCTTCTGCAAGACGCATGAGTCTCAACTTGGTCACAAGAACACTCATGAAAGGGTCTTCTTCCATAGCTCCGTCGAAATCAGGAAAGAGTAGCACAACGAGAAACACCTGTAATGACTTGCTCGAAGGTAATCCAGTGTACGAACCTCTATCGAGATACTGGAAGCCTTAGCACTTAGAACCTCAATGAATACCCCGATGCTAAGCCTAACACGACAGATACGCCTGATAAGCGCGCGTGGCATTCTGCATAGGTAAGCTGGACGTTAAGAAGCTAGGTATGACGGAAAGAGAATGGCAAAAGGCGATGAAGGAAAAGTCCCTCTATGTCTTTATTCACTTTTTCGGCAAAAGCTTTTATTATCATGCGTAGATATTCGCTACGATTATGATTGATCTCATTTGAAGAACTAGTTGCAACTGTCTTACTCTTCGGGTGGGTCATCTTCGTAGCAACAGTCCTAACATTGATGATCTACAAGTTCATGAAGAATCGAGGTCTCGACCATAATGTTGCAGTCTACTATAACCGAAAGGTCATACACATGCTGGCTGGGGGCTTCGTTGGGATCATCGTTCCCTTCGTCTTCAAGACGTCCCTTCTACCTTTCGTCATGGCGCTTTTCTTAGCCATTTTCACTTATATTCCTCACAAGATCGGCAGGCTAATGTATTGGTTTCAAACAGAAGACAACATGTATGAAGTTTCGTTCGCTGTCATGTGGGGCCTGATGATTGCGCTTGGGTGGATGATGTCTGGTGGCAACTTCTGGTTCGGGATATTACCGGTGCTCTTTATGTCGGTTGGAGACGCGATCACAGGACTTGTGAGAAACACTCTCTATAAAAAGAGGACAAAGTCTTGGTGGGGGAACTTAGCCATGGCATCGTTCTCAATACTCATAGGAACGATATTGGGAGCGGCTGGAATGCTGGCTGGAGCCGTCGCATCACTGGCGGAGCACTTCGAGTTCAAACCAATTGACGATAATATCATAGTGCCCTCCGTATCATTCGCGATCCTACTTTTAGCTAAGTTTTATGCACCTTGGCTCCTAACGCTTAGACTTGCCTGAAAACCCCAATTCCATAAAAGAAGCATTTCTAGGAAGACATCGATAGAGTCTAAAGTTTAATAACTGAAAGTGAGTACCTCATGACAAACAGCTAACTTTGTTGTAGGACTGGAAAAAGAAATGAAAGCGATCAGATTTTACGCACCGCAAGACATAAGACTAGAGGATATCGAGATGCCGATGATAGGTCCAGATGAGATCCTGGTCAAAGTCGAAGCCACTTTAACTTGCGGTACAGATGTGAAGATATATAGAAGAGGACATCCGATGGTCAAGCCGCCGTTGATTTTTGGACATGAATTTGCGGGTATAATAGCCGAAGTAGGCAAAAATATAACCCAGTGGAAGAAGGGACAAAGAGTCGTCTCGGCCAATTCTGCTCCGTGCAATGCATGTTTCTTCTGTAAGATTGGGAAGCCAAACCTTTGTGAGCACCTCTTAGAAACCCTTATCGGCTTCAGCGTCGATGGTGCTTACTCCGAATTTATTCGTGTTCCGGCGCCTATTGTTAGACAGAATACGTATGAGGTGCCCGATCAGGTTCCTCTTGAGGAAGCGGCTTTACTTGAACCTCTCGCTTGTGCAGTCAATGGAAACGATGTCGCTGATATTAAGATAGGTGACGCGGTTGTCGTCATCGGGGCTGGACCCATAGGACTAATGCACATACAGCTGGCGAAGATTAAGGGTGCAGCAAATGTGATCAGCATCGACTTGAAGGAGGATAGGCTTAAGGTTGCGAGCGAAGTGGGAGCCGACAACGTAGTTGATGCTTCTAGGGAAAATCAGCTGGACAGAGTTAAGAAGTTAACTGATGGCTTAGGTGCCGATGTGGTGATAGAAGCTGTTGGACTGCCGCAAACTTGGGAACTTGCGGTGGAGATGACTCGGAAGGCTGGAACAACCGTCCTCTTCGGAGGCTGCCCCTCCGGCACAAAGATCACGCTGGACACTGAGAGAATCCATTACGGAGACTTGACGATCAAAGGAATCTTCCATCATACACCGTTGTCCGTCAAGAGGGCGTACGAGCTTATTACGAGCGGCATGTTCAAGGGAAGACCGTTAATAACGGGTAAGATGTCTCTCTCAGAGTTGAAGGAGGCATTAGAAATGATGATCGAGGGAAGATGCATCAAGATGGCGATTATACCGCATGCACATTAGTAATACCTGTTTATGAGAAATGTTGATGTCGTCATTCTGCACCAACGCCGTTGGGGAAAATGAAACTTCGTAGTTGCGCATTCTATCTGTTTGGAATGGGAAATCGACGAAAATTCTTGTACAAGCAAGGCACGCTCGTCGACGCATTGACAAGTGGAAAAATTCGAAGTTGGGATGTGGCTTCAGAAAGCATATGCCCATCAGACTATAGCGTCAAACTCGAATTGCTGAATGGAAAGAGAGCCATAATTGCGGAAGATGAGGAAGGCGTTTGGGTTGAAGAAGATGGAAAGAAGATTTACTTGGCTGAAAGCAACGTGAAACTGCCATGTTTTGAGGAATACAGATATGCATCTCTACTGCGCGTTCTTCACCACGAAATCCTCATCAATATCGTGAATGGGAAGCCCGTGCCCAATCTCTTTGTCTACTCAAAGCCGTGGTATCGTGACGGCGCCATGATGTGTATGTGCCTCGAGAAGACAGGTAACCTCGATCTTGTGAAGGATTGGATTCTGGGATTAAGAGAACCATTTGACAGAAACAACTCTGGAGACTGCGAACCCGACAACCTTGGACAGGCACTCTACATGATTTCCCTAGTATCCGACAGGTTTCACCCACTGGTCGAGACGATCCTTGAAACCGCACCGAAGTTAAAGAAGGGGAGATCGATCATTGGATTAACAGACCACACAGAACACCCTGTATACCAAACTAAGTGGCTCAAGTTTGGCCTCCGAAGCCTCGGATTGGAAGACCCGTACGAGATTCCGAAAGTTTTTGACGAATATTCAACGCTCTTCTGGATGGATTACCGAGAAGCACATGTCAACGGTCCATCTTTCAGTGAAAAGGAAAAGGACCTCTATCCTTATCTTGGATGGGCAGACGCCCATTTCCATAATTGGCCCCCACCAATGCCTATCACAGAGTATCAATATCCTCTTACTTGGGAGGCAGATGCGAGCCAAGCGAACTATGAAGGGATGGCTCTTATTTCCCAAGATTACGTGGAGCAAAGGATTTCTGCGCCCCATGCGTGGCATGCGGCCGAAATGTTTCTCTATTTCCTAGAAAACCCAAAGACTAACAGAGCTCAATATTCCTCCGTTTAGACGCTTGCCGTCAAAAAAATCGTGGTTGCCATCTCGCTTACATAACCGCGCTACCAACTCAAGCTATACGATTTTTCAACTGGCCTGATATAGTTTCTTCCCTCGTTCTATGTACTTTCTAGGTATGCGCAGAGGTTTGCCAAGACCGCATGCAACCCATTGAGCTGTGGAAACTTCCTCAAGTTTCTCCACGATGGCTTCAGCCTCCATTAAATTGGAGCCTACGCCTACTACCCCATGGTTCTGAAGTATCAGAGCTTTGACGCCAACTATATGTTCAGCAACAGCGTTCCCTAATTCGTCGGTTCCTGGAAGAGCAAAATTCGCAACTGGGACTTTCCCTAACGCGAAGGCTGCTTCAACCGTTACTGGTTGAATCTCTATTCCAATCAAGGCTAATCCGAGTGTAACCGGATTGTGAGCATGTACTATGGCGTTTACGTCTGGCCTTTTCTTGTAAATGGCTCTATGCATCGGTACCTCGATGGAAGGTTTCTTGGAACCTTCTAGTATATTTCCTTCCAGGCTAATCCTGACCAAGTCGCTTGTAAGTAATTCTCCCTTGAAGATTGCGTGTGGGGTGATCCAGAACTCATTCGTCCCTAGAATCCTAGCGCTGACGTTTCCGCCTGTCGCTGAAATGAGGCCTCGACGGTAGATGGTTGCCATCGTTCTGCATATGTCCACTTTTATCTCTTCCTCTACGATGTGCTCTTCGTTCATAGCCAAACCTCTAAGCCTCGAAGACTCAGTAAGGGTGTAAAACAAAAGTAATAAGACTATCTAAAGGTATACCCATACTTCAATCCGATCTATCTATCTTTCCGTCTCCATCTAGATGGCGCATTGTTAAAGCTCTTCGGTAACTTCTTCATATATTAATACAAAATATTACAGAGTGCTTGATTCCCAGATCCTCTTCACCCAGTCTATTCTGTCGAAGTCTGTGTCGTTGGAGTAGATTTCTTCTGCATTGTTTTTCCTCATTGTCTGTAGTGTTAGCGCGTCAACGAAGTCTATGTCGTGTTTTTCCATGTAGTCTAGGGCGGCTAGCATGTCGTCCCAGGCTGTGTTGATTATGCTCATGGCGAGGTATGAGTTAATGGCTGTGATGAAGTTTTTGACTTCTCGTTTTCGGTTGTTGTATTCGAGCCAGTCGACGACTTCCTGGATGATGGCTGTGCTTGTGAGCGTTTCCTCGCCGTTTTCTATTCGCTGAAGGATTCTTCTCGAGTTTTCGTAAGCCTCTTTTGGAGATTTCACTAAGACGTATATGAAGATATTGGCGTCGACGAAAATCATGTTCTGGCCCTCGACAGTTTCTTCTCCGCTCTAGCCGCCACAGCCCTTCTCAATTCTTGTTTGATGGGCTCCTTTATGCGGACCCCTTCTGCTAATCCGCTGAGCAGTTCTGTGGGGCTGGGCACAGTTCTTGGTGGAAGTAGGACAATCTTGTTTCCTACTATTTCCAGTTTCAGATAGTCGCCTTCGTTAATCCCTAGTTTTTCTCTGATTTTGGCTGGGATAGTGATCTTACCTTTTTGGAGCACCTTGGTTTGAGCACCCATTTCGATCACCCATAATAGTCAATGATTCAGCCAGATATAAACGATTTTGTGAGTTGCGCACGCTAAGGTTGTTTTTATAGTCTTTGTATATTATTTTGCTACATTCTGGATTGAATTTAGATCCTGCTTCTCTTAGTTCTTTTAGTGCTCTTCTGACGTTGTTTGTTTTCTTTTGAAAGCATAGGAGCGGAGGAAGGAGTTTGGCTTGTGCACTCGATGCGAAAATGATCACGAACTCATCATTTGGCAGTTTGTCAAACGTAGACTTAGGATGGCGAGGAAAGGGTCACTTCAGTTCCTTTGCGAGCTTAACTCTGTACTCTATGCTCTTAAGCCCCTTCAGTTTTTCGATCTCAACTCTAGGCAGAGAAACAGGACCGCCTAAAAGCTTCGAAACTAGCAGAATCTTAGCAAAGTCTTCCAAGTGCTCCGTTCTTTGGTAGGCCTGCTCAGGATTTGCTCCAAGAGTTATCGTCCCGTGACTAGCTAGAAGAAGAGCATCATATTTTCTTGCGTATTCAGCTACCTTCTCCGCTAACTCTTTAGTGGTCGGTGTAACATACTCTATCAGTGGAATCTCCCCAACCATCACAATAATCTCGGGATCGGTCGAATAGTCAAGGGGAACCCTTGCACATGCAAAACCTGTGCAGACAGGCGGATGCGCGTGCACCACAGCGTTGACGTTGTCTCTTGCCTTATAGATAGCTGTATGCATGAACGTCTCCGATGTGGGTTTAAGCTTGCCTTCAATAACGTTGCCTTCCAGATCAACCTTCAACATGTCAGAGGTTTTCAGAAACCCCTTGCACAGCCCACTTGGCGTTATGAATACCTCTTCACATTTAGGTATTCTGGCGCTTATGTTTCCCCCGGCTCCAGCTACTAACCCTCTGCCATAAAGCCTCTTGGAGACTTCAACGAGTTTTCTCTTAATCTCATACTCTGCGTTCGCTTTCAAATCTAAGCCCCCGATTTGGAACAAGTTGTTAACCTAAGCCAAGATAAATATGTATTATCCTTGGATATGTGGCTAATCGAATCTCTCATCTAATATTGGTGCTCGAATTTCCAGCCTAAGAATAGAAAAATAGGTCCCGTCACAGTTTCGGTTGAAAGCTGAGCCTTGACCTCTTATATTGCGATCAGGTAACTTCTCTGACCATCGTAATCTCATCTATGAATTCTGCAAAACCGTTCTTTTCTCAGTCACAGTTTTGCATAGATGAGTCTGTCCGCGTGGTATCTGTTATCAGCTCTGCAACCTCTTATTGCCGATTTATGTCCAGAACAGTTTCAAGGTTGAGCTATATTCACCATGTCAAGTCCGGCGCGCGCCATAGCTGGACTGTGATTTGAAGATACGTATAGGAATATTGTGGGCACTATTTGCTTTTCATATTTTCAGCTATCCGTCCAACTTATTGCTCTACCAAGATGCCCTCTTTGCAGGAGAGACCGACCAAAAGATTAGATTCGGAGAGTTCAGCAAAGACCATGATTCATGTTAAAAATCTGGACAAAATATCTTCCAGTTTTGTCGGTTTTATTACTTTGTCAAAAGCGTAATACACCATTATATCTTGTGGCTGAGCGTTGAAGTCTATTCCTATGGTTGGTTTCTCCCATGCGTATGCCATACCAGTTTCTGCGGCCAAATCTTTTCCATAGTCTTTTAACGCAGCCACGAAGATATCTGATTTTTTGATTAGTTCAACGTTCTTTCTGAAAATTTGTTCGGGCGGCATATCTTGAGGTGTATGCGTTGCTGCACATAAAACATCAAAACCTAATCTATTAATTCTTTCGATTAATTCACGATTCAAATCTCCCAATTTACGTGGTGCGCACAAATATACAGATCTCATAATATAAAGTCTAGAGTTTTGGATTTATATTAATTTTACCATGTAGCGAATTTTGCACAACCTTTTCTTCCGCAATTAAAAGGCAGTTACTATTTTTCACATCAAATTATTTCGCTTTTCATTTCGGTTTCTCCGTCTTTCTCGATAAGGATATGTATTCTTCCCATTTGGGCGAACATCCACTTTCTTACATCTTCTTCTCTTTGGCATGAGAAGAAGATTAGTCGGCTCAAGGCGATTGCACGTTCTTTCACATCAAGTTTCTCCATTTCCTTACTCATGGAAACTGCTTCGATGCTTCCAAGCACAAGACTTATAGATCCAATGGTTTTTGTCCAAAGGGCTTTGCATTCGATATGAGCTCTGGACTCCTTGATTCCTGGAGGGGTCACACTGTCTGAGGGAACCACGGTCAAATGTGCTTCTTCTAATTCGTTTGTTCCATATGGAAAATGTCTCTGCGTCACCCATATTTCTCTGATCATGTCAGCACCCGGTATATTTATCACAAATTCTCCCGTTTCCATAACATTTCCGTAAGTATCGCGCTTTATGTTAACTGAGAAAAGAAGTTGAGAAGGATTATCACGATTCAGCCTTGACAAAAGAGTTTTCAAGCAGGCTGGAGTTGACCTTGTTGTCTCAAAGGATGAGATCGAAAGTTATCCTGGCCAGAAATACTGATTAGCTTTCCCCTTATGATTTCTGTTCACCTTTGGCAATAATTAGCTCGCATACCTTGTCTCCTAGACTGCGTCTTTTTGTGTAAAAATGTGTGGCAGAAGGCAGTATCCCTTTCACTAGCCCTGTTTCGTACTGTTGGATTGATGCACAAGTCTTCGGTGTCCAACCTTTTTTTCTTTTGCCCCAGTAACAACGAGTAGCATGAATAACTACCCTATCGCTATCTTTTTGAACTATTCTACTTTTGACTCCAAATATCCTATGCATGGCCAACAAGACGTATGCGCAACCTTCTAGAGTTCTTTCTAAACCTAATGATTCCAAGATTTCATTGGCTTGATGGAGACCAATATTGTACATTACTTCACTTAGTTTCTTAACTCCTTCAGCACCATAACTCTCCTGCATCATCTTCATAATCTCAGCATACATTATTCCAACGCCGCTGACAGATTTTTTCCATCTGACCGAACAAGGCACTAGATCCCAATCTATGATTTTCTTGACCAGATGGGTTTTGACATTCATATCGCTCACCCTACTATCTTCACAAATGGAAAGTCTAGGACACCCAAAAAAAATGATCCTCTTCTATATATGCTGACTCCAACTGCCTTGATATATATGTGAAAACCCAAGCTTACCTTCACAAATATGATGTACCAAATCTAAGTGGCTCTGTATGTGATGTGATGGTCATGAATGCTAGGGAAAGGTTCTTTGAGTGCGCTTTCTTCGGCAACCCTAGTAAGATACCGTTGGCAATTGGGGACATTAGACCTGTTACTATAAAAAGCTGGGTTAGTCAAGGGCTACCGGAGAACAAAAGTGTGCCAGAATACCTAAGCTTCGAGATGTGTAGCCTCAAATCTGTAAACATAACATCCTACCCGCAAGAGGGACGTGAGTGGAATCCTGATCCCAATACAGTCAATCTTGGTCCAATTCCTCCCTTCGAGGACAGAATAATAAGGGAAGACGAGAGATACAGGGTTTGGGTTGACAGTCTAGGCGTAACCCAGATGGGGTTTCAGGATGATTGGAAAGAGGGGTGGAGCGGATTCGCTACAAGGGTCTTCATGGAATTTCCAGTGAAGACATTGAATGATTTCTCAAAGATGAAGAAACGCTACAACCCTAATGATTCTAGGAGATATACCAGGAGCTGGAGCAAGATATCTAGGACCTTCAGGAAAAGAGACTATCCTGTGAGTGCAAACATAAGAGGACCCTTCTGGTGGACTAGGGATATGGTTGGCTTGAATATGATCAGTGTAGGAATACACAAGGAGCCAGAGCTTATTAAGGAAATCATGGACTCTTGCGCTGAGTTTCACATAGGGGCATTACATAAAGCCCTAGATAGCGTGGATGTGGATTACGTAATCATGAGTGAGGACATAGGTTATAAGAAGGGTCCCATGATTGGACCTGAAATGCTAAGAAAGTTCATGGGTTCAGCCTACCGGGAGATTGTGAAATTCTTCAGAGACCATGGTGTGAAAGTGATATGTGTGGATAGTGATGGAAATATTGAGCCTTTGATACCTGTTTGGCTCGAGCTTGGAGTAAACTGTGTAACACCATGTGAGGTCGCTGCAGGTATGGACGTAGTTAAGCTTGGAGAAAAGTATCCCAGATTGATCATGATAGGTGGAATAGACAAGAGAGAACTAGCTCAGGACAAAAGAGCCATAGAAAGGGAAGTCATGTACAAAGTCCCTCCTCTTGTCAAAAGGCGAGGTTACTTCCCAGGAGTAGACCATGCGGTACCACCAGACATATCCTTGGAAAACTTCAGGTATTTCGTATCCCTGTTGAAGAACCTTTGTGGATGGTAGGTCGGTTTAGAGAAGAGATAAGCAGAATGATTTTATAGAACAACTAGTCTTCCAAAAGCTTTGTCTCTTCTACTTCCACTGATTTTCATCTCCTTCTCTCATACCTAGAATTGTTCTATGAACACAAAGCAGCTAGCTATATCGCGAATGAATCTTTGGGGTCAACTCTCCCGAAAGTTCAGTTCTTTTCGGCATTAAGTTTTCAACACCGCAAACGACAATCTGTTTCTTGTCTGCAATTTTTGTCTATAATGCTCTTGTGATTCTTTCTATAGCCTCTCTTATTCTCTCCTTAGGCTGGGTTATTGAGACTCTGACGTATCCTTCGCCGTATCTCCCAAAACCTATTCCCGGAGTTACAACCACTCCCGCTTCTAGGAGTTTCGATACAAACTTCATCGAGTCTCCTCCGCACTTAAGCCAGACGTAGAACGTGGCGAGTGGCTTCTTGCACTTGAACCCTAACGAGTTTAACTCATCAACGAGGATGTCTCTTCTCTCAGCGTATGCGCGATTCACTTGTTTGACGTATTCAGGCGGCTCACCGTCTTCCGCATAGGTTCCAAGCGCCTTCACAGCCACTTTTTGGACGTATACTGGTGGACCAGAGTCGATTTGAGACTTAATCTTGACGAGACCCGTTATCAGCTGGCTGTTTCCAACTGCGAAGCCAATTCGGTCGCCGGTCATGTTGAAGGTCTTTGAGCATGAATGAAACTCGATGGCTACGTCTTTGGCTCCTTCAACCTCGAGGATGCTTGGAGCCTTGTAGCCGTCGAAGGTTACCTCCGAGTAGGCGTTATCATAACAGACGATCATGTTATTCTCTTGTGCAAAATCAATCACATGTCTCAATGAATCCTTATCCATCACGGCAGCCGTCGGGTTATTGGGATAGTTCAGAAAAATCATCTTAGCCTCACGTTCGGTTATCGCTTCCAAGTTAGGCTTGAAGCCGCATTCCTCAAGAAGGGGCATAGTGACTGGTACTCCTTCGCTTAGTAACGTGCCTCCGTTTGCATAGACCGGATAGGCCGGATCTGGAACAAGAACTCGGTCTCCGGGATTCACGAAGGCTCTCGGTATGTTGGCTATTCCTTCCTTCGAGCCGATTAGGGCCATGACCTCCTTGTCGGCATCAACTTCAACCCGAAACCTTTTGCTGTACCATTCTGCAACGGCTCGCTTGAAGTCTGGCTCACCTTGACTAAACGAATAGTTGTGGTTCCTCGGGTTTGAGCTCTCATTTCTAAGCTCTTCTAGGACAAATGGCGACGGAGGCAGATCAGGATCGCCTATACTCAATGAGATTAGGTCTATGCCTTGTCTCTTCTTCTCTGCTATGGTCTTCTCAAGTTCCGCGAATATGTATGGTGGAAGCCTCTTAACCCTATCTGCGAACTCTATCTTCAACAAACACCCTCCAGACTCAACTCGCCTACATACACTTTCTCAGCAGGTCCCGTCATTAAGATTTTATCTTTATACTCTACGGTCAGGTCGCCGCCTAAGAGATGAACGAAGCATTTCCCAGAGGTTTTGCCTAAGAGTTTTCCAGCTACCACGCTGGCGCAAGCTCCGGTTCCACAAGCGAACGTCTCGCCGACGCCTCTCTCCCAGACGCGCACCCTCAGATTACTCTCATCCAGGACTTGGGCAAACTCTACGTTTACCCTGTTTGGAAATAACTGGTGATTCTCAATCTTAGGTCCGAATTTCTCAACTGGAATCCTATCAAGATCGTCTACGAAGATGATGCAGTGAGGGTTCCCTACTGAGATGCATGTTATCTTGAAGGTTTCATTGTTAACTCTCAGATCTTCGTCGATGCATCTGCCTTCGCCAAGCACAGGTATCTTCTTTCTCTCCAAGATCGGCTTGCCCATGTCAACCTTTACAGTCTTCACGTCGTCGCCCTCGAGATTAAGCCACAGGTTTTTGAGTCCGGCTAGGGTCTCAACCCTCATACTCGTCTTCTTAACCATATTATTCTCGTAGCAGTACTTGGCGAAGCATCTTATCCCGTTCCCGCACATCTCTGCCTCGCTCCCGTCAGAATTGAATATCCTCATTCTGGCGTCAGCAACAGAGGAATCATACACTAGGAGCAAACCATCAGATCCAACTGAGAACCTCCGTTTACAAAGTCTCTGAGCCAACATGCTCAGCCGGTCCTCCGGTATATTCCCATCTCTGTTATCGATCACTATGTAATCGTTTCCGAGCCCATGCATCTTCCAAAACTTCATTACTCCTGAGCAAGATGCAGCTACTGGATTCATTTCTTATCTCCAGCATGAGAGGATTTCTGCTAGTACCATAAGTCACATACTTAAACGGATAAACCTTTTGAAGAAGCACTGTAACCTATGGAATGCTAAAGATGTAGAAGCGTTCATAGCCATTAAGAAGGGAAATGACTACAAGAACCTGCTCTTGAAAGCCTATCATCACTCAACTAGATATCAAGAGATACCTTACAGTGTCAAGCTTTATCAAGTGACTAGAAAGAGACCTAATGTTCCCTTAGAGAAGTCTATTGATCAATTGGCAAGCTACCTCTCCCACACCGAGTCTAGGGCATTCCTACAGCTGACTAAAGAGACTGGTCTAAGAGGAGAAGTGATAATGAGATTGACAGCTGACGGCTTTGATCTTGAACATCGTATATTGACTGTGAATGATCCAGCTAAGAATACTCCGTGTGGACAGTTCAAGCTCAGTGCGTAATTAGTCTCAATGCTGTATCCATTAGTCCATGAAACTCAAGGAAGAAACTGGAGAGGTAAGCTAATCAAGCGCCTTGGGATATATCAGAAAGAAGAGGAAGGAATTAGCCAAACAACTGAATGATCAGGATATTTTGAGCTGTACACCTCCAGGCACAAGACATTGCGTAGCTAGTAGCCAATACAGAAAAACAAAGGATGTCCTTTATGTCCGGAGCTTCATGAAACACCAAAGACAAATCCCTAAATATTAAACTTAACGACATTGTTATGGGAAGGTTCGTGAAGTTTCACATGAAAAGGATGAGGTTTAGACATGGAAGGAAACAAAGCAAGAGACAGAATGAAAATCAAAAACCTAGTGGAATCCGTGGAGAGGACGAAGAGGCAGCGGATAAAGCTTGCTAGATGGTTATTTGAGAAATTGCTGGGGTCTTTCTTGATTTCCTTGTTCATTTTATATGGTTCGCTTGTGGGGTTGCAGCTTCATCAGTCTTCGTTCCAAGCAGTCTATCTGATGGTCACGTTTCTATCGATCTTAGCTTACGTCCTCTCCGTCGTCCTTATCCCATCCCCAAAAGAAAAAGAAGCATCTCAGTGATGACGCTAACGTTCTCATATCTATCCTTTGCCAGCTTCCAAGAAAACGAATACAAATATCATTAGCATAAGTTCAGATGCTCTACCATGTTGCAGTTACATAGAACAATTTTTTTGGATTGAATTAGGACCTCACCATATCCCCATTTATATCCCGAAACTGAATGTGGAACGAGTTGGAGGTGAATTCAGGTTGAAAGAATGGGAATGCGTATTAGTTAGTCACCACAAAGATGTAGGTAAGACAATTGCGGAATGGCAAAAGAACGGTTGGCGTCTCCATACATACGCTTGTGCTGGTAACGCCGTAGTGACATTAGGAACCAATCATTACTTGCTCTTTGAAAGAGGAGAGTAACAAGTAGCTGAATAGTAGGAATTCCAAATGGTGCTGATGCTCCAGCTCCAGAAAAGAAAAGAACATCATGCATATCGTAAGACATTCCAAACTCAGTCCAACAGAATATTTCTCAATAATAGTTTTAAAGTAATTCCTATTTAAGCCGTTTTATCCTCTTTTACTTCATATCTGACGACAGAAAACAAGAGAATGACCCCTATTATGCATAAAGTTCCCAGAATAAGGAGTAAGCCAGGTGGTGGACCACGATACCAAAAACTCATACTTCCCTCTATCTCTATGAAACCCCATAAAAGGAATATTCCCAACCCAAATAACGCAATTTGACAAGCAACAATAGATTTTCTTACACGTTCTTTAGGCATTTTTTCTCCCTTTACGAACCTATAGTCCATATCGATATATCAACTGCTATTGAAACCATTGCCACTCATAGATTTCAAGAGTAAATCGTAGCCCCAAAACCTTAGCAATAGCGATTCCGAAGAATTAAGTCGAAATCTGTTAATGTATGTCCCTTTCAAATTTGTTTATGGCCTGATTCATCTGATCCTCCGTGGTATAAACTGTTGTCTGGTTCTGTCTTTGAATTCCTGCAATACTGAACGACATAACAACCAAATATTCGTTTTTGAAACCATGTATTGGGTCTTGTCCCGTATACCCTACACCTAATATGAAACCTAGAATTATAAGTCCGATGGGCAATATGCTTGTTTTCTGCCGAGCCTTTGAGGATGGCGCATAGGAAGCTTGGGCTGCACTATAGTAAGGACAGAACCTTGCATCCTGTGCAACTTCCTTTCCACATTGCTTACAAAAAGGCCGTTTCAATTTCCCTCTTTTTTACTTTTGAACTTCTTAGATGTGTACACACTTTTCTTGTCTAGGCATAACTTGTCAAGTATTAGTCTCTTCATTGCATATTTAGGTTTTCTTTTTTCAGTGAACGCCCCGATTGAAACATTATTCGTTAATTTAATTAAAAACGGAAATGCCTATTTTTTTATGCCTGTAATGAAAGGTCAAGTTCAAGCCAAATTAATCGTTGTTTTTTCATAGCATTTTCCAGTTAATTGCTTCGAAAGATTTCCTGAAGCTTGGTTTTTCCATAAAGAATTTCTAAGAAACTTAGTAGGTTTTTCTCCCCTTCACTAATTTTCTTTAGTACCTCATTTATTTGTTGTTCTGTAGGATATGTTGTGACCTCACAAAGCTTCTTTATTAATCCAAAATATAGATATACAACTTCTAGTTCATCAAGCGAAGGAAGCCAACTCTTGTCGAATGAGGTTTGAAAAATATGTGCTATCATATAGTTCTTACCAATATTGATCACATGAGTGATAGGTCCAGCCACATGAAAATCCAATGTTAGACCACATATGTCACCAGTCGCCTTACTGAGTTGGATGTCTTGGAGTTTTTGAGTAAAAGCAACTTCCCCTCCTCTTTAATATAAAGGTCTTATGATAAGTTCCCGAGCCCATGCATCTTCCAGAAGTTCATTTCGACCAGCAAGAATGTAAATACAATAACCTCATAAGCTTTGCTTCGTCGCTCAATGGACAAAAGAGAAAAAATATTGAAGGCAACATATTTAAGATTTCAAACATGTTTCTTAAGGGGCGTAGACTCGTTCAGGGGCCCGTAGCCCAGTCAGGATTAAGGCGCCGAGTCCAATCAATAAGGATGCGTATGCCTCCGGAGCCGGAGAACCTGGGTTCAAATCCCAGCGGGCCCGCCACATAAAACGTCCTAAAAGGGCTTGTTTTAGGGATATTTTAGGTAAAGGGCTTCCATTAATCTTTCAAGAGTTTTTCCACATCTTTCTATTTTATGCCAACGTTTAAATTCTTGAATTTTGCTACCCTCTTGAAGAAGAGAGAGATACCAAAAGAGAGACATGACAACTTGCAGGAAGCGGACTAACGCAAGATGAATTCGTGTGTGGATCGAACCCCTGACCAAGCTTTTGATAACTCCGATCAATGGAAGTCCTTTTTGGGTGGAGAAAGACCAGAAATCTTTATTCGCTGGAGTTTGTGATTTATATTTCGATGTTGATGCAGATAGCCTCAAGTGGGAACTTTTATGCTATCGCCTAAAGATGCCGTAAAGTTGGTAACTATTGGCAAAAGAAAGGAGATTTATCTTGATACAAGTCATGTGAATTACCCGTTCTTGGTATTTGGTTTTCTCGTTGACAGTAAAGCAAATGTTCCTTTGGAAATCGGTGAGATCTCTGCTAACGTATATATGCAGTCCTCATACATGGGAAAGATTAGATGGACAACACTAGACAACTTATTTGAAGATGAATCCTATAGAATCTCACAGATACCTGCTCTTGGAGAAACGTGGATAAACCTGCGATTTACACCGCCAAAAGACTTCCTCAAATCGAAGTCGCCTACCAATTGGACTTTGAAAGGTGTAGTGTTGTTTAAACCGATCAACCAATTAGGAGCAACAAAAACGTTTTCGGTTGATTTTAGATTGAAAAGAGAGGATTGCGATAGAGCGACCGAGGTTTATTTCGAACGGTAGAATGACGTAATAACTTGGCTAACCCTAGATTATCTTGGTCTTGACTCATCTACTACGGGTGTTGGGGTAATGGCTTCCATAAACGATTATTTCGACCTTGTGATAGCCAAAGCTAAAGAAGAGATCAGCTCAAAAAATGAGGAATATATGCTCGGTGTTGATGCCAATGAGCTGGTTGAATATTACGTGAGTAGAGATGAGTTGCCCATAGTTGAAAAAGATGAGCACAGAGACTTAACTATCGAACAGATGAAACCCGTGGTAAGAATGCTGGGTTTGTCAGACATTCCAATAAGCAGAGATATTCACTTAAGAATTCATTATCCTATAAAACCTTATGACAAGATAGAGGAAGTCATCGAAAGAAGAGCCAGTACGTATTTTGTGGACTATGAATTATCGTATCACAATGGAGAGATATTATCTGATGTCACCTTCCCAAGTGAAGGGCAAGGGCAAGAGAAAATCATTGAAAAAGAAATTAAGAATATTGAAACTACAATAGAGAGGAAAAATAACGATGTAAGAAGGGGCAACAGTAGGAATAGATCGGAACTAACAGAATTTGTAGAAAGGGTTAAGAAAAGGGTAGAATCAGATTCAGCGTTAGTCGATAGCCTAATAGCGAAAGTACCAATCAAACTGGTGAAAAAGGAAGAATCTAGATATCAACCCGTTGGTCTTCGTGTGAAAAAGAAGATTCTGCCACTATACCCGATGGCTGAGAAACCGAAAGAACCTTTCCTAGAAAACGAAAAGGTTGAGGCTATTGTGGATCTAATCTTGAACCAAGGATACGCATTCGAGACAACCCCTAAGGTATATTCAAAGCTTAGCGAAGAAAACTTAAGGGATATCATACTCAGCATGCTCAACTCCATATACGAGGGTGGTGCGACGGGTGAAACGTTCGTCAAAAAGGGTAAGACCGATATTCATTTAGTTCTTGGAAAGGGAAGCATACTATCTGCTGAATGCAAAATCTGGGATGGAGAGCAACTATATCTAAAAACCATTGAACAATTATTTAACTACCTTGTGTGGAGACAAAACTACGGCATCGTCATCACATTTTCAAGACAGAAAAACTTCACAGAAATAATCAAGAAAGCAAAAGAAACTTCTTGCTCACATAACACTATACTAAAGTCCGAAGCACAAGAGAGAGCCACGAGTCATTTTCTTACGATACACCGATTCCCAGATGATGCCTCAAAAACAGTGACAATTCATCATCTCCTTTTCAATCTATATAGTGATAGCTGATCACGCTATCGGTTGCAGAAGCAATGGTTGATTAACGGATAAGTCAGGTTCTGTTTTGGCTTCTCGGAGAATATCTTCGTATATATGGATTGAGGTTACAATCTACTTCGCCAAGTAACGATGAAAAGTTGAAAAAGATGAGAGAATGTGCTTTCTATGGGACATTAACATCTTTTTTCACAAAAAATATAAGCAAATAGTATAAAATCTCTGGTTGTTGAACTGAGATGCCTAGGGAGAAAACTTACACTACTGGACAAGCAGCTAAGCTCATTGGTGTAAGTTTTAGAACGATCAAACGTTGGATCGATTCTGGCAAAATCTCCGCCTCTAAAACGCCTAGTGGGAGATATGTAGTAAAAGAGTCTGAAATAGAACGTATCAAAGAGTTAACGAGTGGCGAGTTGGAGAAGTTAGCCGATGCTAAAAAAGAGGTTTTGGAATTAGTTTTGAGGAAGAAAGTGGCGTATTTACGTGAATTGCAAGTTTGCTTAGAATATGATTATTTGCATGAGGACACGGTTGAGGCATCAGATGTAGCTGTGGAAAATGGGGAACTGAAAACCGAAAGCTTTCAGGGTAATCGATGGTATTTTAGAAATGATTTAAGCTGGAGTGATGTTGAAAAAATTGCCTTAGAAAAGAAGGAGCTTCTTGATTTCTATGTTAACTATCCCAGAGATTTTAGACAAGGAGATGTTCTCTATGATGACTACTCTGAATTCCTTGTTGAAAGGGCGTTGATACATGCTGGTTATGTGGTGATCTCGAAAAATGCGTATTATTTTAATGGAATTGCCTATCGGCAAGAGGTTGGTCCAGGAAGACCGAGAGATGTTGATTTTGTCGTTTACCTTCATTCTAAAGACAAGTATCTAGGCTTACAAATCAAGAATAGATTGGAGTATCCAAAGATTGATGATATGCATGAGTTCCTAGATATTTGTCACACTTTGCATTTACTACCTGTGCTTATCACTAGGATTTCACATCCTCGAGTCTATTCGCTAATGAATAATGTAGGCGGAAAAATAGTGATTTTCAAGCGGTATTTTCTAAAGCCTGAGGTTCCCAGGGAAATATTCGATAAAATCGTAAACGATTTAGGAATCCCTTTAGGTGTGTATCGACGAGTTCCTGATTTTTTGGTGCAGAAGTTTGAGAGTTTAGAGGCAGAACTATGACATTTTCTTGGAGTAGAATAATTACTAAAGGTATTAGAATGTCTGCCTAGAACACGTATGCTTCTCTATTTAGAGATTCGAAAGTGCGAAAATTGAAGAATTTAAACGAAGCTTCAAACCTATATGGGCCCGCCAACATTCCACTTGCGAGACTGAGAAGGGTTGTTGGGTCTCACCATGTTTCGATGCTTAGTCCCGTGATTCTTCTGAAGTGTTCTATGTTTTTCGTCACGAGTGTGCATCCGCTAACAAGAGCTATTCCAGCTATGATTGCATCTCTCAGATCGATGGGCGTCCCGGTGCGGAGTAATTCTGAAAGGATTTCGCTGGATCTTCTGGAACTCTCCGAAGTCAAGGCAAGAGTGCTGATTGAGTTGAGCAGTTCGTCGGCCTGCTTAACGTTTCTTGCAGCGTCCTTCGACCTAAAAGCGCCTAGGTAGATCTCGAAGGCGTTCATCGAGGTGGTTGAGATTTCCACATTGAGAGAATCGTACTCCTCAGCCTTCCTAACTGCTTCTGGTTTGTTCCTCAATAACGCTACCAGAAAGTCTGTGTCGAAGCAAACCTTCTTCATATTTCCTCCACATCTCCGAAACTTCGCCGAAGATCTGTTCTTCTTCTTCATCACTCATATTCCAAGATCCAGCAAAGCTCGTCAGGGGCTTTTTAGCGGTCTTAGAGCAGATTCTAAGTATTATGTCCGTGAAAGACTCCCCCTTCCTCTTTAGAGAAGCAAGCGTCTCGTAAGCTTCGTCAGAAAGGCTAATTGTTTTGTATCCCATTGACTTCACCATCTATACACAGAAAATACACAGATTTAAACTTGCCGTTGCCAGCTCCGCGCTACACATCCTTAGCCAAAGCAGACAAAGTGAGATGACCCTTCTCAGCATTAGAAGCCGAGAGTCCATTAATCCTCTTGGCGTAAGAACTGGTTAATCCCAGCAGGCCCGCCGATATAAATAAATTTTGGATGCCCCAGTTGATATCATTGATTAAGGAGTTGTTCGTGAAACGCGAGATGAAGGCTGTTCTTTTCGACTTGGGCGATACGTTATTTGTAGAAGAAATTGCGGATCGTCCAGAAAATCAAGGGAAGCACGTATGGGAAATTGAATTTGAGAAGGTTGAAGGTACCGATGAACTCTTGAGAACTCTCTATGGACACTACAAAATGGCTGTCGTCACAAATACCGAGACTTCACGTGAACCTCAGGTCCGAATAGCGCTACGTAAGGCTAAGATTGAACACTTCTTCGATGTAGTAATTACTTCGGTTGATGTTGGAGCTCCTAAGCCTGAAGCAGAAATCTACATGAAGGCTTTAGAAGCGCTTAATGCAAAGCCGTCGGAAGCAGTAATGATCGGGAACCGCCTAGAGATAGACATTTCGGGAGCAAGGAAACTTGGCATCAGAACAATTCTGCTAAGGAGGAACGAAAGATACCGGGGTACGCCTCTCACAGACGAAGAAAAGCCAGACTACGTCGTGAAATCATTGTCTGAGATTCCGAAGATCCTGGAGAAACTTTGGAGTCATCGATATTTATCCTAAGAAACTAAATTAAGGGCAATGCTTTTTTAGTCGCCAGCTCAGAGGTGATAGATGATGTTTTCATCAATAATTTTAGTTTGGAAAACAGAATTGTCAAAAAATCAATCCAAAGGTTCGGTACATTCCGCCTAGAATTCAAGAATTTAAACCTCGCTTTAGACCTATATGGACCCGTCATGGCATTTTATTCCACGAGAAAAGTTGATAGAGAAACGGATTATTTTAGAAGCATAACTGATATGTTTTCAGTCGTGGCTGCGTTTGCTTGTATCTCGTCTACTGTCATTAGCTTAAATCCTTTCTTCTTCGCCATGGCTATATATAGAGAATCGTAAATGGTTACGCCTCGACTGAAAGATATGTTGACTGCTTCATCCAAGTAGGCAAGTTCTCCCTCGACTCTTACGGCCTTATCCAAAATCTCCTTCAAGGCTTCAATCGTTATCTTTGCCTCTGTGAGCGACATTTCACCTCTCCTAAACCTCATCCATATAGCGTTAACAGACTCCTTTACTATGTGATCTACTGACATGGTTCCGGCCCTTAGATACTCGGCGACTTCCCTCCACCCTTCTTCCTTAAGAACAAATCTCGTTAGTGTTGAGGCGTCAATGACTATCACGATCCTCCCTCACCAAGGCCTTAGCCGTCCCTTTAGGAGCAGGAGCTATCGGTTCCAAAAGGCGAATCGCCTTTTCAACAGCATTAACCCTCTCCACTTCCTCTATCTTTTTTACTATTGACTCTCTGATGATTTCAGGCCATTTTACAACGTCGCTGTATACCCTCATCTTTTCCTTAATCTCTTCAGGCACTTTGACGCTTACTACAGCCATTAGATCCCCCGGATACGTCTTTGGGTAGACCGAGTAATAAACCTATGGGTAAACCGTCAAGATACGACCCGTATAAACCGTTATGTGAGTCCCAGCGGGCCCGTTACTTTCTTGGCGGAAATCCCCATTTTGGAGTGTGGACATGCCCTAAGAAAGAGAATAAGTCCAGAACAATAAAGAGCTCTACGAGAAAGCCGAGTATGCATGCCAAATTATTGAGGCGATCGAGTTCGATCGTCTCCGAATCATCTATGGTAATGTGCTCAATACCGGATTAATCACGAATCTACCTCAGAACGAGGTAGTAGAGGTTCCGTGTTTGGTCGACTGCAACGGAGTTCAGCCAACATATTTTGGTGAATTACCTCTACAGTGTGCTGCACTAAACAGGTCAAACATGGCTGTCTTTGACATGACGGTCAGAGCGATTCTGAACAACAGTTATGAAATGGCTGAACAGGCTTTGATGCTTGATCCTTCAACCTCCGCTGTTTGCTCATTGGATGAAGCGAGAAAGATGTTTGCCGAACTATACAAAGCAGAGAAGGATTATATCCCAAAGTTGAAGTAGACCTTTCAACAAGCACATGCAGAGTGTGGCAAGAACTCTATGCAGTTGAGAGACTCTCGGGAGGGTTTGCATGAAGAAGATAACGAGAGATAAGACAGTGCCAGTCAATACGCGGTACAAGGTTCGTGAACCAGTGATTGAAGTTGGCTTGGGCGAAAGCCTTCTTGTCGAGACTATCAATTTCAGAACGCCTGTCATCCGTACCCCGGCAGATGCTAACCCAAAGAGCTTTCGTGAACGCGAAGAAACTGGTCCCATCTACGTCAACGGGATTGAAAGAGGCGATGTCCTAGCAATCCACATCCAAGACATTCAACCTGAAGGCCATGCGAGCGGGGGAACCTGGGATGATTCTGAAGAAAATTCCTTTCTCAAGATCGAAAACGGCAAGGTGCGTTTTCCAGGGGGATTGCGGGCACCAAGGCACATGATGATTGGGGACATTTACCTGACGCCAGCAAACGCAGATAGTCCGAACCCCTGGGATTATGGGGGAAATATGGATTTCAAGGATGTTGCGCCGGGAAATACGCTCTACCTCCGCTCGGAACTCAAAGGTGGACTGCTTGTGCTAGGTGATGTGCATGCATGCCAAGGAGATGGCGAGTTGTATGGTCTAGGAGCCGAATGCGCGGCTAATGTCAAGATAAAGGTCACGAAAGATGAAACATTCTTGCCAGAACGGCCTATGATAAAAAAACCCGGTTCCTTCATCTCTATCGCATGTCGGCGTGACTACGCTGAAGCTATGAAACTGGCCGTGGAAGATGCGTCCAAGACACTTTCTCGCATTGCCGGCGTTACAGAGAAAGAAGCCTTTCTCTACTGTGCGACCGTTGGAGACCTAAGAAACGGAGCGATCTGGCCCATGAGATATGGCATCAAACCCGATTCCGCACCGCTAGTAGTCGGGTTGGAGGTACCACTATTATTAGAAATGGTCTGACAGAGTCTGTCGAGTAACTTGGGTAGACCTGAATTGTGAGGATGCTAAGAGAGACAAGAGGCGAGATGCATGAATTTCAAGGTTGGTGTTGGCTACGCGCCTCATATGTTTGGATCCGGCCCGAACAGCTGGTATACCCACAGGCTTGGGATTCACTTAGAATATTCAAGACCGACAAACGAAAAGAATTACCCATTTGACAGAATACCATTCAACTTAAACAACGACCTTCTGAAACATCGCAATTCCGCCGCATACAGACGCCGTGTAATCAACGATGTCAGAATCATGCGCTCCTTGGGAATTCAACTTACCCGTGTCCACGTTTTTCCAGCAACAGAAAAGAATCTGCCCTATCTCGAATGGTTTGCGTCTGTTTGCAGAGATCATGAAGTCGAATTGATGGTTGATCTTGTCAAGGAACGTCCAGAACACTGGGACCAGATCGATCCTTCAATGTGTGCTTTGTATGCCAAGAAGTTGCGGGGAAAGGTCGCAATATGGCAGATTATGAACGAGACCAATGACGCTTGCGCTAGGGATCCGGATCCGATTGTATCAATCTTCAAAGAAGCAGCCAATGAGATCAGAAAAGCTGACCCAGATGCAATGATATGTCTCAATAATGCCGGCTTTGACCCCGAATACACTGAATGCTTCATAAACGCGGGAGCCCCCATCGACATTTTCGGCGTGGACTACTACCCACCTTCCATCCGCCCTATCTCAACGACTGAGAATGGAAACAGAGACTTGATCAATGAATGCAGAAGACTAAGGAGATTCCATAAAGAGCATCAAGGCATCAAGATCGCGATAGATGAATTTGGTATTCATCCTAGGGACAAGGTGGGATATTCCACCAGTCGTCTTGAGCTCAATGGCCATCTTTTCGATGAATACGCACGAATCATGCTTAGAGAGGTCGGCGATTTACTCTTCGCCTTCATTCCTTTCTGGTTCCAAGACCTACTGGTCTTTCGAACCAGATGCTATCATCAACTGGTCAATCTCGACAGAACTCTCACTCCACTAGGGCAATACTACGTCGACATCATCCGAGAACACACTTCAAACCCGGTAAATTTGGGGAGCATGCCAAAGATACGCAGAGGGCGTCTAGATCTTGACAGATATCCTCCACCTATAGACAGAGTCGAATATCGCCCTTCCATCAGGGATGTATGCGATTACGTGGAAAAACTGGAAGTGCCTCTGATCGCCGTAGGAGACGAGCTTGGTCCGGATTTCTATGAGTGCGGCATGTTTCTTGCGAAAACTATCTCATTTTTCCTGCAAAGACAGCCAGAAGTACGCATAGCTGCTGAAGTCAGATCCGGAAAGGGGGAAGGTATTCCACAGATCTTCATTGGAAATAGGGAGACAAATTCGCTTCTTGAAGATACAGATGTCGACAGACTCCCAAGGCCGAGACAAGGAGAAGCTTCCTTGGTTCATCTTGAGGACCGGAAGATTCTCGTGTTAGATGGCTCAGATGATGACGGTATGATAGCTGTAACAGTAGACCTCGTTAGAAGATACTGGAAAATCGAGAACTCGTTGTCGCCTGAGTTCAATTTTTCGTGATCTGAGACGGTCGGATAACTTGTTATCGACTCATTGAGTTACTACTGCTTCGGCATCAAACCAACCGTTGGGGCAAAGGAAAGCAGCGATCTTTTGACACGTTGTTTCCTCACTACGCAAAGCTTAATAATTCTCTCATCTAAGTTGGAACGGGTTTCGAACATGATCGGGTCTACGAGCCTTTCTTCTTTGCCTCGTTTGCGCGACTGCAAAAGTCTCAGAGTATCGAGCTATGACAAAACTGGAGGTAATCAAGACGCTTGGCAGGTAAAGGGAGGCGAGAAAAGAACCCTTGCAGAAATCGACGGTCCAGGATGCATAAAGCACATATGGATGACTTTCTGGGCTCCGAAAGAAGACTATCTACGCCGCATCGTGCTTAGATTCTTCTGGGAAGAGTACTCAGAACCAAGTGTCGAGTGCCCTATCGGGGACTTCTTTGGAATGGGACACGGAATACGCAAAAACTTCGTTTCTCTTCCTTTGCAGATGAGCCCGCAGGACGGTCTCGGCTTCAATTCATGGTGGCCTATGCCCTTCAAGAGAAAAGCCCGAATAGAAGTTGAGAACCAAGGCAGTGAAGCATACTGGCACTACTTCTACTTCGACTATGAAAAGTACGCGTCTGCAAAACCGGTTGAAGATCTGGCTTATTTCCACGTCCAGTGGCGTCGCGAGGCAGACACGAATGGGTGGGCTTACAGAGACAAAGTAAGCAAGCAGGACTTGGAGAAAGACCCAAGGGCCTTCAACACTGACGGCAAAGACAACTACATCATCCTTGAGGCTGAGGGAAACGGCGTCTACTGTGGTGCACACCTCGACATAGACTGTTTTCATCGAAACGCGTACGATTGGTATGGGGAAGGTGATGACATGATATTCATCGACGGAGAAAAGTGGCCTCCCTCCCTTCATGGAACAGGAACCGAAGACTGGTTCCATTGCGGATTCTCTCCCAGGGAAGAATACAACTCTCCCTACTATGGCGTTATCCTATACAGCGGCACCAAAGACTGGCCTTGGAAGGGGAAGCAGACGGTCTACCGTTACTATATTGAGGATCCGATTCGCTTTTGCAGAAGCATAAGAGCCACGATTGAGCATGGACATGCCAATAGCTTCAGCAATGACTACTCCAGTACCGCGTACTATTACCTCTCAGAACCGAAGAGAGGTGGACCACCACTTCAACCAGTTGTGGACAGACTTCCAAGGCCCGACGAAGAAGTCTACGCGCCTAGAGAGTAAGGCAAATGCAGCTGGTACGCAGGAACTATTTTCCATCTCGATCTGGGGAACACGATTCTAGGCCGGTTTCTATACCTACAGGATTTCGATCTGTGACTTGGGAGACGAGAAGCATGCTACTTTTCTACCAGTTAAGCAGAAAGAGTGCATCAGGGATGAGATGACGGTGATTGTTGACTGTCATGTCCACAGCGTGGGAAAGGAAAAGGTAGAGGACGTCATAAGTGCTATGGATCGAGGCGGCATTGACAAAGCAATAGTATTCGCTCCTTATCCTGGGCAGATCAGCGAGAGAGCAGCTGTGGATCCAAACCCTACAAGATATATGCGGTTTTCTTTCCAAGGGGTAACTGAGCATTTGCAAGAGAAATCCACAAAGTTCATCTCCGAACTTCAGGGCGAAGCACCTGACAAGATACTAGCCTTTGCATGGATTGAGCCGAGACTGAAGAATACACTAGCCAACATTGAGGAAGCTCTCTCCAAATTTGAGTGCAAAGGCATCAAAATGATTCCGGATCATTGGCACCCGTACAACCCAGCATTCTTTTCTTTATACAAGAAAGCGGAGGAACTTGGTATACCGATTCTGTTTCATTCGGGAATTCTGCACGCGATGAAGGATTCGTCAAGATTTTGCCGACCATGCAATTATGAAGTCCTACTGAACTTTCCAGATCTAAGATTCGCTCTAGCTCACGCAAGCTGGCCCTGGACCGACGAGTGCATAGCACTCTTGGGGAGATTCAAAGCCAATCTTGAGGACGACGAATGGAGGGATAAACGAGCAAAGAAAATGCAGATGTACATCGATGTGACGCCTGGC
>Ga0315309_1000374_pt1 | contig 26965 bp, 30 predicted proteins | sample TDP4_MG_FD_203080 | JGI IMG/M metagenome (GOLD analysis project Ga0315309, IMG submission 203080) | Freshwater sediment microbial communities from Lake Towuti, South Sulawesi, Indonesia - TDP4 | ecosystem: Environmental > Aquatic > Freshwater > Lake > Sediment | place: Indonesia: South Sulawesi...
ACAGACCAGATGGGCAACACATGGAATACCTGCAAAGTCAAACGCCCACCCACACCTAGACTGCACCGAAACAATCGCAGTCGTCCATAACGGAATAATCGAGAACTTCAGCCACCTCAGAGAGGAACTCACCACTCGCGGCCACAAGCTACGATCAAACACCGACACCGAGACGATCCCACACCTTATCGAGGAAGAACTGAAGAAAGGAGCTTCACTCCTAGAAGCCGTCCAAAGAACCTTGCTGAAACTTGAAGGATCCTACGCGCTGGCCATCCTCTCATCGAAAGAACCGGACAAGATAATCGTCGCCAGAAAGGAGAGCCCACTAGTCCTAGGGATCGGGTCAGGAGCGATGTACTGCGCCTCAGACGTCTCCGCATTCCTCCCCCTAACGAAGAAGGCCCTGATACTGGACGAAGACGAGATAGCAACCATCACCGCCGACAAAATCTCAATCTTCTCCAAAGACCTGCGCGAGATCAGACGCGAGCCATTCGAAATAACTTGGACCCAAGAGATGGCCGAGAAAGGCGGATTCCCCCACTTCATGCTCAAAGAGATCCACGAACAGCCAGAAGCGATCAAAAGAGCCTCAATGATACCACAAGACGAGATAGACCAAGTGGCGAGGCAGATCAACAACGCCGACTCAATATTCCTAGTCGCCTGCGGAACCTCCTACTACGCATGCCTAGCCTCATCCTACATCTTCTCGAAGATCGCAAATATCCACGTCCTACCCGTCATCGCCTCCGAGTTCCCAGAGCAATACTCGGATGCACTGCACGGAGACGCGGTCGTCATCGCCGTCAGCCAGTCAGGCGAGACCACCGACACACTAAACGCAGTCCGCTGCGCCAAAAGAAAAGGCACAAAGACGCTAGCGATCACCAACGTCATAGGCTCAACGCTGACCAGACTCGCAGACACGCACATATGCCAGCGCTCAGGACCCGAGATCGGCGTCGCAGCCACGAAAACCTTCACCAGCCAACTTGCAGTCCTCGCACGCCTAGCCGCAGCCTTGGCAAGGATAAGGAAAACCGGCAGCAACGAAGAGGTTCGAGAGATCGAGGAATCCATGCAGAAGCTACCCCAACTGCTAGATCAAGTCGTTAAGGACACAGAACGCAGGGCCAGAACGCTGGCAGAGCGATACAAGGGTAATCAGAGCTTCTGTTTTCTCGGGAGAGGTGTTAACGCCTCCACGGCCATGGAAGGTAGGCTCAAGCTCCTCGAACTCGCCTACACATATTCACTCGCGTTCCCCGCCGGGGAGAGCAAGCACGGGTTCATCGCTGTTGTCGGCCAAGGATACCCGGTGATCTTTGTGGCTCCCAGCGATGGCACCCGATCCAAGATCGTGGGGAACATCATGGAAATGAAGGCAAGAGGCGGAGAGATCATTTCAATCCACTCAGAGGGCGACAGAGAAGTCGCCGAGTTGTCCGCCGAACACATGGAGATTCCACGCGGCGTTCACGAACTCCTGAACCCAATCCTCTACGTGATACCTCTACAACTCTTTGCATACTACTTCTCCCTCATGCGCGGATACAATCCAGACATGCCGAGAAACCTCGCAAAGTCTGTCACCGTCCAGTAGATTCTTGACTGACCTCATCCGCGGTAAGTACCGAAGCTGCTTCAGAAGGTTCAAGAAAGGACAGCGCCAACTCAAGAATAGGTGCCGGAGATGTCGAGAGTCGAGTTCGAGCCGTCGCTGAAGAAGACCCTCTCCCACTTGGAAGATGCACTTCAACAACTCATCGAGAACCAAGAAAGGGAGATCGACCTTTCAATATTCAGGGCGGCCTCGGAAGTGGAGCATGTAGCGTTCCTCCTCTCTCAGGAGCTAGGAGAGAACTACATCAGTACACGTCCACGACGGCAGAGGAAACGGAGCTTGGACTTGGGGCCGAGTCTGACGGTCGCACATGACCTTGTCATGCAAGCCATTGAACATACAAACGACCTTCGAGCCTGCTACGCAAAACTCTCAGAATGCAGAAGCATCATAGCTGCAGTGCAAGAAGAGCTGTTTCAGAGATCCCTGCGGACAGGGCAATGACTACTCGCTTCGGACTTTGCGCTTCTTTATCTTGAACTGATCCGGGCCCGACGAGATAACCCGAAAGTCCTCCTTCAGCCCTCTCGAATGAATGAACCTCTTCAGAAGCGTCTTGAAGCGCGGACGGTCGATCTGAGCCTCCTCTGTGACGCTTGCTATGAGCAGAGGACCCGCCTTCTCCACCTCCGTCCCCAAGAACTGCTTCAGTTGCTGCTCTAGCTCTTCGAGTTCCTTGCTCTTTAGATCGGACGCATCCACTTTGAAATCAGTCATCTACGAGCCTCCAAGGATGAGATCAGTCACTTTCCTCGGACTGAGAGCACTCTCACTTCATCTGCAGTATTCTCGCACCAGTCGGCTACCATCTCAATAGCATCGAGGAACTGAGCGAAGAGGACTACACATCCGACCTGCCCTTCCTGATACCGCGCCTTCGCCAGCGCCAACCGCGCGTTCTCATAAAGTTCATCAACGCGCTCCTCGGCCCTCTCGACCTCATCGCACTCCGCTAGGGCCTGTCTTGAGTCCACTCCGAGATTGCCTATGCACTTTCGAAGAGCCTCCGTGCAATTCTGCACGGCCTCTGCCATCTTGCTGCAGACACCACTGAAGTTCTCAATGAAGTTGGCCGGAAGAGGCATCATCACCGTCAGAATCCTACCGGATTCACGAGCCCAGTCAGCCACCCAGTCGACGGCCCTCACGAGGTGCATCAGGTCCTCCCTATCAGATGCTGGAAGCTCCCCCTTCGCCACCTCATCTATGATCTTTCTTCGGACAGAATCTGCTTCCATCTCAAGTCTTGCGAGCTTCTTTATGCTCTCTATTGCCGCCTCGCCGCTGCCGGAAAAGGCAAGATTCAACGATTTCCTGAACTCGTCAACGCAGGCCGCAGTCAAGGCGAGGTGCTCTTGAACCATCTTTATGGCTATGGCTTCTCTCCGCTTGGTAAACCAGGCCAGTAGGGCGTTGCTCAAGATGGTCTCTCCGTCGACACCCTTCGGTCTTCTACGCTCCAACTCATATTTATGCTGAATGTGACAGATCGTACCTTTCTCCGGAGAATGCTCGACAAGACGGCCGCCGACGAATTTCGCTTCGAAGTCCGAACACTCAATGGTGGTCAGCTTCTTGATGAGAAGGACTCCAACCGACCAGCCTTTCTTGACCGACCTTCCCTGTCAATCAAACCCGCTCTAATTCTCGAAGAACCTATTGGCTTGCCGTCCGCCGCCATGACGAACTCCTGCTCTATCAGCTCCAAAGGCTTCAAGCCAGCTTCTCGGCGTTTGTCGTTGATCTCCAAGGCACGTGCGGCCGTTTCAGGACTGACGACGATAGCCTCGGCGTCCGGATCGGAGATCGCTGGACCGTATACATCATCGATCCGAACTATGAGGCTTCGATCCGAGAGTCCCCTCTCTGAAATGAATGCCTTGACGTTCATGAGGCGAACCCGATACAACTCGACCTTATGCCCTTTGAAACCGGCCTTCATCATCCTGTCAGAGGTCACACCAACTACGACGAAGTCGCCGCAGTCGAAAGCTCTCTGCAGGATCGATCGATGACCAGCGTGGAAGAGGTCGAAGGTCCCTGCGACGAGCACCTTCCTGAATCGCCGCATCGGATCAACCCTTACCATGCGGCGCTTGATTGCCTGAGGTCTATCATCTCTTCCGCCGAAGGACCGGTCCCGAGAAGGGTAACAGGGCGTCTCAGCTCATCCTGAACGAGTCGAACAAACGACTTTGCCTCATCCGTGAGATCCTCGAATCTCCTCACGCCAGCGCATCTCTTGTCGATCGCGTCCAACTTGGTTATCGCGAGGCTCGTCGCTGAGTTCAACATCACGGCTCTCTTCGCGAGTTCGAAGTTGAAAGGCGCGGCACGTCTTCTTCTTCCAGTTACCGTCGCAATCTCAGCCCACCCTCTCCTCTCCGCCTCGTCTGGGGAAAGTTCATCTTCTAGCGGGCCCTGACCTACTCGAGAAACATACGACTTGAACACGGCGATAACCTCATCCACCCTTCTCGGTCCGACCCCAACATCCGCACAAGCCGCAGAGGCGGTCACATCCTTCGAGGTGCAGAAAGGATACGTGCCATGATACAGGGAAAGGAACGTGCCTTGAGTGCCCTCAACCAATATGTTCTTGCCCAAGTCCAGAGCCCTATTGATCTCAAGTGGGACATCAGTCAACATACCTTGAAGCTCTGGGACATCTCTGCAGAGCCTGCCAACCCTCATCACTCTATCCACGTTCGCTGGCCCGCAGCCCGTCCCGGTAGTGCCAATGACCTTGGCGAGGTGTTCAGAGCCAGCATCCTGCGCCCGGTGTGCTGGCTCTATTACAGCACACTGATAGTCTATGCCTACGCGTTGACCGACTCCGGTCAGAGCTATCTCCCGCAACGTCAGCTCGGGATCTACAAGAACACCGGGTCCCAACAGGAGCCTAGTTTCCGGACTGACGAAGGCGCTGGGGAGCATCCTCATCTTGTATGTTCGCCCCTCCCAGACAACGGTGTGTCCAGCATTCGGTCCGACACCCGCTCTGGCTGCAACTTCCGGCCTATCCTTTAGCGCCAGATAAGAGATCACTTTTCCCTTGCCCGAGTCACCGAAGAAACCTCCGACTACAACGGTGCATGGCAATGGACGATCCCCAAACCTCATCAGGAGCAAATGATTTAAGCGTTCCTTACGGGAGTCGACCGGGCCGGATTGCATTTCTCAAGGATGCGTGTCATACGGTATCTGGGAACCTCTGGAACATTCGAAGAAACGCCAGATTATGTGGCCAGAGAGGCGCCTGTCGAGATCTTGGTCAATGGAGAATCATTCGTCACAATACTGGCGTCGCCAGGTCAGCAGATGGAACTGGCGATAGGCCACCTCCTCGCTGAAGGCATACTGAGAAGCAAGCACGAGATTCGCAGCTTCACCAAATCCCAGAATAGAATCTCGTTGGAAGTCGAAGAGGAAGCCGCCTCGAGATCGAAGCTCGCCAAGGCTACCAAACTGATCACTACGCACTGTGGAAGCATAGACGCCTATCTTAGGCTCCTAGACAGAACCTTGAAGCCTCATGTGCAATCCGAGATTAGAGTTGAAGCCAACCTGATCCTGAACCTAGCGACAGATCTGACCAACAGATCCACAGTCTTCAAGCGCACTGGAGGCACCCATGCAGCCGCCTTATTCCGTCCCACCGGCGAACTAATCTCGTTCAGCGAGGATGTGGGAAGACACAACGCCATCGACAAAGTCATCGGAGACGCCGCCATCAAGGAGGCTCTAAGTGGGGACCTCGTGCTCTTCAGCACAGGCAGGATGGCGGCTGACATGGTGATGAAGCCTGCGAGATGTGGCATCCCCATCGTCGCCTCAACGGCGGGAGCCCTCAACTCGGGCGTCATAGCAGCTCGGAGAGCAGGTGTCACCTTGGTTGGATTCGTGCGCGGACGAAGGATGAACATCTACTCAAACGCTTGGAGGATCTCGCCTGAGAAAACCACCTAGCGGACACCGGACAACGGCAGTTAATAGCGGGAGGCGTATGAGTTGACGGCGATGATACGTGATCTAGATAGGCTAGTCGAGAACGGAGATTCCGCGGTTACCAAGGCCGCCAGAGCCATCGCGCTTGAACTTCTCGAGTCAGGGTTGAAAGCGGCAAATCCAAAGGATGCTGTGATGAGACACGTTCTCCTCGAAGGAAACCTACTTCGCCTGGGAAACTTCAAGATCAATCTCTTGCACGTTTCAGAAATCATAGTTGTTGGAGCTGGGAAAGCCACCGCAGCCATGAGCGAGGCGCTAGAGGCAGTCCTAGGGGAGAGAATCACTCACGGACGGATCAACGTCCCACACAGCATAGCTGACCGAACCAGATTGAACAGGATCGTAGTGAACGGTGCTGGTCATCCTATTCCCGACGAGTCCGGGCGCAGAGGGGCTGAGGAGATACTGAGACTGGCAAGCAACCTTCGGAAAGACGACTTATTGATATGTCTGGTATCCGGTGGAGGTTCAAGTCTTATGCCACTGCCGAGACCGGAGATCGGGCTCGAGGACAAGCAGGAGACCAATGATCTGCTGATCAAGTCAGGCGCTAGGATCAACGATATCAACATCGTCAGGAAACACCTGTCATCGATAAAGGGAGGACAGCTGGCAAAGGCAGCCTACCCTGCAACCGTTCTCAATTTGGTATTGTCAGACGTCGTGGGAGATCCTCTCGATTCGATTGCGTCAGGCCCAGCAGTTCCAGACCCCTCCACATACCAAGATGCGATCACGGTTATGCAAAGGTACAAAATCTGGGAAAAATGTCCTCCCAGAGTTCGCAGAGTTCTATTGGCCGGTAAGAGCGGCAAATTGGAGGAGACGCCTAAGCCGGGCAACAAGGTTTTCCGTAAAGTACACACCTCAGTCGTGGGAAGCAACCGCATCTCATGCGAAACCATAGTCCACGAAGCCCGAAAGAAGAACATGAACACGCTACTTCTATCAACCCATATCGAAGGCGAAGCTCGGCACGTAGGCACTCTCATAGGCGCAATCGCGCTCGAAGTTGGATCAACAGGCAACCCAGTCAAGAAGCCAGGCGTAGTAGTCGGAGGCGGAGAGACGACCGTAACGGTTCGTGGAAAGGGAAGTGGCGGAAGAAACCAAGAGGTAGCACTAGCTGCCTCGACTAAGATATCAGGAACGGACGGGATCGCAATTGCCTGCATGGACACAGACGGAGTCGATGGACCTACGGACGCTGCTGGCGCCATTGTGGATGGAGCAACAACATCAAGGATAGGCGGTTTAGAGAAAACCATAGAATTCCTAGAAGACAACGACTCCTTTCGCTGCTTCTCAAGAATTGGAGACCTCATACTGACAGGGCCCACGGGCACCAACGTAAACGACATCATCGTAGCGGTAGTCCCATAGCAGAGTCACCCGCGGGGTCATATATCGTCGGACGAGTTCAACGCTCTAACTCTTATATAGACGGAGAAGGCTTCTCTTCGGGTTAGGATAGGAGACGTGGTCTAGTCTGGCCAAGGATGAGCTCGTTGGCGGGCTCTTATTTGTTGCTGGCATCTTGATCATGGTAATCTACCTGTACTGGCTCTTCTTCACGTCGTTCTACTTCTGGGCAGTAGCAGTCCCGGTTTTGATAGGAGTCGTGGCCGTCTTGGGCATAGTAATGTGGATCGGCTGGACCATGGCTACAACTCCGCCACCCAAGCCGATCGAATTGGAAGCAGCCACGTCTACGGAGACTCCTGAGAGCGGCGGCCCAACACCTAAAGATGAAAAGAAAGACTAGCCCACAGCTTCTACGGATATGTTAGATTCAAGCATAGGCACTAGAGTCGGGTCACTCGACTGAGGTTATGATACCTATTCCTCTTGTTCGGCCTTCTCTGAAGACGAATTGCTGACCCTTCATCACATGCTCTGGTCGAAAGAGGAATCGTATGCGTGCCTTGGCGCGGTCGTTAGATCTGAGCGGCTCCTTGCTTAGCCACTCAAATCTCGCAGCCTGCCTGATCGTCTGTACATGAAATGTTGCGTGGTACCCGGTCTTGATGGTCGTAGGATGGTGCAACAAGTGCACATCGGCAAGAAAGCTCCAGTTCGGCTTTGAAACGTCCTTTCGCCCGACGATGGCCATCCCCTTCCTGATCTCTTCGAACTTTATCCCAGACAGAGCGAACGTGACTTCCTGTCCCGGAATGACACGCTCGATGAAAACCCTGTTAACCTGAATAGATCTGACTCGTACATCGCGGAACCTAGAATCCGGGAAGGGGCCGATTGCCATCTCGCTTCCGGCCACGCAGCTCCCCTGCAGTACAAGCCCGCTAATCACAGCACCGACCCCCGGAACGTTGAACTTGTCATCGACATACATCAGAAAGTCCTCCTGCAGCCGGTCTCTCCACCTGTAGAATGGCGGGAGAAGATCTAGGAAGAAGACCAGTCTCTCCAGCCCCTCTCCTGTCGTGCTGGAGATTGGGAAGATTGGGACGATTCTACCGCTTGAGACATGTCGCGCACAAACCACAATATCGTCAATATCCCGCACAAGGACGGGGATCTTGTTGACGTTAGGAAGCTTGAGCACCTTCTGCACGTCCCTAATGGTCTGCTCCAAGATTAGTTTCGGAGCAACATCGACCTTCGTGACCGCGATGAAGAAAGGGACTCTGAGTGAGACAGCGAGGCCCATGTGTTCCTTGGCCATCGAAGGCAACTCGGTGCTCCCAGAGATGGCTATAAGGGCGTAGTCCGGAACGTACCCCATCACACCCTTGAGGGTGGTTCTAAGGTACCTTTCATGACCAGCCAGATCGACGAACGTGATAATCTTGGTGCTTCCCAGATAGACGTCAGCCTCGCTCGATGGATTTGAAAGGTCATAATTTACCACGTTTCCCAGTTCATCATACCCTAGGAGGTGTGTGGAGACCGATGAAGTTCGACGCATCTCCAACTCATGCAGATACCGACAAATCTTACTCATGGCCTTGCCGTTTCCATCGTCCAATTCTCCCGTGGTCAGTACGCTGATCAAGGTCGACTTCCCGGCGTCGGCATTCCCGAGTAGAGAGACGTAGACAGATATCGGGAAGTCGGCCGCCCTCGATCTTCGGACAAGCACCTCTTCGATCTTGCCCCGCCGCCCAACGATCGTCCTGACTGGCATGATTCTTGCTCCGATCTTTTCGGCTATTCTTTCGAGATTCTTCACGCTGTTTGCAAGTTCCTCCTGTGAGATCCCGATGAGGGAGCCATCATTCGAGACGCCCAGCTCATAGAAGGCTTCCCCGCCACCCTCCATGAGACGATACTTCATCTGCGTGGCCAATTCCTCGAGCCTAGCCTCGGAGACTGAGTCAATCTTGAGCTTGTACTCTAGATTCCCTTCCTCCCGTTCGGCCGCCAGATTGTGCAATGCCTCTGCCAAAGCAGATCGCTAGAAGACTACGCAGGACATGCATTAAGGAGTACCTGTCGACAGGCGCTTGAACGAAGCTGCGGTCATCTTCCACACGTAGGCGCTGACGAGAGCCCTTTGCAACGGCCATGCAGCAAACGCGAAGCTCATATCGTGAGGGTGAAGAGAAGCTTTGAAGAGATGGGAAATGATGAAGGTAAACGTGCTCGGCGTAATTGGAAGTCCGAGACACGGCAACACAGAGATACTGATCAGAGAGGCCCTCAAAGCGGCCGGAGATACGGGTGAAGTTGAAGCGAAAGTGATCCATCTAGCCGACATAACAATCAAGCCCTGCACCGGCTGTATGAGGTGCCTCTACGCCGAGGAAGCTGAAGAGCGAATCTGCCTAGAGCACAAAGACGACATGCCTTACGAACAGCTGATAGAGGCTGATGGGATAATAGTAGGAAGCCCGGTCTACGTAGGAAGCATAACTGCTCAAACTAAGGCATTCCTTGATCGCACTGAACCATTGACACCCTACGCCAAGAGGATCCGGCTAAGATCTGCCCTCAGAAACAAGGTAGGAGGCGCCATCTCAGTAGGCGCCAACAGAAACGCCGGACAGGAAACCACCATTCAGGCCATACACAACTGCTTCTACGCCCACCACATGATCTTGGCCAGCGCAGGGATCGACGAACCTGGCTACGGATGCTTCTACGGCGGAGCCGGAGTCCTTCACCCCAAGAGAGGCGTCGTACTAGACGCTGTTAGAGAAGATGAGCTCGGACTAAAGTCTTCCAGAGGCCTCGGAAGAAGAGTTGCCGAGGTTGCCAAACTGGTCAAAATCGGCACGAGTGCGAAGGAACAATAGCGCTCGAGCGGCTCAAAGACGTCTAGCGTCCCTGTACGCCAAACCTAGTGCATATGATGTTGATCGAGGAGAATCCAAGAGCCTGCCGACTCGAATGATGATTAAGCCAGATTCTGGACAAGTTGCTGCTTCCCTGCGAGACGGCACTATCGTCAACCGGAAAGGCAGGTTCCCCGCAAGAAACAAGGGCCCGAGCATGTGTCCGCTGCAACATTGCTCATGTTGGGGACTAAGATAATGTAGGGTCTTTCATGATCACTTCGTACCAACGATGGCTTCCGTCTTCCCATACCCAGTAGGAGTTCAGAACCTCCAAGTTTGGGAACTTCTTCGCAACCCTAGATTCTGCAATCGACTTGGCACTCAAAGCTGGCGAGAATTTGTTGACTCCCATCCGCTTCTGTCTTCTGCCGGAAACTGGTCGTTGTTTCCTGCGTCCACCCTTCCTGATCCTGACTCTAGCTAGTACAAGTCCTCTCTTGGCTTTGTATCCCAATCTGCGAGCCCTGTCGAGCCTTGTAGGCCTCTCAATCCTCGTAATCGACTCTGCCTTGCGCCACTCTATCGCACGTGACCTCATTGCTCTGATGTATTCGTCGCTTTGAGCCTTCCAGAATCTCGAGATCTGACTGTACATCGATTTCAAGGCTCGGACTTCCAGCTCTGACTTCCGCACTCTTATGGAGCCGGATGAGAGGAGGCTAGGCGGTTCATAACTTTTTCGTTCACAGCGCCTTGGCTGCTTCGATTACTTTCTGGGCTATCAGCCTCGAAGCAGTCACCTGTGCATCTTCAGTTTGGGCACCTATATGTGGAGTGCACACAACGTTAGGCAGCTTCATCAGCTCATAGTCTGTCGGCGGCTCCACGCTGTAGACATCAAGAGCCGCTCCAGCAATTCGGCCTTCGCGGAGAACTTCTAATAACGCCTTCTCATCGACGATCTCTCCTCGCGACGTATTGATCAGATACGCGCTTCGCTTCATGAGGTTCAGCTGACCTCTACCGAGCATTCCCTTCGTCTCCTGCGACAAGGGAACATGCAAGGTCAGGAAGTCGACCTGCTTCAAGAGATCGTCCAGAGGCAGATGTTTGGCATCCAGCTCCCTCAGCAGATCAGGCTTCGGTCGTGGCGTTGCATTGAGGATCGACATTCCCATAGCTCTCGCGACTCTTCCCACGCTCATTCCGATGTTGCCCAAACCGATGATTCCGAGAGTCTTCCCCCTCAACTCTGTTCCAGTCAATTCCTTCTTGAGCCATCTCCCCTCCTTCATCCCTCTGTCTGCCAACGGAATCCTCCTAGCCAGAGAGATCATGAGGCCTATAGTAAGCTCGGCAACGGAGTTGGCAGGAGCGTCAGGAGTGTTGAGAACTTTGATGCCCTGCTTGATCGCTGCGTCGAGATCTACATTGTCCAATCCAGCCCCTGCGCGGCCAATTATCTTCAGAGCACTCGCCCTCTTGATGACCTCCGCGGTCACTTTTGTTCTGCTTCTCACGATGAGCACCTGGTACTCGCCGATTCTGGCCCTTAGCTGGTCAGGCGAGATCTCAAAATCTCTCTCCACCTGCAGGCCAGCTCTCTCCATCATTCTTATGCCGTCCTCATGTATGCTATCGCTCACCAGAACTCTAACCTGAGCCATCCCTCTCGACCTCAGAATCTCAGTTGTTCTCTGATCTACGCAGAAATAAACCTATGAGACATGCAGGCAGGTGAAGAATTTCCGGCAGTTGAAATCTCGGAAGAGTCTTCGGTGCAGATACAGATTTAATTCTCCCTATCGAACTAGTCCAGTCGGGCCGGGGTCTCCTAGAGATATGCGGGAAATCTGGTAGGGAGCAGCAGATCGCTCAAGCCTGGAGTCTTCGACTAGGCAGCCTGTGGGCCGCAAGGCCCGCATGGGTTCAAATCCCATCCCCGGCGCCAACGCGTTCGACGGTTACCTATGCTTTGTATCTCTCCTCGGACCAGACATTTCCGCGTTCATGATAACCTCGTATCTCCCAGAAGCCGTCCGCATAGTCTCTGATGAACTCGACCTCGGTGAGCCACTTCGCGCTCTTCCAAGCATAAAGGTGGGGTATGACTGGCCTCGCTGGGAAACCCTGTTCCAAGCTCAAAGGCTTCCCATCCATTCTGAAGGCTATGATCGAATTGTCAGCCAGAGCGTCTGCGACGGGAACCGGTGCGGTATATCGGTCTGCACACCTGAATAGGACCCATTTTGCCTCCGGCTTAACGAGAGCTTCTTTTGTCAGCGCCTTTATCGGGATGCCCTCCCACAGCACATCCGGGATGCTCCAACCCGTAACGCAGTGAAAGTCCTGTCGGAGGCTTACCATAAGCGGGCTCCCAACAAGTTGGTTGTAGGAGTAATTCATCTCCCTCTCTACAAGTCCGGTGATTCTGAGGCTCCATTGCCGCAGATCCAAGGCTGGAGTTCCCAGCGCCGAGTAAATGACCCATCTTCGAACATATCGTTGCCCTGGAGGCGTTCCAGATTCCATTGCATCCGGCCTCCCAGTCTTCACATAATCCTCTTGTTGAGGCTCACCTCATATTTCAGCTGCTGCTGCCCGATGTGCACACGGCCCCTCGTGAAAGATGAGAGATCATCTCTATTCGAGCGCCCAGTCTTCTATGGTCAGAAATCCACGGAAAACTGCCTTTTGCCCAGGTCGGGACAATGCTAAATTACCCGGAAATGTTTCAAGCGTGTTCGTGAACCTGAAAACGGTACTTGGCGTAGTCGCAGTTGCCGTCCTCTTCATGTTTGGTGGTATCTTCGCCCTAGCTTCAGTCTATGAGGCCACTAGATTGGTAGTGGCTGCCATCTTCTTCGCCGTCGGCTTCGGAATACTATACTACTTGACGAAAAAGCCTCAGACCATAGTTCAAAGGTTGGAAGTCTCCGGACAGATAAAGACGGCTACGCTCAAATGCCCCAACTGCTCGGCTTCCCTAGATGCTAGCCAGATCAAGATTATTTCTGGACTGCCCTACGTGACGTGTTCCTACTGTGGGCGAACTTCGGAGCTTGTTGAGGAACCGAAATGGTGAAGACACGTTCCCTAGTGCTCTGGCTGATCGTCATAACTGTATCAGCGATGTCCGTAGTCGGTGTAGCGGCACAGAGATCATATCACATCGAGCATGAATGGGCCAAGATCTGGATAGACTCCGATGGTAGTATCGATCTGCTGTACGATGTTGAGGTAGCGCTCGAATATGGAGACGACATAAACTTCGTCTACCTAGGTCAGCCTCAAGGCGACTTCACCATAGGGGCAGCCCTAGACCAGTACGGGCACATGCTTCAAGTCGCCGACGCAAGCTCAGGCGGTGAGTACAGAATCCGTGTTGACTTCTACGCGCCACTGAAAGCAGGTCAGACACTCAGGTTCAACGTCTCAACGAACGTAGCCCGCATGATATACGAAGACATAGAGAACCCGGGCAACGTCGGCATGCAGTTTGTTCCAACCTGGTGGCAAGAGGCAAGTGTGTTTGACCTACGTGTCATGATTGTTCTGCCTCTCGGAGTCACCACCGACAGACTGAAGACATCAGTGGACTGGGACAACATCTCGACAGAAGACGGCCGACTATCGGTATATTGGGAAAGGCAAGATCTCTCTCCTAATCAGAGATTCGAATTCGGTGTCTCCTTCCCCAAGGAATATGTGCAGGACTACGAGACACGTCCCACCGGCCTATTTGCCTTTCTTCGACAGAACTTACCTGCTCTCTTGGTGGCTGGAGTCTCGATCACCGCCATAGGCGCAGTCGTCTACACGGCTCGTAAGAGAGCGTACTTTGCACCCTCGGTCAGCGTGGAGACTTTGGGGATAAGACATGGATTAACAGCGGTGGAAGCCTCCTACCTACTCGAAGTAGGGCCGACGAAGATCGTAACTGAAATCCTCTACGGCCTGCTACAGAAGCGAGCCGTCTGGGTTAAAGCCACAGACCCTGCTCTCCAGCTGAAAGTCGTGCAGCAGCCTCAGGAAGGCGAAAGCCCCGAGGCACCTCTCCGATACTACGAGATAGACTTCTTGGACGCGATCAGCGAGGATGGAACTCTACGCGAAGAGAAACTAGCACAGACGGTAATCTCCCTAGGAGAGAATGTCGAAGAGAAGATGCGTGGGTACTGCAGGCGCGACACAATCGACTATTATAGAAGAATCGTGGCAAAGGCATGGGAACAGGTAGAGCAAGCCGACACACCTGGCCTAGCTTCGAAGGCCTTCGACGAGCAACTCCTATGGCTTCTCCTCGATCCGAGCTATCAGTCGCGCACCCAGTCAGCCTTCCGTGACAAAGCCTTCGAGCCGAGTCCATTCTGGCTATGGTACTGGTATGGATACCACCACTACTTCCCAAACCCAACATACAGACCAGACGTCGAGAATCCGGCCAGATCGGGAGAGCCACCAAAGATTCCCGGAGCCGACTTCGCCAACAACATCGCGACGGCAGTCGAGAAAACATCGAACAACATCGTAGCCAATCTTGAGAAGTTCGCCAATTCACTCATCCCTGTAAGGATCCCACCCAAGACCTCCCGAGAACCGGCCCGCCACGGAGCTGGTTGCGCTTGCGCGTGCGCGTCGTGTGCATGCGTTTGCGCATGCGTCTCATGTGCCTGCGCTTGCGCAAGTGGAGGCGTGGGTTAGAAAGGACGGTGTAAACCTGTGAGCGCGCTACGAGGAATCTTCGGGAAACGAAGGATCCCACAAGGCCGTTACACGTACCGCGGAAGAGGAAAATTCACTGGTCTCGCACTTCAACTTCGTGTCGAGCCTGATAACCGAGGACTTCTGGTCATCAATGCAAACACAGTACTCTATCTGAACGAGACAGCCGCTGCTCATGCCTACTTCTTCATGCAGGGGATGTCGACGGACTCGGCTCTGAAGAAGATCCAGCGCATGTACAGAGTGGACGAAAGTACCGCAAGGTCAGATCATGAGAAGCTCATCTACACGATCAGCACCTTGGCGCAGACTGAAAAAGTCTGCCCCATTTCCTATCTGGACGTCAAGAGCGTCGAGCCTTTCACACAGGAGCTCACGGCGCCTCTTCGTGCAGACTTGGCGCTTACCTTCAGATGCCAGAACAATTGCATCCATTGCTATGCTGGCGGGCCACACACAACGAGGGAACTCACAACCGAACAATGGAAAACAGTCATAGACCACCTACACCAAATCGGCGTGTTCATAGTCACTTTCACCGGAGGCGAGCCTACCCTCCGCGATGATTTGTCCGAACTGATGCTTCATGCGCAGAACAGAGGAATGGTCACAGGACTGATCACAAACGGCAGGCGACTCAGCGACAGAAGTTACGTTGAGAACCTTGAGAAGTCCGGACTGGACTTTGTGCAGATTACCCTCGAGTCCTATAGGGCAGAGACACACGACCTAATGACGGAGACAAAGGGCAGCTGGGAAGAAACCATCAGGGGGATAAGAAACGTCATCCCGACCCAGATCTATGCCACTACGAATACCACACTGAGCAAGCACAACGTCTCAGATTTCTTGGAGACGGTGGACTTCATAAAAGAGCTTGGAGTGGCGGGCTTCGGATGCAACGCTCTCATCTACGCCGGGAAAGCCAGTCAGATAGCAGACGAGTTTGTCGTAGCACACGAGACCTTGGCAGAGCTATTGCCGAAAGTCCAAGAAAAGGCCAGCAAACTGGGGCTGAAATTCCTATGGTACACGCCGACCCAATACTGCCACTTCAACCCAGTAAGCCTAGGCTTAGGCGTGAAATCCTGCACAGCAGCCTTGATTAACACCTGTGTCGGACCAAATGGCGACGTCTATCCTTGCCAAAGTTACTTCGAGCCCCTAGGTAACATCCTGACAGACGAATGGCGGAAGATCTGGAACCATCCGCTCGCAGTTAACATAAGAAAGAGAGAGTACGTCGAGCCGAAATGCAAGGACTGCCCACAACTACAAACATGCGGCGGAGGATGCCCGCTCGAACTCAAAAGGGATGGCTCCATGTGTATCGGAATTCCCTAGCACCCTGTTCTGCACTCAACACATCGATATTGTGACAGCATGGGGAAACCCTGCGAAACATGCATCAAAGCCCATAAACACCGCCGTCCTCCCTTGGAACTCGAAAAACGTCCAGGCGAAGCAGATCGATCAGATCGGAAAACCCCCGTAGCAGAGAACGAAAACAGGAAGAGCCTTCCCAGACAGCAGATCAAGCCGCTTGAAGACAACGTTTAAATAAAGTCTGAAAGCCCTTCGGTAGTTAGCTCTGGGTATGGAGAACCCAACTTGTCTACTGAATTCAGGCACATAGTCAGAGTGGCTGGAACCGACATAGATGGATCGAAGAAGCTTGCATACGGCCTAGCCAAGATTCGCGGCCTAGGAGTATCACTCTCCAACGCCCTCATCAAGGTCTGTGGTCTAGATCCGAACCTCAGATTCGGCTATCTGACCGACGCGGATGTCCAGCGGCTGGAGACTGCGCTCGAGAATCCATCTGCACACGGAGTACCTGAATGGGCTCTGAACCGTCAGAAAGAGCTAGAATCGGGACATGCAGCGAACCAAGTGGGTGCAAACCTCACCCTTGGCGTCAAGTCAGACATCGAACTCATGAAACAGATGAGATCTTGGAAGGGAGTCAGGCATTCGCTAGGACTCAAGGTCAGGGGACAACGAACCAAAACAACTGGAAGGACAGGCCGAACAGTCGGAGTAAAGAAGAAGCTTGTCGCCGCGGCCGCGGCGACAGCCAGAGAGAAGAAGACGTGATGATGGATGGGAGATCCGAAGAAGCGCAAGAAGAAATTCGAGACTCCCCGCTACGCGTGGAGAAAGGATACGCTGGACGCGGAACTCAAGATTCTCGGGCAGTACGGCTTGAGAAACAAACACGAGCTATGGCGCACCCACGCGATCCTTTCAAAATATCGCGGATTGGCAAGGTCTCTCCTCGCCAAGACCGGCGAAGAAAAGATACTCGTGGAGGAGAAGATGCTCTCTAGGCTGAAAGGGTTGGGAGTAATCCCAAGAGACGGAACACTTGACGATGTCCTAGATCTGTCTATCGAAGACTTCTTGGAGAGGAGATTTCAGACGGTCGTTCAGAGACTTGGACTGGCCAAGACATCACAACAGTCGCGTCAGCTTATAACTCACGGACACATCCAAGTCGATGGAAGAATAGTCACATCCCCCAGTTTCATTCTCCCCAAATCATTAGAAGACAAAGTGGGGTACGCAGTAGACAGTCCGTTGAGCAAGATCGAACACCCAATAAGAAGAGAGCTGAGCGCCATTCCGACAGCGGTGAAGCACTCATGAGTGAAAAGAGACCTGAGAAATGGGGAATAGTTCACATCTTCAGCTCGTACAACAATACGTTGATCCACATTACAGACCTCAGTGGAGCAGAGACGATCGCTCGAACCTCGGGTGGGATGTTCGTGAAACAGGATCGCTTCGAATCCTCTCCATACGCCGCGATGCAAGCGGCATCCAGCGCGGCTCAGGCCGCTAAAGACCGTGGGATCACGGCCATCCACATTAAGGTGAGAGCGCCCGGGGGTTCCGGCCCTAAGACCCCAGGACCTGGCGCGCAAGCAGCTATCAGAGCAGTGGCAAGAGCCGGTTTTCGAATCGGAAGGATCGAAGAGGTGACTCCGATACCGCACGACGGTACTCGTCGTCCAGGAGGAAGACGAGGAAGGCGAGTATAGCGCCAACGTCATGATCCTGCTTTGGCTGAACCCACCTAACACTTCAGTCCTTCAGTAACAGATTCGATCGAATCGGGTCGGTTCCAGAGACAATGGCCCAGTTCTGTCAACGCATTACTTGGAAAGAGTTAAATAATGACCCTGCTTCTGTGGACGGAGAAACCGTATATCCTCCGAGAAAAATGGGTTGGATCCCATGAACATCCAGCTCCTCGAGAAAGAGGAGGAGAGACTTTCCTTCATCATTCGTGGCATCTCGATAGAGACAGCGAACGCCCTGAGAAGAACGATGCTGTCAGAAGTCCCATGTATGGCGATCGACGATGTCGTAATGATCGAGAATTCTTCGATAATACATGATGAAATCCTTGCGCATAGACTGGGACTCGTGCCTCTCAGGACGGATTTAGACGCCTTCGTGTTTCCTGAAGAGTGCGACTGCAGCAATGAACTGGGATGCTCCAAATGCAGATCTATTCTGACCTTAGAAGCCGAGGCGACTGATGAGACGCGCACGGTTTACTCAGGCGAGCTCAAGCCGACCGATCAACATACTTCTACGAGCACCGACAAGATACCAATTGTCAAGCTGGCCCCGGGCCAAAAAGTCAAGCTTGAAGCCTATGCCAGACTCGGGACAGGAAAGATGCACGCCAAGTGGCAGGCCGTGGCCGTGAGCGCGTACAAATTCGTGCCAGTAGTGTTAGTCGACGAAAAGAAGTGTAAGGGCGTCAAAGAATGCGTAAGAGTCTGTCCGAAAGGCGTATTTGAGATGTCCTCGGGCAAAGCGAAGGTGGCCAGGCTCCTCTCTTGCATCGAATGCTTCGACTGCGTGAAGGCGTGCCCAAATGACGCGATCACCGTAGAGTGGGAGAAAGACGGCCTCATATTCAATGTGGAATCGGTAGGATTCATGAGCCCAGAGGAAGTCGTTCTTCGCGCTTCAGACATCTTGAACGGCAAAGCAGAGGAGTTTGCGTCTGAGGTCAGAGAGCTTGACTAGAAAAAAGAGTAGAAGAAACCCTGAGCTTCTGAGGCTTATAGGCGTCCTCGAGAGCGAATCGTCCAAGAGCAATACCCCACTATGGCAAGCCATCGCAGAAAACCTCGACAAGAGCCGCCGCAAGGCTGTCGCCGTCAACCTGAGCCGAATAAGCAGATTCTCCCAGACATCCGACACCGTGATCGTTCCGGGAAAAGTCGTCGGCGCAGGAGATCTGACTCACCCTCTAAGGGTGTCCGCCCTCGCCTTCTCCAACTCAGCCAGAGAAAAAATTGTCCGAGCCGGTGGCGAAGTGCTCACAATCGAATCCCTTGTGAAGGAGAACCCAGAGGGCAGAAACGTGAAGATCATCGGGTGATGTTTGATGAGTAGATTGGCCAAACCCAAGCGGAAAAGCAGCTTCATAGACGGGAGTGATCTCATACTCGGAAGGATGGCCAGCATTGTTGCCAAGCGTCTCTTGAATGGAGAGGAGATCACAGTTCTGAACGCAGAGCATTGTGTTCTATCGGGCCACTCCAAGGTGGATGATAAACGCGAATTCCTTGAGATCAGAGGCTTGACCAATCCCTCCCTTGGGCCAAAGCACCCTAAGCGAGCCGATACCTTCGTGAGAAGGACTATACGGGGAATGCTCCCGTGGCGGAAATCGAGAGGCAGAATGGCGTTTAAGAGGCTGAAAGTCTACAGAGGCTTTCCGAAAGAGTTTGATGGCATAAAACTGGAAAAGCCATCCGAGGCCAATGCCAGTCGCCTCAGAGGGCCGTATCTCCGAGTGGGCGATCTAATCAGGGAAATAGGCAGGCCGACGTAAGATGAAGAGAGCTCCAACAGCAAAAAAGAAAGTCATTATGATAAGTGGCAAGAGGAAGACGGCAATAGCCCGCGCAACATTCAGGCCTGGAAAGGGCAGAGTTAGAGTCAATAACATTCCCATAGAGATCTTCTCTCCCGAGATTTCCAGAACGAAAATGATGGAACCTCTCTGGCTTACAGATGGATCTTGGAGCGATGCCGATATCGATGTGGATGTCAGCGGCGGCGGGTTCATGGGTCAAGCGGAGGCTACGAGAACAGCGCTTGCGAGAGGCATAGTTGAGTGGACCAAGAGCGCCGAAGTCAGGCGCAGACTCACCGAACACGATAGAACCATGTTGGCTGGAGATCCGAGAAGAACCGAACCTAAGAAGTTCGGTGGGCCTGGAGCTAGGAGAAGGAAACAGAAGTCGTACAGATAACACGAGGTCAGCAGATTGATGATACCCGTGCGATGCTTCACGTGCGGGAGCCTAGTCGCCGACAAATGGGAGGAATTTTCCAAGAGAGTCGCTGCCGGTGAAGATCCGGCCAAGATCTTTGATTCACTCAAGGTCACTCGTTACTGCTGTAGAAGGATGCTCCTCTCGCATGTTGATCTGATGAAAGAGGTTCTTCAGTTCTACGAGGCTAGCGCCAAGAGAAGAGAAGCGAACAGAGAGTAAAGGCGAGATAGCTTGCTCGAATCGACATCGATAGAGAGTGTTCGCGCAAGGAAGATTTACAATGGAAGGGGAGAGGAGACGCTAGAAGTTGAAGTTCTCACCCTCGATGGATTCGGGCGCTCCTCCGCTCCTTCAGGCAAGAGTCGAGGGCGTGAAGAGGCAATCCCGTATCCCGGCGACGTCGTCGATGCCGCCGTTGTAGCCGTCCATGAAAGAATAGGGCCTGAGCTCGAAGGACTTCATGCAGACGAGCAAGGGATGATCGACCTTCGACTTCACGAGCTTGACGGAACGCGAAACTTCAGCTCGATCGGAGGAAATACAGCCTGCGCTGTCTCCTTCGCGGTAGCTGATGCGGCCGCGGCGACGATTGGCATCCCCCTCTGCCAGCATCTTGGCGGGCCGCTCTCGGTCAAGATCCCAACCCCTTTGGGCAATATTCTGTGCGGTGGAAAGCACGCCGGAAAGAACACTCCCGACATTCAGGAGTTCCTTGTGCTACCGATCGGCGCAACCTCGTTTGCTCAAGCAGCCAAAGCGAACTTCACAGCACATGCGGAGCTCGGAGGATTGCTGAGCAAGATTGACCCCCATTTTACAGGAGGGCGAGGAGACGAAGGGGCATGGGCACCCCACGTCGATTCAACAAGAGCTTTGGAGGCCCTGAGTCGGATCTGTGAAATGGTCTCTGACAGGGAATCGGTTAGGCTTAGACCCTGTCTAGACATGGCAGCTTCATCGCTATGGAACGAAAAGGAAGAGAAATATGAGTACGTGAACGAGAGGACAAAGAGAGATCGTGGGGAACAAATCGAGTACACCCTCGAATTGATCTCGACCTATGGACTCGCCTACGTTGAAGACCCTCTGATGGAAGAGGACTTTGAGGGATTCGCCGAGCTTACCAAGAAGGCGAAGGGCTGCCTCATATGCGGAGACGATCTGTTCGTAACCGCGATCGATCGACTTCAAAAGGGGATTGCGCTGAGTTCGGCAAGGGCAGTGATAGTCAAACCGAATCAGATTGGGACAATAAGCGACGCCCGAGAGACAGCAATGGTAGCAATGAAGAACGGGTACGTTCCCGTTATATCGCACAGGTCAGGCGAAGGATGCGACTCGACGATCTCTCACCTCGCCGTCGCTTTCGGATGCCCCATAATCAAGTGCGGCGTCGTCGGGGGTGAAAGGACGGCCAAGATAAACGAGCTTATAAGGATCGAAGAGACTCTGGGCCACCTTGCCAAGATGAGCGATCTCACGATCATCAGCGGCTGATCACTATGAGTTCGGATGAGACTTCAGAAGGGAAGACTGAGAAGAAGACCGACGAAGAAGCGCTCGCTGAAGGCGTGCAGCTTCTGCTTCCAATAGAGACTCTCCTCTCCGCGGGAGTGCATATCGGCACCAGAATCAAGACCGCCGATCTGGAACCTTTCATTTTCAGAGTCCGTCCGGATGGATTGTTCGTCCTAGACATCAGAAAGACCGACGAGAGGATACGAAAAGCTGCCAAGTTGCTCACCCATTTCGATCCATCGAGAATCCTCGTGGTATCTGCCAGACTCTACGGAAGAACACCGGTCAAGAAGTTCGCTGAAGCAACCAAATCGGTGGCTATGACCGGAAGATTCATGCCAGGGTTGCTGTCGAATCCATCATACCCTAACCACTTGGAACCCCATGTAATCATAGTGACCGACCCGAAGGCTGACGAACAAGCCGTAGACGAAGCTGCGACAATAGGGGTTCCTGTCGTCAGCCTCTGCGACACTGACAATACCTTCACCAATGTTGACTTCGTAATCCCATCAAACAACAAAGGCAGACGTGCGCTCGCGACAATATATTGGCTTCTTGCCCGACAGTACCTAAGAGAGAAAGGAGAGATACCTCCGGACGGGGAACTCTCCTCATCAATCGACGATTTCGAGACAAAGCTCGCGGAAATAGAGGAGATCACCGAGGCGGAATAGAAGGCCAAACGCTTGAAGGTGAGGTATCCGAGTCAAGCTGGAACCTTCTATCATGCATCGGCTTCGAACCTAGAAGATCAGATCAAAGGATGTTTTCTGCACAGGCTGGGCCCGGGAAGGACTCCCACAGAGCGGGTAAGACGTCCCCGAAACCTGATTGCGGCGGTCGCGCCACACGCAGGCTACATGTATTCCGGGCCTACCGCAGCTCACCTCTATCTGGGACTGGCCGAAGAAGAGAAGGCAGAGACCGTGATTATCTTGGGGCCCAACCACACGGGATTCGGAAGCGCGGTCTCCACGGACACTGAGGGAGCTTGGAGAACACCACTGGGAGACGTGCAGATCGACGCTGACTCAGCGAAGAAGATCGTTGCGGCCTCACAGGTAATCGACATAGACGAGTCTGCACACAGATACGAGCACTCAATTGAGGTACAACTACCGTTTCTACAGTTCATCTATGGAGACTTCAAGTTTGTTCCAATCTGCATGATGATGCAGGACTTGGAGACTAGCCGCGAGATCGGTGAAGCGATAGCGGAGGCCACTTCAGGAAAGAGTTGCCTTGTCATGGCGTCAAGCGACTTGACCCATCATGAAAGTCAGGCCTCAGCCAATAGGAAAGACCGAATGGTTATCGATGCTGCCCTCGCGATGGACGAAGGCAAACTACAAACAGTCGTCGAGAGAAACCGGATAAGCATGTGCGGTTACGGCCCGGTTTCAGCTGCAATAGTTGCCGCGCGTCTGATGGGAGCACAAACAGCTGGGCTGCTGAGCTACAAGACAAGTGGAGACATAACTGGGGACATGTCCTACGTAGTAGGATACGCCTCGATAGCCTTTTCCAAACAGTAAGACGTCTAACTGTAGGACTCTAGGGCCGAAGAGCGGGTCATTCACTTGAAGGTCAAAGCGTCTGCGCCTGGCAAGGCCATAGTGACAGGCGAACACGCTGTCGTGTATGGCGAGCCTGCTATCGCCACCGCGATCGGCAGGAGGGTGTGTTCGACCGTTTGGCCGAGGACTGATCGCGTTGTAAGGGTTGTGTCAAGGGATCAACAACTCACGACAACGACTTCTGTCGACGCCACAGATGTGGGAACTGCCGTCCGGTGCGAGGACCCCTTAGCGCCGATTGCCAGAGTGGTTTGCAGGAGTTTACAGGAGCTAGGCGAGAGTCGTGGAGTAGAAGTGCATACTAGCTCTGACATTCCGATGGCTGCAGGATTGGGATCTTCCGCAGCAGCTCTCGTATCTGCGACAGCCGCAGTTATGCTGCTCTATTCGAATCGATTGGACAGAGAGACAGTCTGTAGGATAGCCCATGAAGGAGAAAAGCTGATTCACGTCAACCCATCGGGTATCGATGATCACATCTCAACTTATGGAGGGATGATATACTACAGATCGTCAGAAGGGTTTCGTCAGATCATCACAAGACTGCAAGGTCTGCCTCTCGTGATAGGAAATACTGGCAAGAGCAGGCCCACAGGAACCTTGGTCAAGAACGTGCGAGAAAGGCTGTCCGAGCATCCAGAGGATTATGAGATAATCCGCCAAATAGGAAGGCGGTCTTTGAGCGCTCTTGATGCAATACAGAGAGGAGATCTCAAAGGCTTGGGAGAGACAATGATTGCAAACCATTCTCTCCTCAGGTCTCTCGGCGTGTCCACACGGGAATTGGATATTCTGGTTGAGGTGGCGATACGAGCTGGAGCTCTCGGAGCCAAACTCACAGGCGCTGGAGGAGGAGGCTGTATGATAGCCTTAGTCGAAGAAGTACGTATGAAAGAAGTCCAAGAAGCACTGAAAAGCGCCGGGGCCCAAGTCATCTATTCCAAAGGTAAAGCGGAGGGGGTCGTCGCTTGCCAAGCAGAGTAGACGTCATACTCAAGCTCGGAGGATCCGCCATTTGCGACAAAGCCAAGCCGAGGACGCCCTTGCTACACGAGATCAAGAGGCTCGCAGAGGAGATCTCCAAGGCAAAAGTAGAAAGGCTGGTCCTTTTACATGGTGGAGGTTCATACGGACATGTCGTGGCCAAGCAGTATGGACTCGCCGATGGATACCAAGACTCCTCCCAATTGATCGGACTGGCACAGACGCGGCTGGCAATGATGGAGCTCAACAAGACTGTCGTCAAGTTGCTATTGGACCAAGATATTCCAGTTGTCTCCATTTCTCCATCTTCCTTAGTCACGACCGAGAATGGTCGAATACGCCAGCTATTCCTCGATCCAATCATAATGGCCCTCGAATTGGGAACAGTCCCCCTTCTATTCGGTGACGCGGTCTTCGACACAAAGAAAGGCTTTGCGATCGTCTCTGCAGACCAACTCGCGAGTAGACTTGCTATCGATCTCAAAGCGGACAGGGTCATAATGGGCATGGACGTAGACGGCATTATGGCCGACAATCAACACCACACAGGAAGACAAGAGCTCTTGAAAGTGGTCAGCGCGTCAGACATCACGACTGCGTGGAAACACATTGAGGAGTCGACCAAGGCAGATGTCACTGGCGGATTCCGTGGCAAACTCTCCGAAATGATACCTGTGGCTCAGTCTGGGATCAAAGTCCTGTTTGTCAACGCCCGAGTACCTGGCAGAGTCTACACCGCATTGCGAAAGGAAGAAACTGTAGGCACCATTCTAACCAAGTGATAAGCATGACTGAAGAACGGACCAAAGGAAGAAAATGGGATCATATCAATATCTGTTCAGTTGAGGACGTTCAAGCCAAGACGGTCAAGACTGGGTTTGAAGACATCAAGCTGATACATGACGCGCTTCCCGATCTCGATTTTGCTTCAATCGACACTTCCGCAGATTTTCTTGGCTTTCGTTTCGGCTGCCCATTGATCATCAGCGCCATGACTGGCGGAACGGAAGAGGCTGAACAGATCAACGCCTCCCTCGCTGAGGCTGCTCGTGAACTGAGTATCGGAATCTGTGTTGGCAGTCAAAGAGCTGCCCTTGAGAATTCGGCGCTCGAGCGAACCTATCGAGTTGTCCGTGAGAAAGCTCCCGATGCTTTCATAAGCGCAAATATCGGTTGCAGTCAGCTCCGTTCAGACAAGAGGACGAAGATAGCGAGGTCAGCTATCGAGATGATTGAGGCGAACGCACTCACGATTCACTTGAATTCCCTTCAAGAGGCAGTCCAGCCCGAAGGAGAGACCGCCTTCACGGGGATTCTGGGACAGATTGAAGAGGTAGTTCGCGATCTCAATGTCCCCACGATAGTGAAAGAGACAGGCGCAGGAGTAGCCAGACGGGAAGCTGAAGCACTCAAGAAGGCTGGAGTCCATGCAGTCGACGTAGCAGGTGCTGGAGGCACCAGTTGGGCGGCTGTCGAATACTACCGCGCTAGAGCAAGCGGTGATAAATCACGGGCCAGGATTGGCTCGACATTCTGGGACTGGGGAATCCCTACCGCAATCAGCCTCATCGAATGTTCTCAGGTGGAAGGACTGACACTTGTTGCCTCGGGTGGATTGAGGAGCGGACTTGATCTAGCCAAGTCCATAGCCATAGGTGCGACGATCTCAGGGATCGCCCTTCCGCTTCTCAAACCTGCAATTGGAGGTGCGGCAGAAGTCTTGGGGGAGATCAAGACCCTAGTCTCAGAGCTGCAGACAGCCATGTTCCTCACGGGATCCGCCGACATCGAGTCTCTGAAAAAGGCTCCCCTGATGATCACGGGAGAAGTTGCTGAGTGGGCGCGTCTCAGCAACTTGGATGTGAACAAATACGCACGGAGATAGAGAGATGTTCGAGGAACTTCTAACTGACCTTGACGAGACCAGCAAAGTGGTGAACGCGTTCATAGAGCGGGTCATTGCCGAGCAAACGGATCCTCGAGAGCTTCACTTGGCTTCTGGACACCTCCTCAGAGCTGGAGGAAAGAGGCTGCGACCATTTCTGCTCACAACGTGCTGCAAGCTGCTCGGAGGAACACTGGAGAAAGCTCTTCCCTCAGCCGCGTCCGTTGAACTTCTACACAATTTCACGCTCATTCACGACGACATTATGGATCAGGACAATACGCGGAGAGGCGTCCCTACCGTTCACACGCTCTATGACATACCCATGGCCATAACATCAGGAGACCTCCTATTTGCGAAGGTCTATGACACAGTAATCAAGTATAGTGACAGGAGAGCCATCGGCGAAGAAAACATCTTGAGGATACTTCAAACGCTAACCGAAGGAACGATTGCCATCTGCGTCGGCCAAGCGCTCGATGTCTTGTTTGAGAAACGTGATGATGTATCGGAAGAAGATTACATCCACATGATAGGTGGCAAGACGGCTGCCTTATTCAGATCGTCGGCCGAAGCAGGCGCGATAATCGCCGGAGGAAAACTCGAAGATACATCCAGACTCTGCAGTTACGCATACAAGAGTGGCCTAGCGTTTCAGATTGTGGACGATATCCTCGGTTTGATGGGCAACGAGAAGACGCTCGGCAAACCTGTTGGAAGTGATGTCCGCGAGGGAAAACGTACACTCATCGTCATACAATCCCTGCGCAAGTGCAGTCATGACGAGAGAAGACGGATCCTTTCCGTCTTGGGAAACAGAAATGCAACTGCAGGAGAGGTCACTGAAGTGATACAGGTCATGAGATCGCTAGACTCTATAGAATACGCAAAGCGGAGAGCGGAGGCGTTTGTGAACGAGGCGATCGAACATCTCGAACCCTTCCCCGAGAACGATGCGAAAAAGAAGCTACTAGACCTCGCCAGATTCTTCGTGGCTCGCGAGAGTTAGCATAAACACTTTCCGGCAGTTCACAGCATTCTTATCTGAAGAGGAAGGACCGATATATCGAGAAATATCATTC
>Ga0315309_1000375_pt1 | contig 26932 bp, 21 predicted proteins | sample TDP4_MG_FD_203080 | JGI IMG/M metagenome (GOLD analysis project Ga0315309, IMG submission 203080) | Freshwater sediment microbial communities from Lake Towuti, South Sulawesi, Indonesia - TDP4 | ecosystem: Environmental > Aquatic > Freshwater > Lake > Sediment | place: Indonesia: South Sulawesi...
AGGAGCGTCCCTTAAGGTAGGTCCAACCTGCCCAAAGCTCTACTGCCTGATGGGCTGCCGTAACCCTGGCCTAATTAGACTGGCCGATGGCTACAAAGAGGGCAACGTTGAGGCTCCGGAGGAGGTTCTGAACGCCGCCACGAATTTCGGTGTCGACTACGTGGTCATCGGGCCCGAGGCGGCAAACTTTGCTGGCGTGCCTGATTTGCTGGAGGAGCATGAGATCCCCTGTTTCGGAGCGAAGAGAAGACTCGCTGAGATAGAGAGAAGTAAAGTCTTTCTGAGGAGAATCATGCTCCGCGAGAAGATCCCTGGCAGAATAAGGTTTCTCGTCTTTTCGAATCGCGATGACGCCATCACCTACGCTACCGAGAACCCTGAGAATCTGGTCTTCAAGCCGTCCGGGCAGGTGGGTGGAAAAGGAGTCCGACTGATAGAGGGGGACAAGGTCTATCTCCTATCTGCAACGGAGTCGATAAAGAAGAGTGCCGCGCAGACTGCTGAGAAGTTCAGCTCCGTCCTAGCGCTTGATGAGAAGATTCTGATCGAGGAGAGAATCTTCGGTCCGGAATATACAGCGCACTTTCTTTGCGACGGCAGAACTTTCATCCCTATGCCTCTTGTTCAGGACAACAAGCACGCGTTTAACGGAATCGAGGGGCCTGAGACCGGCGGAATGGGCTCGATCTCGGGGCCAGGCATGCTACTTCCCTTCATAAGTGAAGAAGACGCGTCGAAGGCTAGGGAGATCGTTGAGAAGACCGTCGGAGCAATCCAGAAAGAGGCGATGGACGCTTACAGCGGCGTAGTTGCAGGCCAGATGATGCTTGGAACTGGTTGCTGGGATGTCCCCCTCGAGTTCTACTCAAGGTTCGGAGACCCCGAAGGGGTGAATGTCTTGAATATGTTAGACCTTGAGGCTGGAGCCAGTTTCGAGGAGATATGTTCTGCAACGATCTCAAAGAGATTGAATACGTTGAAGGTTAGGTTCAAAGAGGTCGCAAGCGTCGTCTGGGCTATCGCCCCTGAAGGATATCCGCAGAGACGGGATTTGGCCCGGGATCACCCGATCGACGTAGATGAGGCTGCGATCTCGAAAGACGGATGCAAGATCTTCTACGGTTCAGTAAGCCATGAAGGAGAGAAGATGGTCACGAAGGGATCAAGGGCAGTCGAGGTCTACGCGGAGGACAGCGAAATAGAGAGAGCTCGTGAGAAGGTTGCTCGAGCCGTGAGACACGTCAGATTGAGCGATGGCTGGAGGCTCTTCTATAGGTCGGATGTCGGGAGCAGGCAACTTCTGAGAGAGTGGATCGAGATCGCGGAAGACGCTAGGATATCGTCAAGGCACAGGGAGTCCAAAGGGACGCTCTACAGAAGGGTCGACTTCGTACCAGGAAAGGGTAAGATCGTTTATGAGATTTGAGGAGAAATGACGGTCAACATAGGAGTTCTTGCTTCTGGGAGAGGAAGTAATCTCCAAGCGCTCATTCAAAGTGCTTCAGAGGGACGGTTGGGAGACGCGAAGATCAGGATAGTCATCAGTAACAAGCAGGCTGCGGGGGCTTTGGATATTGCACGAGCGAACAATATCAAGGCGGTTTACCTGTCTGTCGAGGGTTCTGAAGAGAGCAGATGGAGCTACGACTCCAAGATTGCGGCGAATCTTGCTGAGAGTGAAGTGACGCCTGAGGACGGGCTGGTTGCTCTGGCCGGATACATGAGGGTCTTGAGTTCCGAGTTCGTCAGACTCTATGCAGGTCGGATCATGAACATACATCCATCGCTGCTGCCGTCGTTTCCAGGGCTGAACGCCCAGCGCCGAGCGTTAGAGTACGGCGTAAAGATTTCTGGATGCACCGTGCATTTCATTGACGAGGGAATTGACACAGGGCCGATAGTAGTGCAGTTTCCGGTTCCAGTCAGAGAGGACGACACTGTGGAGTCCCTCTCGGATCGGATCTTAGCTGAGGAGCACAAAATCTACTCGAAAGCCGTGAGGCTATTCGTGGAGGGCAAGTTGAGGTTCGAAGGCAGGCGCGTGAGGGTTCTGGCATGATCACCACGATCATGGACGGAAGGAAAGTCGCAGAGCATGTGAGGAACAGAATAGGTGAAGAAGTTCGGATCTTCGAACAGAACGGGGTCAAACCATGCCTTGCCACGGTCTTGGTAGGAGAAGATGCAGCCTCGAAGATCTATCTCAAGATCAAGCATTCAAACTGCCAAGAGGTGGGAATTCAATCTAGGAACTATCAGCTTCCCTCAGAGACTGAAGAGAGAGAACTCATCGATCTGATTCAGGAGCTAAACAGGGATGAAGCCGTTCACGGCATCTTGGTTCAGCTGCCTATACCCGAAGGAATTGACGGATACAGAGTCGTCGAAAGCATCTCAGCCGAGAAAGATGTCGACGGACTCCACCCATACAATACGGGCAGGATATCCTATCGAAAGTACGACTTGATACCTTGCACTCCAAAGGGAATAATGACTCTCCTTAATTACTACAAAGTATCAGTCGCTGGAAAGCACGCCGTGATCATAAACAGGAGCAATCTCGTAGGCAAGCCGCTCTACACACTGATATCTAGGGCAGACCCCGCGCAGCTTCTCTTCTTGAACACCGATATGCTACTTCTGAATTCGGATGCTACGGTGACCATATGCCACTCGAGGACTCAAGATTTGATCAGCTACACAAGAGAGGCCGACATACTCATAACGGCGGTCGGGAATCGGCTCGACTTCATGATTAGAGGCGAGATGATTAAGCCGGGAGCGGTCGTGATAGATGCCGGAATAAGTAAAATTGACGGGAAGCTCTACGGCGACGTAAACCTCGACAGCGTCATCGGAAGGGCGTCCTACGTCACGCCGGTTCCGGGAGGGGTGGGACCCATGACGGTCGCCATGCTGCTGCATAATACGCTCATAGCAGCAGGCAAACAAACCGGACTGGAGATGAAATACAATCTCAACGGACTGTGGAATCGTGCAGAGGAGCGATGACAAAGAAGCCATTAGGGCTCTAATGCTGTCAGCGAGAGACGGATTTGCGGAAAAGTATCGTTTGAGCGCTGGCAGGCTGATCGAGAGCAGATTGCTCGCGCTTGATGAGTTTAGGAATGCGACTGTTCTGAGCACGTGTGTGTCAAAGGCCAGCGAAATCGATACGCAAGGCATAACCCGCGCAGCTCTTTGCCTAGGGAAGAGGACCCTTGTTCCGGTAATCGACCGAGACAATAGACGTCTAGTATTGTCTGAGCTTGCGGATCCTGATGGTGAACTGGCCTTGGGAACTTTCGGAATCTTGGAGCCCAAACCCGAATTCAGAAGGATCGCGCCGCTGAAACAGGCAGAATTTGCGTTAGTACCCAGAATTGCTTGGAATTTGAGGCGCTACAGGCTCGGGTATGGTATGGCCTACTACGATAGCGCCCTTCGAGAGCTGGAGTCAGAGACGTGTACTCTCGGCCTTCCTTATGAAAGCCAGTTGCTGCCAAGGCTGCTTAGCGAAGGGCACGATGTAAGAGTGAAGATGGGTGACTGAGAGGAGAGTTATTGACTGCTTTGGGGAGTGGGATTTGACCGTCGACGTCGCGATTGTAGCGGGCTCAAAGAGCGACATGGAAGTTGTCAAGAGGGTTGAGGATACGCTTAGAGAGTTGGAGGTCTCCTTCGAGACCCAAGTGATGTCTTGCCACAGAGACTTCAAAGTGCTCGACGAGTACCTCTCAAAGGTTGAGGTCAAGGTCTTTATCGCCGTCGCAGGCCTCGCCGCCCATCTCCCGGGATACTTGGCTGCAAGGACTACGAGACCAGTCATAGGCGTCCCGGTCAACAGGTCTCTCGGAGGTTTGGACTCCTTACTCTCTATCGTTCAGATGCCGAAGGGAGTCCCTGTTGCCTGCGTTGGCATAGGCGGAGCTGAGAATGCTGCGCATCTGGCGAAGAGGATCCTAGGGGTCAGAAGATGATCCACCCGACGGACGGCAGATACTTGGTGAAGGAGCTGACCCAATTCCTGTCCGAAGAGGCATTTCTGCGGTACAAACTTAGGGTGGAGTCCGCACATGCCCGATCACTCTCTAAGATTGGAGTGTGCAGCTCTAGGGTTGCCGATGAGATTGCAAGGATGGCCACTACTGAGAACGTTACTCCAAAGGAAGTTGAGGATATGGAGAAGCTTCTCAAGCATGACATAAGGTCGATGGTCGAGGTCCTCAGGAGCAAGGTCTCCGAAGAGTCGAAGCGTTACGTGCACCTCGGTCTCACCTCCTACGACGTTGTGAACAATGCCCAGGTCCTGGCCCTGAAGGACGCCCTACACCGCGTCATTTTGCCCGACATGACAGAGCTGCTGGAGACTTTTTTGGCATTGGCTGTGAAGGAGAGGGACACCGTCCAAATCGGTAGGACTCACGGGCAGCATGCGGTTCCAACAACATTCGGAAGGGAAATCGCCGTACACGCTGAAAGATGGGGAGAAGACATCGAGCGTGTGCTTGAAGCGACAATGCGGCTTAGAGGAAAAATAGGAGGGGCGGTCGGAACCAAGGCTTCACTCAGTCTCCTCGGAGACCCAGAAAAGATTGAGCAGATAATAATGGAGGAGCTCGGAATGCAACCGGCGAAGATCTCCACCCAGGTCATTCCATACGAAGCCACCGCTGACCTCTTCGCACAGATAATGATAGCCTTCGGAACTCTTTCGGACTTTGCGAACAACATGAGAAACCTTCAGCGGAGCGAGATAGGCGAGGTCTGGGAGAGGCCTACGGAGAGACAGGTAGGATCCTCAACGATGCCGCAGAAGAGAAACCCCATCGACTGGGAGAACATCATCTCCCAGTATAGGGCCGTAATGCCGCATGTACTCACATGTCTCCTGAACATCGAGTCCGAGCACCAAAGAGACCTTAGAGACTCGGCGGCAACGAGGTACCTTATACCAGAGGTCCTCAACGCGTTTGATCATTCGATCAGACGTGCGGAAAGAACCCTGAGGAGCATGACCGTCGACAGGGAGGCTATGAAGCGAAACCTCGAAGCAGGCTCCGGATTCTGCCTAGCTGAGCCAGCCTACATCGCAATGGCTATGGCCGGAGAGCCAGATGCCTACGAGTACATTCGATCCCTCACGATCAAGGCGAGGGCCGAGTCCAAGAGGTTCGACGATATCCTTCAGGCAGATACGAAGTTCCGCTCCTTGATCGAGAAGTTACCCTCTGAAACAATAGGACTCTTTGTCCACCCAGAGCGGTACATCGGGTCCTCGCTGAAGCAGGTCGATAGTGTCGTGGATGATTGGAAGAAGAGGTTGCCAATTCTATGGGAGAAGATACGGAAAAGAGCGGCCTGACCTACGCAGAGGCAGGCGTCGACATAAAGAGAGTCGGATCCATCCATCGAGACATAGAAGGCCTGATATCCAAAACCTTCTCGACGAGAGCTGGGAGAGTAGGAGAGGTTCTCAATGTCAGAGGCCACTATGCTGGTCTCATAGACATAGGAAATGGAAGAGCCCTGGCCCTTCACACGGACTCGGTGGGCACAAAGGTTCTCGTCGCAAAGATGTTGGATCAATACAACACGATAGGTATAGACTGCGTCGCCATGAACGTAAATGACCTAGTCTGTGTCGGAGCAGAGCCATTGGCGCTTGTTGACTATCTGGCTTTGGAAGCGCCGGATGAAGTTCTGGTCAAAGAGGTCATGATGGGCCTCGCGAATGGTGCACAGGAGGCGAACATCGCCGTGATCGGCGGCGAGACTGCAGTAATGAAGGACGTGATTAACGGACTCGACTTGGCAGCGATGTCGGTAGGTGTCGTCGAGAAGCGTAAGATCGTTACAGGCGAGAAGATCGTTACAGGCGATCTCGTCATCGGGCTGCCAAGCAGCGGGATACACAGTAGCGGTCTGACACTGGCTAGAAAAGTCCTATTCAAGGATGGTTTTGACAGGCGAGTGGCGAAGGAACTTCTTACTCCGACGGAGATCTACTCGCGCCAAGTCCAGAACGCTCTCGTAAAAGGAGTGGAGGTTCACGGACTGGTTCACATAACTGGAGGTGCCTACTCGAAGTTCAGGAGGTTGGGTAGGCTCGCGGGCAGGGGTTTTCGTCTCAATGATCTCTTCGAGCCTCATAAAATCTTTCTAGAGATACAAGAGAGGGGGAATATCTCAGATGTGGAAATGTACCGCACCTTCAACATGGGCACAGGTTTTCTCATCGTGGGCTCGAAAAAGAGCGGAGAGGAAATTTTGGAGGAAGTAAGAGGCTCACGGGTTGTCGGAGAGGTTGTTGAAGAGAGGAGCGTGACAGTCGAAGTCGATTCAAAGAGAATCGCCGTGGAGAGTTGGTAGTGCGGTTCATCAGATAAGATGCCAAAGGTATACGCTCAATTCGAGCTTGCAAGCCTTTCCATGCTTTTCCTCGAAGCTTATTTAAAGACGCCTTGGTTATCATAGCTGGAAATCTGCGGGAGTTCCCAAGCTAGGTCTAAGGGGCGGGGCTCAGGACCCCGTGGCGTAGGCCTTCGTGGGTTCAAATCCCACCTCCCGCACCAACTGCCTGGAGACCAGAAAGCTTCGGCCATACGAGGCATATGCTGCGCGCGCTATTCAAATCGTATTACCAAAAGGGATGGGAGTGGGATTCGATAAATCGAACACTCATCTCTTCTGCTTCACACGTTCTAGGTAGTCTTCCCGGGGTGGGCTGAAGGTTTCGACGATCACGGCTGGTCTATCTCCAGTTGCGTCGAAGTTGTGACTCTCATTGGGCGGGATCAGAAAGGATGTACCCGCTCCAATCTCGACGTACTCGCCACCGGAGAACAATACTCCTTTGCCTTCTATTAGATAGCCGATCTGCTCGTGGGGGTGGCTGTGCGGAGGTGTCGGAATGTTCGGCTCGACCGTGTTGACCATCATCATAGCCTTCTCTCCGACTTGGAGAATTACTCCACGTCGTCCCTTTACAGTTTCAAGCGTGGGCGCCTCTTCGTATCTAATTATCTTCATTTTGATCAACCCAAGTTCACTCTCGATAGAGATGACGATACGAGGAATAAGGTTAGCTGCAAAGAGAATTCGAACGCGATATCTTTATATCATGAAGTCAAATCTGCATCCTCTATGCAAACTCCAAGGACTAGGCCCATAGGAATCACCGTCTTGGTGATCCTGCAGTCCATTGTTGCCGCTCTGCTTGTCATAGGTGGGTTGTTCCTCGCCGTGGCGGGACCGTTCGTCTATCAGCTCATACCGAGGCCACTCCCAGGGATAATCACAGGAGCACTCATCAGTTTCTTTGGGGTCGTGCTCCTAATAATTGGAATTGCAGGGGTAGTAGTCGCTTGGGGGTTATGGACGGGCCAAGGATGGGCCTGGACCGTCGCCCTCGTGCTAGCGGTCATATCGATCATCGTCGATCTCTTCCGGCTTCCTGGAAGCATCCTTGGCATCGCGATCAATGGCTTGATAGTCTATTACCTGTCGCAACCACACGTCAAAAGCTTCTATGGTAAGGAGGCTGCGCAACTACCATACCAAGTTACGGTCACGAAGGCTCCGACCCAGCCGCCGCCTTCCAATGTCATCTACTGTAGCAAGTGCGGCAGAGCAAACTCCCTAGACAGCAAGTATTGTCGAAACTGTGGGGCAGAAATGGCAGCTTAGACTGAAGGACATTGGCGCCATCTTACAAGGACGCGAAGTCTCACTCCTAGACAGAATTTGCGCTTGGCCAAAAAGATAAGTGGTCAAGCAGACCCCGGCCGCTTCAGATCCCCGAATAGTCGCGCTCTTTACTCACGGTCCCGATCAATCCAATCCGACATCATAAGACGGCCCATCTATTCGTTAAGAAGAATCAATTTCAAAGATTGTCGTTAGATGCTGCAGTCATAGCTCACTAGACTATCAGGTGGCGATGGTTTTTGCCGCAGATATCACGTGTGACGCTGAGGAAGGGGATTTGCGCAGACTCTTTAGAGAAAACTCTGGCGGTTCCTCTGGCCGCTCTTTCGAGATATGTAAGACTCGAGGTTTCCTTCATGCCTGATCTACTTGGAGACTTCGGTTGAGGAAAAGTGCCAGCTTCAGTCATTCGCTAAAGGGCGTGTATTCGAGTTGCGGGACCTAGTACCTAGACTCCTGAGTCATTGGATGGCTTTGATTTTCCAAGGTTGTTGGTTAGATCAAGATAGTCAATTCAAGATCGTCACTGGCATTGAGTTGTAGCAGGTTCCTGAAAAGTATCTGAACCTCTCCGTCCATCTGGCGCCAATTGATCGGGACAGCGCGATTGTTGACCTTCGCTTCGACGCTTGAAACTCTCATTCTCTCTGACTCTGGCCATGCGATCGAGAAGTCCTGAAGCTCTAACCTACCATATGCCAAGGTGATCATCACGCTCTGCTTCGTCAAGACCGATCTATTGGTAAAGGTTCCCCATCCTTCTGCTGTTATGAAGAAGGCTTTGAAGTCTTGAGTGCGCAGTTTTGGGCTGAATCCGAGCGATCGTTTCGCAGCGTTGTATTTGTATCCTGCGACTGCTTCGAGTAGTGACCAGCTGCTCATCGTTCTTGCATAGTGGTCTCCACATTCCACCTCGTTCCAAGGGTTGCGGTTTGATCCATCGTAACGGTCTCTTGCCGCCTTGGCTATCTTCAGTCCTTCTTCAACCATGCCTTCGTAGATCATGTGGGCTGCGACTTGGTATTCGATTCCGCTCCAGACTTCATCGCAGTAGTTCATCGGTCTATCAGGTCTTCCTCCCTTCGGCCATGTACAGACAAGAAGTCCTTGATCTCTATCCGAGACGAAGATTCTGGGCTGCTGCCTGAAGCCGGCAAATCCTTCTCGGAAGTTGTATCTATCTACTGATGTCAGCGCCTTCTTCACATGGTCTTCAGGAAGTATGTAGCCCAAGTCTAGAATATGGGCCCACCACTGGCCAAAGACCTGATCTGAGAGGCATCCATCACCATACTGCATCTCTTTGTACTTAGTGGCATCATACCGTTGAATGTAGTACTCGCCGTTCCAGAGTTCTCTATCCAAGGACTCTCTGCCGCGTTCGAAGATCGATCGGTATTCTCGGCTAAGTTCACCGTCGCCAACGATCTTGGCCATCTCCTCAGCGGCTCGAAGAGCCGCCAAGTAAAGAGTTCCTACATACGTGTTGTGGCCATAGAAGTTCAAGTCGTAGGTGTTCCATTGGGGTCCATCGCAGACGCCGTCTCTGTCAGGATCCCAGCGGATGAAGGCGAAATCCATCGCCTTCTTGATCCCTGGCCATGATTTGCTCAGGAAAGAACTGTCGCCGCTTTGTCTATACTCTCTGTAGGTCTTGAGTATCGTGCCCATATGCCCGTCCGCTGCGTAGACCTCAGATTCCACGTCTTCACTGTACCATCTAGGTAGATACAATGGCAGTATGGTTCTGTGAGGGATGCCTCCTCTGGGCGAGAGCTGGGTTTCAAGGTCGGTTAGGCGCATACTTCGTTCCAAGTCAGGAAAGAGCTTCGCGAGAGACTGTTCATAGTTCCAGACGTGAGTGCAGTTTAGCGGGCAGCAGCCACAGATCTGCTCTGAGGATCCCGTGCTTGCTCCGCGACATCCTTCAAAACCATAGAATCTGCCGTCTTCGGTCCAGAAACATGTAGGGCTTCTAATTACGGAGGCTTGCGACGTGACGCAGTCTAGCAACCAATATGGCAGCGTGCTGTCATAGAAGGTCTCGTGGAAAAGCCTCGTTTCTCCGATCAACCTCTGCATGTTCTCGCGAACATATTCCGCCACTGCGAAGGAGCTTTCGAACCAGTTGTTGTACATGTTTCCGAGCCAGAACTTGCTCTTCGTGTCCGAAACACCGAGGCGTCGTTGGCTCCAGTTGACCATCCTGTTTGGGAAGAACCAAGTCAAAATGTATGTGACCTCTCTCGTCTCCCCAGGCTTCAGCTCGATGGGAACGGCCAAGGCGCAGTTCCATGTCCTCGTTTCTGAACTAGCGACCGTATGTCTGGTTTTTCCGAGGTTGCCGCTCTTCGAGAAGAGAAGCCAGAATGTCTCTAGATTGTCCCATGCTATGAGCGATGCAGCCTCTTCAGAGGTTGTGGAGAGGGTCATATCTCCCCAAGCTGGACTGTCTGATGGAACTGAGTCGTTCGAGAGGTAGATTCCGGTTAGGCCGCTCAGCTTTAGTAGTGAGTTTCTGTTGGTTCCGTAGTGAGGCAACTCAACTCCTACGATCGGTGAGATGCCGTCCCATCCTACCGCGTTCTGCGTCGTTGCAACTAAGGTGGTCTTCACTGGAGAACCAGAGAGGTTTCTAACAGTGAAGATGAAGAGAATGGCTGGCAACCCCGAATCTTTCGAATCCAGAGGGATGAAAGGCGAGAGTGCCTCAAGCGAGATTTCTAGGGGAAGGTTGGGCTCTATGTAGGTTAGATAGGCGATAGGATATTCGCCGATATAGCGTATATCACGAACGCTAGGAAGTCTCTTGAGTAGCTGTCTGGCTTCTTCGGGAATAATATGGTCACTGACAGAGGCGGCAGACTCGAAAGCATCGTCATAGAACACATTTGTCTGTAGAACTCTACTCACTGGAGCCTCGTTTCCCGCTGCGGCCCAGATGGCAAAAAAGCTATTCGGGACAAAGGCGAGGTGATTGACTTGGTTAAAGATCTGCCACTGGCGCAGACTCCCATCGCCAGCGAGTGAGATCTGCCCTGCTCCGACCCCTCCCATAGGCATGGCTATGGCTCTCAACCTTGAGCCACTGTAGATTCGCCCGGGTTCACGGAGTTTCTTTGACCGGCGAAACGTGGAGGCTGACATAGGGCATCTGTCGGCCTCGTCTCAATATAACAGCTCCCGCGCAAAGACGATTTCCACTAGGCCATGCTTGCGAGTTTCGCGGTGGGAATTTACGGTCGTCCTGACGCGGAGAGGCCAGTTCCATTTGAGATTCAGAGAATCAAAGTTGAGGAGAGATTTAAGGTCGCATTCTCATCAGGGAAAGCGACAAGTACAAAGATCGCACTGGCGAATCTGGGGAGACTGCAGATCGAAGGGAGACGATCGAGATGAGTCAGAGCCAGACAAAGAGTTCTCTTCGACATTTCGCCATGGCCTCCAAGAGCTATGATCAGGGTAGACTCGATGACAAAGTTCCCTTCTGGATCGAAGAGGTCGCACGGAAGGCCCAGCTAGGCCCCGAATTCCGAATCTTGGACGTGGGGTGTGGAACAGGAAGCTTCACGATCGACTTCACGAGGAAGATATCGAGGCAGGTCGTAGGAGTAGATCCCTCAAGAGAAATGCTGGCCCAAGCGAAGTCCAAGCCTGACAGCCGAAGTGTCGAATGGATCGTTGCAGTCGCCGAATATCTTCCCCTTGTTGACAGAGGCTTCGACTGTATCTTCATGTCTCAGGTTTGGCATCACATCGCAGGTAAGGAAGCGGCCGTCAAGGAGTCGCTGAGAGTTCTTGACGAGAACGGCAGAATCGTCATCAGAACATTTTCACATGAACAGTTGAGACAGAAGCCTGTCTTCTGGTTCTTTCCTGAGGCTCTACCAAGCCAGCTCAGAGAGTACACCGATATCCCTGAGCTAGAGAAGATCCTCATCTACCATGGCTACAGGTCTGTAGACCACCATAGCTATCGCTCTGAGAACTACATGCTGCCGAGGAAGTACATCGAAGCTGCTGAGAAGAGATGGTGGTCGATGCTGGGTCTGCTAAGCGATGAAGATCGCCAAAGAGGTATCGCTCGTCTGAAGGAACACATCCGAGAGCACGGGGATGAAAAAATAGGAAACGACGACGTCTTCACTTTGGTGATCGGCAAGAAGTAGGGAGCAGAGAATCACTCTCAGTGCTGGAACGCTTTTGGATTTGCAATGCCACGCATCCGTCGTCATGCTTTCTTGAGGCCTGCAATAGAAATTATCAATAAGTACGACGGGTTTCGAATCGTCTTCGAGGGTCGGATTACATGAACAGTTTCGAGCGGGTCATGGCTTCGCTTAATTTGTCAAAGCCTGACAGGATTCCAGTGAGTGTGTGGTTCCATTGGTACAACACGTTCGCCGGCTTCGGCTATCAGGAGTATTGTAAGGATGGAGAGAAGTTCGCCAGGAGTCACCTAGCCTTCCTTGAGAGACTCAGGGTTGATTACTTGAAGGTGACGCCTGACGGCAACCACATGGTTGAGGATTGGGGATGTAAACTCGAATGGAACGAACTAGAAGCTCACACGAAGATCGTAGAACACAGCGTCCTATCGGTCGAAGACTGGGAGACTCTTGAGCCCTTGAATCCGAACCGGTGCAAGATGCTCTCTGCACAACTCGTAGCGGCAAAGATCTTGGCTGAAAGGATCGGGAATAAGACGCCTTTCATATTCACATTGTTCAGCCCACTCACAATCGCAATCAAGCTAGCTGGCAGTGAGACCGTGACCGCGCACATCAGAGGCGCCAAGAGACCTCTTCTAAGAGGCTTAAGAACGGTAACCGAATTCACGATCGATTTTGGTGAAGCTCTTCTGGATCAAGGTGCAACGGGGATATTCTACGCGACTCAAGTGGCCACAAAGGACTTTCTGACCTCTGAACAGTATGATGAATTTTGCTTGCCTTTCGATATGAGAGTCCTTGGAGCTTTGTCTCATTCGGATATGACCGTGCTTCACCTGCACTCCGAGAAAAAGGGTGATGAGATCCCATTCGAAAGGATAGCCAAGTACCGTGTCGATGCTTTGAATTGGTGGGACAGGGGTGGCAGACCTACTCTCGTTGATGCGAAGAGGCTGTATGGAGACAAGTTCTGTCTTATAGGCGGATTGGACCACACGTCCACTCTTCACCATGGATCACCATCCGAGGTGCGGAGGGAGGCACGGGAGGCGATCGGGCAAGGTGGGCACGAAGGCTTTATGCTTGGTCCCGGATGCACGGTTGCCGCGAGAGCGAAACTCGAAAACTTTGAAGCCGCCATTGAGGCTGTCGGTTCCTCAGTTGTTCCCTGAGTTGCATTCGAAGAGAATCAAAACAATCCTCGGCCGGAAGTCTTTTCTCTAGAATGAACGCCTGTCGTGAGTCAATCGAATCATGAGTGGTGAAGGTGTTGAACGTCGAGAAGATTCGAGAAGCATTTCCGCTAACGAAGGAGTACATCTACTTCAACAACGCGGCAACTGGCGCGTGTTCGACGCATGTTGCGACGGCGCTCAAGGAGTATGCAGACTCCCGCCTTGCTCTGAGCCCCGAAGCGAGCCGATGGAATGAAAGAATCGTGGAAAGTAGGCGGCTGTTCGCTCAGCTTATTGGTGCGAGAGAAGGCGAAATCGCCTTCGTCCCGAATACGACGGCCGGACTAAATACCATATCCGACATGGTGTGCACAAGGAAGGGCAACGTGGTAACCACAGACATAGGCTTTCCATCGAATGTCCTTGTGTGGCTCAAGCATGCGCATGTTGAGACGCGTTTTGCCAAGAACCGAGAGAACAAGATACCGCTCGAAGAAATCAGTCGCCACGTAGATGGGAATACTATCGCTGTCGCTGTTGACCAAGTCGGCTGGTTCAACGGATTCAAGCATGACCTTAGGGCAGTCGCAGAAGAAGCCCATGAAAAGGGAGCCTACTTTGTGGTCGACGCAATCCAATCGGCCGGATCTATGAAGATTGACGTGAGAAGAGACGAGATAGACTTTCTGTCCGCCGGAAGCTATAAGTGGCTTCTCGGTCCGCCAGGCGCAGGATTCCTATACGTAAGAGAAGACCTGATCGACAAGTTCACCCCTCCTTTTCCAGGCATAAATAGTATGGACGAAGAGCAACTCGACCGGAATATCTACGACGCTTTCGATCTCTATCAACTCAAGTTCAGCGGAAAGGTGCAGCGCTATGAGCTTGGAACAGTGAGTGACGCGAGCTGTGCCGGTACATGGGCTTCGATGAAGATGATACTCAAGCTGGGTATCGATCAGATTGAGAAGAGGCTAAGAAAGCTGGATGGATACCTCGTCGATCGTCTTGAAGAGTTGCATATGCCCCTCCAATCGCCGAGGGGTGAGAGAAGTAGGCACGGAATCGTCAACTTCAAGGCTAAAGATAACAGGGAGCTCGAGAAGAGGCTTCGGACTAGAAAGATGGTCGTCACCGCTCGCGTAGGTGGGATTAGGGTTTCACCAGGCTTCTTTAACACAGAGGACGAGATAGATAGGTTCGTGGAAGCGGTACGAGAGCTGACGAGGTAGTGCCAAACACTCGCTTAGAAAAGAATGTGGACAGGTTCATCGATCGAGGGGCAAGCCCATATCTCCACGCAGAGTGCCCAATCTAGCTGTTCTCAGGCGGCTTCAAGGTACCTTTCGATCTCCCATTTGGTTATCTCAAGTGGGTTCCAATCTGGGTTTAGCTTTGTGTATTGATTCCACTCGTCGGACTTGATTGAGATGTATCTCTGTAATGCGTCAGAGCCCAAAACATTTTCAAACAGGCGGTCCTTTCTGAGCTCTTCCAACGCTTGGACCGGATTAGCGGGCAGAATCGGATATTTTCCTTCTGTGTGATAGGTGTTCTCAGAACACGGCTCTCTTGGATCAATTCTCGCCTCGACACCCTCGAGACCTGCTGCTAGAGTGCAGGCGTAGACGAGATATGGATTGCTCGAGGGGTCAGGCATCCTCAGCTCGATTCGAGCTGCCTTTGCGCTATTGAAGCTCGGTATGCGGACAAGAGCTGATCTGTTCATGTGCCCCCATGTTACGTATACTGGAGCCTCATAGCCCGCAACGAGCCTCTTGTATGAGTTGACAGTAGGGGCAGCAATCGCCGCGAGCGCCTTGGCGTGCTTTAAGACTCCTCCGATAAAGTACTTGGCGATCTGCGAGACTCTTTCTTCTCCGTGGAAGAGGTTGATGCCTGACTGGGTGTCACGGAGGCTCATGTGTATGTGCATGCCACTACCGTTTATGCCCGCGAAGGGTTTGGGCATGAAGGTTATCCCCAGCCCTTTCAAGGCGAGAAGGTTCTTCGCAATGAACTTGAAACTCATTATGTTGTCAGCCATCGTGAGTGCGTTGTTGTGCCTGAGGCAGATCTCATTCTGGCCGGTAGCCACTTCGTGGTGCATGTACTCACCCTCGATGCCTACGGACTCTAGTGTCTGAAGGAGCTCTCTTCGGTGAGGGGCACCCTTGTCAAGAGGGGTGGTCGAGAAATATCCGTATCTGTCGACTGGAGATCCGTTATCAAGGATAAAGTACTCCATCTCAACTCCGGCCTGGAGGATGTAGCCTGATTCATTGGCCTCAGCCAACATTTTCTTCAGAACGTATCGGGGGCTCGATTCAAGCTCCCTTTCCTTTCCAAATTCGTCCGCCCTCTCGGCCGGATGATAGATGTCGCAGAAGACTTTCCCAACGGCTCTGTTCCACGGGAGCTGTGAGAAGGTCTCTTTCGCCGGTTTTATGAGCAGATCGCTCTTCTCAATAGGAGCGAAATAGGTTGAAGATCCGTCCACAACCTTCCCGAGCTCGAGGGCGTCTTTGTATCTCTCGTGGCTGACTTCTATTGATTTGAGTTGGCCGTCCAACGTTGTGAACTGCATCTCAATCATGCGGAGTTCAGAGTCCACCAATTTTGCCTGTCTCCGGGGTGGTCAATAGCCCGAACTTTCGCGAGGGCCTGATTATATGAATCTGTTTGACAGCTATGGTACAAATTGACATCAATGCTGCAAATCTCTTCGAACGCCTTACCGATCACAAGAGTTGCCTAGTAATATCGACTTGGCGTGTTTTCTGGAGCATCCGGTTCATTTAGCATCTAGAATTGGGAAGATCGACTTGTTGTTACGTAGACTTTCTTAGGCTGAGACGTTTCCAACAAAGAGGAGACACGTTGTGCCTGAAGCACAACGATAGAACTCATTGCTTCCTTCCGAGGATCTGCTCTTCATGTCTCCAAGGCGAGAAATTAGGGAGAAAGTCTAGGTTAGGGGACGTCTGATCTGCCCCAATATTTTACTCGAATGCCTTGTGTGCGGCTGTCACGCCCTTTCCTGCTTCCAGCTTGAAGCCTAGATCTGCAAGTGCACTCTCCAATGCTGAGAGCGTTGGCATGACGTAAGTTCTTGAGGCTGTGTTCGCCATGTGACCTATCCTGAAGGTCTTTCCTTCGAGTTCTCCCAGTCCGCCGCCTATCATTATGCCGTGTTTCTCGCTCATGATTTCCCTGAGCTTGGCGTCATCTATTCTGGGTGGTGTCTTTATGACGGTCACAGTGTTCGACGCGTATTTCTCTTTGACTGCGAAGAGTTGGAGACCCATCGCTTTGACTCCTTCCCTGACCGCCCTCCCAGCTACAGCGTGTCTGCTGAACCTCTTCTCCAAGCCTTCCTCAAGGATCTCGATCAGGCTAGCTCTGAGACCCAGTATCAGAGAGCTTGGGGTTGTGACAGGGGAGCTTGCTTTCTTTGCAGCCTCTCTCCACTTTGAGAGGTTCATGTAGATCCCAGGGATCGGGCTTTTTCTCCTTTTCATGAACTCCCACGCCCGTTCTCCGACCGCTATCAGTGATAACCCGGGTGGCACGCCGATGCACTTCTGTGAGGCTGAAGCATTCACGTCAACATTCCATTCATCGGTTCGCAGGTCAAGGCCGCCCAATGAAGAGATCGAATCTACGATTAGAAGAGCATCGTGCTTTCTGGCAATTTCTCCGAGTTGTTTGATGGGAGCGATCGTCCCTGATGATGTCTCGTTATGTATGACCGTGATGGCCTTCACGTCTTTTTCCTGCGCCAGCTTTCTGTCAACGACATCTGGCTCTATGGGTTCGCCGAAGGCGACTTGATGCTCTACGACCTTGGCCCCATGTGAGGAGGCTAGATCTCTGAACCTTTTGCCGAAGAATCCTGAGATAATGCTGAGCACTTTGTCTCCATGTTCAAAGAGCGATACTACCGAAGTCTCCATGGAGAGGGTTCCTGATCCAGGCATAATGAAGACGTTATTCTTCGTCTGAAAGACTTTCTTCAACATGTCTGTCGTCTCGGTTATTATAGGAGTCCATTCGGGCCCATAATGTGCCATCACGGGCCTAGACATCGCCGCCAGAACACTGAAAGAGACCTCTGTCGGCCCGGGTATCATCAATACCTTTCGTTTGCGCAAATATGCCTCCATATCAAGACACCTGAAGGTTGCGCCAGCTTTGGAGGCATGGGGTATAAAGTGTTTCTCGATCATGGATCAGTTCATACGTCAATGAAACACGATCAAGAAGAGGGTGGCTTTTCATCTATATCTTGAACTCGAGCAGCCTCTTTTGGGTAAGTATCTCGCTCTTGGCCGCATAGCGTGAGACATCAATTCGGAGTCTAGACCCTATCCGCTTGAGCGCCTCTTCTTGTGAGGAGAACCTCTCTGGGGCATTGGACATGGCGGCGCGGACATTCTCCCTGACTTCCCAGACGCCCACTGGTATCACGTAGCCTTCATACGTCTCTCTGAAGACGCAAACGGCAGCTTGCCTTCTCATCTTTGTGAGAGCCTCTAGGACTGCCAAACGTCCTGCATAGTAGCCGCCTCCCTCTTTGAGAGCGTAATCCGTTCTTCCCTTGTAACGTTCGTTCTCGTGCACTATCTTGGGTTCTGAGAGGGACATCGTCCAGAGGGTGTTCGGAGCCCATGCTTCGAATTGTTCAAACTCCCACGCCGAGGGTAATAGGAGGATCTCAAAGTGATTCTCCAAGTAGGTGTTGTGGAAGACCATGTGTTCAGAGATCAGAGGATAGCTCTTGATCTCTTGGATGAGGTTTCTACCTATGATATCGTCCGTGGCTGTTATGCTCCACCTCGTCGGGACGAGTCTCCTTGCATATTTTTTGCCCAGGGATCCTGAAGAAAGGACTCGCGCCAGATAGTACACGTCGTATCCGGATCGGTATAGCTCTCTCGCGGCCTCTGTCGCCCTCACCTCATCTTCTATGAGCTGATCCATTTTCTTCGGGATGACTGGGTTTGACGCGATCTCAAGCTTTTCTAGGATGCCTGCTGGCCCCATAGGTTGAGACACTGGAGAGAAAGAAATGCCATACCTAGGTTTTGCTTTGAACCTGACCTCAGTGTCAACGGGCTTGGTCGAAAGAGCGACTTCTTGAAGGTTCAGATGCAACCTGCCTGCCTTTCTTGCATCTTCCCGCGCCTTTGAGCGCACTAGTGACGATCGAAGTCTGATGATCTCGTCGAAGTCGAGACCATACCAGCGCGAGGGATCGTCTAGGAGAGCTGCTTCCCCCTCATAGATGGAGGTCAGGGGGCCAACAAACACCTCTGGATATCCTCTCCACCCGACGAAGATGGATGGGCTCGGTCCAAACAACTCTGTTCTCAATCTTTCCTCGATGGGTGATTGGAATCGTACTCTCCTCAAGAGAGGGCAAGTGGGGAGTCCACAGAGGAGTCGGCCGCCTTTACAAACGAGACAGAAATCTCTGCTCATGGGCTTTGCTTGGGCGAGTGACTTGAAGATCTCGCATCTCGGATTCTCCCAAGACTGATACTTCGAGCTCTTCAATATTCGGTCCCTCGCCAGCCTAGTGATCTTGTCATATCCAGCTAAGACGTGATGAGCATAAGGTTATCATGAACTACGGCTCGAACAGAGCCTTCTCCAGCTGAATCTCATCTCTGATCCCTATACCCATGATTCCAGAAAGAATCTGTCCATGTTTCCTAGCTAATACGCCTCTCTGGATTTCGATGATATGAAACCCGAGGTGCAAGTAGAAGCAGATCGCAGGAACGTTGTCATTAGATGTCGACACGAGGAGCCTACTCTTTGAGTGTTCCTTCGCGGTGTGGGACGCCTTCTCGATCAGACTTCCTCCAATTCCTCCATGTTGAAACTCGGGAAGCACCGCAAATGCCACTATCAAGAGGTCGCTTTCGAGCTCTGCATATGATAGAAACCCGACCGGCCTATCGTCGACGTAAGCGACGAAGCGTGGCAAGTCCAACACTCGAAAGGTTCGTCCGAAGGTGAGAGTCAGAGGCTGCTCTCCCGAACGCGAGAACAGTGCTTCGATCCAATTGCCCACCGCATCATCTTGGTTACACGCTTGTTCCCCTATTCTGTGTGCAAATCTATACCTCGTCACGTGAGTCGGGCACACAGGCAAGAGTCGGATGTGATCTTGGCAAAAAGTCGAGCCACATATCGAGCACTTGAAGACAGCCTCCTTCCCACAAGTGTGACAAGTCATTCTTATCCGCCCTCTTTGAACCAGTAATACGGATCTTCTGACGATCTTCTGAAGATGTAGAACTGTGTCTGCATATCTGAATCTATGCTTTGTTCGTGAGCTCCAAAGACGAAAGCTTGTCATTTATCCGGTACTTGAGCGCGAGCAATCAATGGGCGGGTCAGGAGGTTAAATCCTATTGCTGTTGCGAGCTGGCACACTATGAGGCGCTATGCCAATTCAGAGAACTTGTTCCTTTTTCAGTCTTTCAATCTCTTCGATCGGCATTCCCAAGAGTCCGCCCAAAATCTCCGCGTTGTGCTCTCCGATCAGAGGCGCTCTCGTCCTGACCGTGCCGGGACTTTCGCTCATCTTGAGTGGAAAGTTCGGCATCTTTGTGGCCCCGGTTTGTGGATGATCCATCTCAACTATCATGTGCCTGGCATTCACGTGTGGGTCTTTCATCATCTGTTCAATATTGAGGACTCTAGCTACCGGAACCCGGGTCTCAACCAGTTTTGAGACGATCTCCTCAGTGGATCTCTCCTTCGCCCAGCTCTCGACGACTTTCTCGTCTACGGTTTCAACTCCTAGCATTTTGGCGAATCGGTCGAAGATATCTCCTGGTGGTGTTGTGATCATGACATAGCTATCTTTCGCTCTATAGAGCCCCGAGACGCCGACGCGGTATTTCTCTATGGCTTCGTGGAAGGTTACTCCGGCAAGCTGGAAGAAGGATACCGAGGGTAGAATTGAGATCATGCTATCAACTTGGGCAACATCGATCCTCTGCCCGACTCCGGTAAGTTGTCTATGATACAGGGAGGTAAGGACTCCGATAACTGCAAACAGTGCTGGCACACTGTCGGCGATGGCATCCGGGGCCTGAACTGGGGGGCCTTGGGGATCAGCCATTTGCTGATTGAGAAACATGTATCCGCTGGCCGCTTGGGCGATAGGATCGAAGGAGAGTCTGTTCGAATATGGCCCATACTGCCCGAAGCCGGTGATGGAAGTGAATATGATCTTCGGATTTATTTCTCGAAGAGCTTCGTATCCAATTCCGAGGCGATCCATCACTCCGACGCTGAAGTTCTCGATCACTACATCTGAGATCTTTGAAAGGGCCTTGAAGATCTCGACCGCCTTCGGGCTTTTCAGGTTCAGTGACAGCGCCTTCTTGTTACGATTTAGGAATACGAAGTAGGGGCTTCCTCCGTTGATTAGCGGTGGGAAAACGCGGGTCATCTCTCCCCAAGGAGGCTCAATCTTTATTACCTCAGCCCCAAGATCGGCCAGAAACATCGTACACATAGGCCCAGCCATCGCGTGTGTAAGATCCAAGACCCTTATTCCGGTCAATGGCAGCGCCATTTGTGATCCCTTCATGGGCGTCTCTATGACCAACTTGAACCCGTATTTATGCGGTTCGGAGCAGACGGTTATGTTAGACGCTCTGTTCTGTTCCAAAGAATGTCCGGAACTCAGATGGTGCCCTAAATGGCATGAAAACGGAATCGAACACTACAGATTTTAGCTGAGGCTTTGATATGTTGTGATGGCGTGTTATCTTGATGCGACCGATGGCTGTCGAAGGTAGAGAAGCAAGGCTCGAAGACAGCGTAATCAAAGCCAAGAAGCTCTGCGACCTCTGCTCCAAGACAGAGAACGGGGAAGAGAAGAACCATCTCATCATGCAGTCCATCGACACACTTACGGAGATCGCCTACAACCCGGCCCAATTCTATCTCATCTCCAAAATGGAATACCCGATGCTGCTTCAGGGAATGTCGGAGAAGGAGATCAAAGACAGGTCCAAGAAGATACTGGATGCCATTACTGAAGAGAAGATAGAGGCGTTCTACAGGCACTTCCTTCAAGCGCTGGACCTCTGCGGCGAGGATTGCGCAAAGTCGAGAGAACACTTGGACGCAATGTACAAGGAAGTCATGGAGTTAATATATGGGAAATGTCTTCAGCTGGTCAAGTCTCTGGAGGCCGTCAAGAAGTCTGAGGCTAAGCTAGAGAGCATCTTGGAAGCACAGGTCTCGCAGATCAAGTATCTTCAAACGTTGATGGGCAAACCAGGAATGGGATAAGAGTCCACGCACCGTCAACGGGCTTGCATTAAACACATGAGCGAAGGTTCAACCGTGGTGAAATCTACGGTGGAGATCTTCGAGGGCACGCAGTCCCAGCGAGTCTAATATGAATATGAGATTGGTGATCCGGACTCTGATTCTGCCCAAAGGCTGTAGAGCATGCCGACGAAATGTGTGATCTGTTCTGCAACAGAGAGATTTGTCTCCAAGTCCCTAGGCGTGTGCGTCGACTGCATCCGGAAAGATCCCGAAGTGTCGCTGAGACACGCTTTGGAGACGCACAGAAGATCACGCGCCAACTACGGACTGCCCTCCTCTCCTCCGCGAGCGTCAGATGGAATCCCCTGCAACATCTGTGCAAATGAGTGTATCATCGGGGTAGGGCAAACAGGTTATTGCGGTCTCCGAACCAATGTGAAAGGCAAGCTCGAATCAAGGTCAACGCCATCGAGCGGCTTGCTCTATGCCTATGAAGACCCCCACGTGACGAACTGCTGCTCAGCCTGGTTCTGCCCCGCTGGGACGGGTGCAGGATACCCAAAATATGCCCGCACGAAATGGGCTGAGAGAGGCTATTCCAACCTCGCGGTCTTCTTCTATGGATGCAACTTCGACTGCCTATTCTGCCAGAACTACTCCCACAAGAACCTCGTAGGGGCCGAGAGGATGTCGGATAATGACTTTGCGGGGGTGGTTGCACGAAATCGCAGGCTCTCGTGTATATGCTTCTTCGGTGGTTCGCCGGAGCCTCAACTCCCGTATGCGTTGGCCGTCTCACGGAGGGTGCTGGAAGAGAACAGAGGTCGCATACTGAGAATATGCTTCGAATGGAATGGAGGAGGAAATAAGGAGCTGGTGAAAAGAGCGGCCGACCTATCCTGTGCAAGCGGAGGCAACATGAAGTTCGACCTCAAGTGCTTTGAGGCTGACTTGAGTATGGTGCTCTCAGGCGTAGACAATAGAAGATCGTATGAGAATTTCGCCATGGTAGCGCGCGAGTATTATAGCGGAAGGTCCGATCTGCCAGTGCTTACGGCAACGACGTTGCTTGTCCCTGGTTATGTTGACGCCTTGGAGGTGGAGAAGATAGCGAGGTTCATCTCCGATCTGGATCGTGGAATACCCTATTCCCTTTTGGTCTTCCATCCAGATTACCTCATGGTCGATCTGCCTGTGACTCCGAGAAGGCAGGTCGAAGAATGCTATGCCGCTGCAAGGAAGTGTCTTGACAGGGTGAAGGTCGGGAATCTACACTTACTGGCCTGAAATAGACCCTGAAGCAACCAGATTTCTCGTCTTTGAGAGAGGCTCGAGATGGCGCCTCAACGACGGATGTGAAGCTTGCTAGGCCTTGGTTCCGGGTTCAAGGTTTAGGCGGATCTTCGGAGTACACGTGAAGATCTTCAAGTAATCCTCGAAAGCGTTGTTTCTCTTCAGGTAATCTCCGTATCTCGTGAGGCCGTAGATCGCTCTCGCAGCTCTCTCAGGGGTTGAGTAGGATGGCAAACAATACTTTTCAAACCTAGTCCTAAACTCTTCAGCCATCTCCGTTCCACCTATGTCGCAAACCGTGATAGGCTTGCTGTGGTAACTCATACTCCTGGCAATCTTCTCAATCACGTCGTCAAGGATCGCAGGCACATGATGCAAGACAATCGCGATTATACTGTCAACGCGGTCATCCTCGAGAAGAACGTTGAGCGCCTTCTCGTACATTTCACTTGTCGCAGACCCCGTCAGGTCGACGGGATTGACATCTGTCATGATAAGTGGGAGTGCCCCCTCTTTCTTGAGGGCCTCGAACTTCGCCATTGTTTCCGAGGAGAATCTCTCGACAATCAAATTCGACTCCTCACACCTGTCTGCAGCCATAATGCCGGGTCCGCCTCCATCCGTCAGTATAGCAACCCTTCTGCCTGCGGCAGGAGGTTGGGTGAGAACGGCTCTTGCGATATCGAAGAATTCTTCCATCGCTTCGGCGCGTATGACTCCACACTGTCCAAAGGCCGCCTCGTAGATCCTGTCCTCCCCGCTCAGCGAAGCCGTATGTGACGCGGCTGCCCGGGCTCCAGCCCTCGTTCTTCCAACTTTGAGTGCAACTATTGGTTTCTTCATTGAGACTTCTTGAGCCGTTTCCAAGAATTTTCTTCCGTCACTGATGCTTTCAGTGTAGAGTAGGATGACCTTCGTCTTCTCGTCTTCCATGAAGTAGTTGAGGAGCTCCGGTTCCGCCACGTCGACTTTGTTTCCATAGCTCACGAACTTGCTCACACCAATGCCGTGTCCCGCCATGTAGTCTAGAGCCGCTGCTCCGAAAGCTCCGCTTTGGGTTATGAGTGTCACCTCACCTCTCAGGGGTCTTGGAGTTGCTATCACTTCTCTTCCAGAGGATAGAAGTTTGACTTCGGGCAGGAAGAGGGTATCCATGCCAGAGTGTGGATCATAGACACCCAGACAGTTTGGGCCAATTATCCTAATGTCTTCCTTTCTTGCAATTGTATGGACTTCGTCCTCGAGTTGCCTGTTCCCCACTTCGCTAAAGCCTGCAGAGATTATGATCATTGATTTGCACCGCCGCGCTGCGGCCTCCTCGACGATCTGAGGAACAGCTGCTGCAGGCGTACAAACGACCACAGTTTCGATGTCTTCCGGCAACTTGAGAAGTGAGGGATAGCACCTGATGCCGAGGATGGTCTGATATTTCGGATTTACTGGGAAGAGCTCTGCCTTCAGGATCTCCCTCTGTCTATTGATTACGAGATTGTGAAAGATCACGTGTCCAACTTTCGTCTCAAGTGGCGACGCTCCAACGACGGCAACCGAGCTTGGAGTGAAAAAGCTCTCAATTCGCCCGCGTGCGGAACTCATGTTTTCGCCTCAGTAGCCGCGATTCGGGTCTGGAATCGCCGCTGTGGAATATAAGCCTAGTTTCACGGATGCAATCGACTAGGTGTCGGTCGAATTTTCTAGGTCTATCAAGAAAAAGGAGAATAGCTGTAGGTGCGTGTGTCTAATACTCGATGCCGGGTCTGGCGGGCAGCTCCTTCGCGGGTCTCTTTCTATCGATCATTTCGATGACGTAGTCGGAAGCTTCAGCAAACTCCTTGGGTGCCAATCGCCCTGTCAGGACCAGATTAGTCTCTGTCGGAATTCGTTTGAAGAGTTCGAGTACTTCTGATGAGTTCAGAAGTCCCTTCGCTGCCGCCAAATTTATCTCATCAAGGATTAGCAAGTTGGGTTTTTTTCTGAGCATATCCTTGGCGAAAACAAGACCCTTTCTGGCCAGCTCAATGTCAACTCTGTCTGGCTTGTCGAGGTTGACGAATTCGGGTCTACCGAACTGGTAAAGCTCGAACTCAGGTTGGAGTCTTGAACTTGCCTTAACTTCGCCCGTATCTTTCAGGCCTTTCATGAACTGGATCATTATGACTTTGTGCCCGTGCCCAACAGATCTCAAGGCGAGTCCAAAGGCTGTTGTAGTTTTTCCTCCGGCTTGCCCAGTATAGAGTAAGATCGACCCCATCAAATCATCCTCGGCCTACGACTGACAGAGTGGGGTCATGCATCCACCTGCATATTCTGCAGAAGCGCTGATGAAACCAGCACTCTCGCCTTCCACTCTGGGTGCAACCGATCCGATATAGAGTACTTGCTCCGTCTTGCTGCCGTATCGGTAAACAGTGATGCCTTTGCAGTGAAGCTTGTGAGCTAAGAGGTAAATTCTTTCGATGTCGCCAATTGTGGCGTCTTGTGGCAGATTGACGGTCTTGGATACGGCGTTGTCCACATGTTTTTGAAATGCTGCTTGCATCCTTACATGCCACTCGGGTGAAATGTCCATAGCGGTGACGAACAGATCCTTGACATCTTCCGGTATCTCCTTGATTTCTCTGATCGATCCGCGCTTCGAGATTTCAACCATGAGGTCCGTACTATAGAATCCTCTCTCCTTGGCTACCTTCTCAAAGTGTGGGTTCACTTCGAGGAGTCTGGTTCCTTCCATAACGTTTCTTATGTATGATATCGCGAAGAGAGGCTCGATCCCGCTCGCGCATCCCGCTATGATGCTTATGGTTCCGGTGGGAGCGACGGTGAGCAACGTTGAGTTTCTGAGTTTCGGCGCGCCGGGTAGGTCGTAGATGCTTCCGGTGAAATTGGGAAACGGCCCACGTTTTTCGGCCAGTTCCATAGAAGCTCTTTTCGCTTGTTCGGCAATGAAGCTCGTGATATTCTCTCCGACCGAAAGCGCCTCCTCTGAATCGTATCTTATGTTCATCTGAACCAAGGCATCGGCGTACCCCATCACTCCTAGACCGATCTTTCTGTTCGCCTTGGTCATCGCCTCTATCTCAGGTAGAGGGAACTTGTTGACGTCGATTACGTTGTCGAGGAAATGGACTGCGATTCTTACAATTCTCGCTAGTTTGTCATAGTCTATCTGTCCTTCACGCATCATCTTTGCAAGGTTTATGGATCCCAGATTGCACGACTCGTATGCAAGCAGAGGTTGCTCACCGCAAGGGTTGGTACTCTCAATGGTTCCGATCTTTGGTGTTGGGTTGTGTCTGTTGATCTCGTCGATGAAGATTAGCCCAGGATCTCCCGTCCTCCAAGCCTGTGTGACGATCAGGCTGAAAATGTCCCTGGCTCGCAAAGTTCTTGCGGATTCTCTTGTTCTTGGGTTGATAAGGTCATAGTTCTGATCCTTTTCAATGGCGTCCATGAAAGCGTCGGTGACCGCCACGGATATGTTGAAGTTTGAAAGGAATCCCTCTTTCGACTTTGAAGTGACGAACTCGATGACGTCGGGGTGATCGACGCGCAGTATTCCCATGTTCGCGCCCCTTCTCCTCCCGCCTTGTTTAATCACGTCCGTAGCTGTGTCAAAGATGCGCATGAAAGACACGGGGCCAGATGCGACACCTTTCGTGGTCTTTACCACATCGCCCTTCGGTCTCAGCCTAGAAAAGGAGAACCCCGTCCCTCCGCCTGACTTGTGAATCACCGCCATATTCTTCACTGCATCAAAGATGCTCTCAATCGAGTCGTCAACCGGGATCACAAAGCAGGCTGCGAGTTGCCCCATAACCGTGCCGGCGTTCATGAGTGTCGGCGAGTTTGGTATGAACTCTAGGTTCCTCATGATCTGATAAAATTCAGCCTCAGTCTTCTCGACATCAGTTTTTTCGTCATACAGAAGGTCCGCTTGGGCTACGGCTCGGGCAACTCTCTGAAACATCTGAGTTGGATTCTCTACGACGGCGCCCTTCTCATCCTTCAGGAGGTACCGGCGTTCCAGAACGCTTATGGCGTTCAGTGATAGCTTGAGTTCGTCGGTGACTCCGAAGATCTTCTTTGCTTCTCGGACATCGCTCCTCTTCTGTCTGTATATGATGTAGGCTTTGGCGACCTTTGCAAACCCTTTCTGAATGAGAACTTCTTCAACGATGTCTTGTACGTCCTCGACCCCAGGGATCTTGTCAACAAACCTCTGTTCGAGGATTCTGACAACCTCTCTTCCAAGCTCCTCTGCAGCCTTTCCGTCCT
>Ga0315309_1000376_pt1 | contig 26895 bp, 27 predicted proteins | sample TDP4_MG_FD_203080 | JGI IMG/M metagenome (GOLD analysis project Ga0315309, IMG submission 203080) | Freshwater sediment microbial communities from Lake Towuti, South Sulawesi, Indonesia - TDP4 | ecosystem: Environmental > Aquatic > Freshwater > Lake > Sediment | place: Indonesia: South Sulawesi...
GGACAACTGTCCATCTTCCAGCACCGTAAGCAGTGTCACGGCTTCGAGTGGACTCAGATTTTTGATTTCGTCAATGTATAATATACCTAAAGACGCCCTGTGCACGTCGCCAGCCGTGACTCTTTGATGCTCGGGCGTACCCATTCCACCTGTCTGAAAAGGGTCCCAAGCAATATCACCAAACAATTGAGACGACATGTGACCTGTGGCATCTACGAAAGGTGCGTGTTTGGAGCCGTTGTCCACCAACAACTTGGGCACGTTTGACTGTTGGGCTCCGCCGATGCCGCCCAAGTTCAGGGCGCCTCCACTCATCTTGCCAAACCACCATATAAAAATGCCAAAAAACAGTAGGGAGCCAGCTGGGACAAAAATTAGGACAAGCGATGGAAAAGACTTGGCAAAATACTCTAGGAAATTGTATGAAAAGGTTTCTTGGAGGGTCAAGCCTTCGGCTATCTTTGGGTTGAGTGACCATGTGCTAAACAGTTGGTAAAGCCCGTACAAGCCGATAAACAGCAACGTAAATCCAAAGCTTATGAGAAAGGTTTGAATCACCCGCAAGCCGACGGAGACAATAAACTTTCTTTTCTCCTGTCGAAGCCTCTCCTTCTTTATGACTTCCTTGGCCTTGCCCGCCTCGTTCATTGAAATCTTAGGCTCACTTGGAACAACTTTGTTCCTCCAGCAGAGCACGTCGAAGAGTTTTATCTTGTTTTCCTTGTAAATCTCGGTGAGCTTTTCCGCTAACGCCCTACCAATCAACGATTTGCCCGTGCCCGGATCACCCAAAAGAAGCAAGTATGGTCCCGGACTGAGCTTGGTCTTGATCGCCGGTTTTGGTGTATCCGGGTCTTTCCACTCATCATACCATTTCTGCTCTTCAAGCGTCTTGAGCTTGTGAGCCCACTCGTCTAGGCAGAGAAAACATTCTTGCAGGGCGCGGTCTTGTCCAATCACCCAGGAGATTAGGTTATCATCGACTGGAAAATTCTTGGTACTCTTAAAATTCGCCCAGTCCCACTTGACCTTGGTCTTTTTTCCATTAATTGTTCGCTCAAGGGCTTCGTTTTCTTTTCCGAAGTAGGTGTAATCATCGTCTTCCGAGGGTTTCATGGAGAATCTAAAAGGAATCTTTGTTTTACAAAATTAAAGTCGTTATTTCAACATTTGTAATATGCTTGAGGCGGATAGAAGATAATGCACTGTGGCTCGAAGAACTTATTAATCATCAAGCCTAAACTTGCCTTCTAAATGAGTCGGGGAGGTTGGTAGTGCTTTGAAGTATGATATACGGTACAAGCCGTCTTACTCAATGCTGGTTGTGCAACTCAGCCCAGGCGAGACCATAACAGCTGAGTCAGGTGCTATGACATACATGAATCCAAACATCGATGTAAAGACTCGAATGAGGGAAAAGAGCTTTCTAGGCACACTTGGGTTGACGTTCTTGGGCAGGCAGTCTTTCTTCGTGAACGACTACACGGCAACATCTGGACAGGGAGAAGCTGCGTTTGTATCCGCGCCTGTTGGAGACATCGAAATTCTCGAAGTTGCGCCCAGTCAAGGCTACATAGTTCAAAAATCAGCTTACATCGCCTCCACACAAGACGTGAATCTAGACGTTCAGTGGCAAGGCTTCACAAAAGGGTTGTTTGGACAAGGGCTTTTCATGATTAAGGTCACAGGCAAGGGCTTGTTGTTCATTAACACCTTCGGCGCAATCGACAAACACGCCCTGAAGCCGGGAGAAACGATGATTGTTGACAACTTTCACCTAGTTGCTTTCAGCGACACTTGCCAATACAAGGTGACAAAGTTTGGCGGGCTCAAAGAAACCCTTCTGGGCGGCGAAGGCCTAGTCACTCAGATAACTGGACCTGGCGACGTCTACATTCAAACAAAGAATCTGAGAGAATTCGTGGACTGGCTATGGACTTTGTTAGAGCCTAGGGTGCAGTCAAGAGCACGCTAAAACTGGGCAAAGCGCAGTAAAGGCTCCTGAATGATTACTGTTAAATAGTTGAACTCTCCTCCTCTCACAATCTAGGGGAGCTGGGCTTAACCCGGCTGAGAGGACGACTGTGCTGGTCGTCGACCCTTAGAACCTGAACCAGATAATACTGGCGGAGGGAAAAAACAAGTGAGCAAAAGCGCAACCAACACTAAAATTCTCGCTGAAGCAATAGTCTTCATCGCACTTTCAATCGCCCTATACTACACGAGTCGCACCTACCTTCCTTTCCTACATCTTCCACAAGGTGGATCGGTAACTTTAGCTAGCATGGTGCCCCTGCTCTGGTTTTCCCTAAGAAGAGGAACGCGGTGGGGCGTCGAAGCCTGCGCAGTCTATGGTCTAGTGAGAATCCTCGGCGGTGACATATACTATCCCGCCCAAATCTTGCTAGACTATCCATTAGCCTTTGGTTCACTCGGACTAGCTGGAGCATTCAAAACTCGACCAATCCTAGGCGTTGCAGTCGCCATGACAGGCAGATACATCTTTCACGTAATTTCAGGACTGCTCTTCTTCCAAGAATACGCTTGGGCGGGCTGGAACTCGATCGCCTACGTCTTTGCCTACAATGCAACTTACATGGTCCCAGAATTCATAGTGAGTTCAATAATCATCGCCATAATAGCTCAGAGAAAACTAATCGACATCTACATCTGAACCCTAGTCACCCCCAATTTTTTTTACTTAAATCTCAAATAGTCTGAACTCTTTACTTTGACAATGTGGTGTTCTCTTTGGAAGATGCTGAAAGGAAGTTTACGCTGGAAGAGCTGAAACAGTATGATGGCAGAGATGGCAGACCCGCCTACATCGCTTACAAGGGCAAGATCTACGATGTTACTGAAAGTTTCCTCTGGATAGGCGGCGACCATCAGGGGCAACATGAGGCTGGAAAAGACATAACAAGCGAAATACAATCTGCGCCTCACGGAGAAGAGATGCTTGAAAGGGTGAAATTGGTTGGCGTGCTCATTTCAACTCCTTAGAAAAAGGAGAGCTAGGGTTCAAACAGTTCAGTCAACCAACCCGCTCAAACCATTGATGAGGCTAGGACTGTAAAAGAATAGACTCGTTCAAGTGAACATGCAAACTTGCAAAGTATCAGAGTTAGACTGTCTTCTTGATCTAGATCGTTTCTATCTTGTATAGAACCTTCAACCCTTTCAGAGTTTGATGAATGTTGTTCAGTAACTGCAGCACGTCTTCGAGGGTTGCCTCTCGCTTCCAGTCGTAGACGTGGTCGTAATGTCCCTTAACTGGTTTGAAACCCATCGATTGAAGTTTCTGAGCAACAATCGAAGGTTCGGCGCCCTCGCTGCTAAACCAGATTGTGAGATAAGTCTTCATGTCTCTGTCTTCCTTTTTATATTTCAACAAGTTCCGTATATGTAACTTACTGCTCGGAGACAATGAGGAGAAAACACCAAGAGTAGGTGTTGACGAAATTCAGAAACTTCACGACTTGTGGTACCTATGGTATTCTATTTCGTCACCAATCCAAGTAGCAAGTTTTACTATAATGGTTGAGAATATTATGTAAATGATGAGGTCCATTATCATTCCACACCATAATAATTCATGGACTACCTTGCCACTCAAAACTGTTCCAATATCAATATACCATCCCTTATACACGATGTTCTTCATTTTAATCGCGTCGAAGGGAAAACCCGCATACCATATGAAAACATTTGGGTCCGGGGTGTATTCTGTTCTCGATATCCAAAGGATGGAGAAGAACGTCATGGCTGCTACAAGAACTGCAATCAAAACTGCCTGTTTCGACGTTAAGTAGAGGTAATCGTAGACTTTCTCACGTTTCGTAATTGTTACACTTCCATTATGTAACATTCTGATCCTTGAGTTATTTAAATCTTGTTACACAATTTGAGTGTAACAAAGCTCAAAAGTTTATCGCAAAACTAGCAATGTAAGAAGAATACTATAAGGATTCAGGGCGAGGAGGGACTCCTTTTCGAGGCGTTCTAGATATGTATTCTCGTTTTTTACCATGCGCTGTCTATCTTCGGCGGCTTGTTTGCCTTAGTTTTTCTTTAACAAATAAATATCTATTACTGATTCTTAATTATGATTGACTGTGAACAAGAAATTTGTCTTCTTAACCTTTACTTTAACCACATTGTTTTCCACGGTTCTCAATACGCAGTTTAAGATGCCGTTCAGTTATGCAAGCTCCAATGAACGCTTAACCGCGCTGGAATCGCAGGTTGTTGCACTGATAAACGGGACAAACGCTTACAACTGTGATTTAGAACTGGAGAAAATAGCCTTCAAACATTATGCCTTCCGCGCTGGCGGGTCTGCCGGGGCGAATGAAACTGCAAACTGGATCAAGGAGCAGTTTGAAAGCTTTGGACTAGAAGCTTGGCTTGAACCATTCCAATTTGCCACATGGGATTTAGTCAGTAAGCCTTCTCTAGTCATTGATGAAGATGGAAACCAAGACACGACCTCCGATCAAACTGTAATTCCATCTTTTCAATGCGAACACTACAGTGGGCCAACTCCACCAGACGGGGCATTCGCTGACTTGGTAGTTTTGCCGCTACCAGAAGCTGCTAACCGCAGTGAAATAGGAAAAAACCCAGTCAATATGACCGCATGGGACTCCATAAACACCACTGGAAAAATCGTTTTGATTGGAAGGGAAGTCCGTTGGAGCTATAATTGGCAGCAAAAATACGTTGCCAAGTTAAGTGTACAACCAGCGGCGGCGGTTCTGTATACATGGTGGTACAATTGGATGTCATTTACACCTCCCATGTTTTCTTCAATCGGTGGTCGCCCGTCAGGTGAATTTGGATCTTACTATTGGGATTTGAGGATTCCAGTCGGGTTTGTTAACTATTACGATGGCTTGTGGATTAGGAACAGAGAAAACGCAATGAATGTATCTGCCCACGTTTCTGTGAGATCGGTCATCGGCACTGGGACTCATTACAATGTGGTTGGAAGAATTAGGGGATACGAGAATCCGGAGAAACTCGTTATTATTTCAGGTCATTATGATTCGGTCATGTGTGGAGGATTTTGCGATAACGGTGCTGGCACAGCGGGGGTTGTAGAACTCGCCGAGGTTTTTTCCGACACAGTTGAAAAAGGCTACTATAGACCGAGTTACACCCTTCTTTTCGTGACGTTTGCCAGCGAAGAACTATGGCTGGTTGGTTCAATAAATTATGTGAAACAGCACAAGAGTGATGTCGCAGACATCCGTGCAGTCATCAACTTGGATTGCATAGGCAGCGACGAACTCTACGTTACAGAAACGAATCCCTCAAATGGATTTGACCTGGACCAAGTCATATTGGATGCTGCTCAAGACTTAGGCACAACAGCCACATTAGAGAAAGCCGAGGGATCGGACCATGAAACATTTTTAAACATATCGTGGACCAACGGCCTTTATTATTGGACTTGGGGACTTGATGCGGGAATTTCTGGCGCCACGCCCGTGAAATCCAGCTCAATGATTATTTCATATCCGCTTTTATATGATGACGAGTGGAAAAGGGGCAATCCTGGTTGGATCCATACATCCTACGACAATTCTACTTCCACCCAAATACTGGGCTGGGTTGAACCTAACAAGCTCGAACAACACATTAAGGTTGCTGCACTTTCGATTTTACGCGTTTCGCCCTCGAGTCAAGAATTGGGCAGTCCTTTTCCCTTTCTTTGGCTGGTTTTGGGCGTCGCAGGAGGAGCGGCTGTTGTGTTGGTCACTGTGTTATACTTCGTTAAGATAAGAAAGCCCCCCCCCGTCAAGGATGTTGTTCAGTGAACCGAGGTTGATTTAGTGGTGTTCTATGATGTCCTTTTGCCTCCGCAGTGGGGGCATTTGTCGTATTTTTCGTCGTAGAGATTGTTGCAGTAGGGGCAGCGGATTTTCACTATCTCTCGGATGATTTCACGCTCTTTCACTATGGGTGCTGTTTCTTCAGATAGCGATTGTCCAGGCCTGCGGATGATTCTGTAAAAATTGATCGCTACGGTGAGTGCGACCACGACTAAGACTATGATAAACACTGCGAAGAACATTGATGGGAACACATCAAAGGGCGACAGCAATGCTACTACCCTACTTGAAAACTATGGTGAATTATGTTTCTAAGGCTTGCGGAAAAAGCGGTTCAACCATCACTTGTTTTTGTTTCGATAGACAATGGTTCCGCATTCTTTGCAGTAGTCAAAGTTGGCGTCGTTGTTTTCAATCACATCAATCGAACTCTTGCATTCGTTGTTCGGGCACTTCATCCTTGATTTCACACTCTTCTAAAGAGGCTGTATTCAAGCGGCTCTTTCTCGTAGCATGGACAGCCCTTGCACAACGAGTCCTCTACAAGCTCTTTCAACACGGCGCAGTACACTCTGTTCGCTAAAGAAATCGCTTGTTTACAGTTGTTAGAGAAAACCCTCGGCGCTAGTGGCGGCTTGCGAACTCTCCTTGGTTTTGAAAGGATTTCAACCCGCCGCTTGCGATACTCTTCAAGTCTCTGCCGATACTCTTTTGGAAAAGCTAGGTCAAGCTCACTTTGAGAGGTTTCCTGCATAAGCATCATCAGGTCATAGAGTCATTGGCACGGTTAAAAATAAGTTATGAAGTCAAAATACGAATTTAGGAAAAACAAGTTAAGATTAATGGACAAATAGGAAACCTCATCACGGCTGGGGTAGCCGTTGCTAGTCAACGCGGTATATTTTTGCTTTGCCATTGTCGAACAGTTTTGTGAAGTGCTGAGGGTGCAGAGTGTTATCGAATAAAAGGCGCAGTAGAGTCACTTGGGCACCGAGAGTCGTGGGTTCATAAGTGTCGTTTTCTTTGTTATGTGTTAAGTATTCGGTTGCGTTGTAATCTGCAATTTCAGCGATCCAAGTAAACTTCTGCAAATCGTCAGGTGTGAACACCAATGCGTAATTAGCGTTGTATTTTTTCAGAATAGGCAGAGACTGCTCCTCTGGTAGCATGAAAATGTTTGCTAGGTCATGAATCTTTTCGGATGAGCCCCACGTTCCGAAGAGCTGACCCTTCAAGTTGCCCAGAAAAGTTCTGCTGGAGCCGACTGTGTACCATATGTCTCTAGATGGATAGGCTTCGATTACCTCTCTGTGGCTCCACTCCCTGACTGCTCGACCGTAGTCCCACCAACAGAGCACGACCGAGTTTGAAGGTGTGAGCTGCTCAAGCATGTCGAAGGCGTCTGGCATACCAGGCTGGTGGGAGAAATATTCTAAGACAGCGTCGTTTTCACGTTGATAATCGAATTTCAGAGATATGAGTGAGATCGAAGTCGCGAGTAGAATAATGATGACTAGAGTAGCGAAGAACCATTTCCTGCGCCAAAATCTCGGAGTCATACGGAAGAAAAAGTCTCAGCGAATGAAATAGGGTTTTTGGTACGTAAACTTAACGCCTAGTACAGTTGTCTACGGATACTCATAAATGCTAGAACAACGATTTTCTGATTGAGGTTGTCTGGTTGAGGCGGCGAAGGGCGTCATCAACCATACTGCTATTAATTATGATATTCTTCATTTCTTTTCTCGCTTTGACCTGTGCCCCTTACAACCACAATCAGCTGTTGAAGGTTCCTAAGGTTCACATTGAAGGGGCGATGACATATTCCGTCTGGGTATTCTTCAGCGGGAGCAGTCACAACGAGATTTCAACTTTGCTGAACCAGACCACACGAATGAACATTTACAATTTCATTAAGGAAAACCCTGGAATCCATTTCAGAGCTCTGTCAAACTATCTGAGCATGCCCATCGGAGTCCTTCAGTATCATCTCGGTTTGCTCGTCAACGGTGGTCTACTGTCCACCTATCGAGATGGACGATACAGGAGATACTTTGAATCCAAAAGGTTCAGTGAAACTGAAATGAAGGCAATCTCTATTCTCCGACACGAGACCGCGGGCAAAATCTTGGCTGCTCTGTTGAAAAAGCCGCGTACGACTCACAGAGACTTGGCTACAGAGCTCGGTATTTCTTCGCAGGCTCTGAGCTGGCAAATGCGCTGTCTAGAGAAAGTGGGTTTCATCAAAAGAGAAGCGGAGTCGGTGAACGTGAAATACTCTTTGGGTGAGACAATTTCTGTCGTAGTTGGTCGATGCGTAACGCTGCTAGAGTCGAAAACGTTCTAAATGGTTTTTCATTTTCCCTCTAAGAAGAGCTTAGTCGGTATTCTGCCTAGTTTTTTGCCGACGTAATTGTAGAGTATGGTCGCCATGCTTTTTTCTGCTCCTGCCAGGCCATAAACTCGTCCATAGCGTCCGTTTGCCCCTTCTATCACGTAGTACTCGTTTGGACTGTGGGCTCTCCCGCCGTGGCCTAGCGCCGCGCCTATTATAGGTAACTTTAATGGTCTGCCTGTGAACACGTAGGCTGGCCATGCTGGATGGAATTTCTGTGTGGATGCCACTGGGGGATAAATTGCGTATTTTACTTTGAACTGTTCAAACATGGCGTATGTTGCTTCGGCAATGGCGGATTTATGGCTGACCAACGCCCATGGATAGCCGTCCACTTTTCTCAGCCTCACGTCTTTGTAGCCCTTCTCGTCTAAGTGAGCCCTTATCTTTCTGTACAGGTCGCTTAGTTTTTGATTGGGTACAAATCTTATGTTGTGTTTGGATGTGACCATGTGGGGAACAAAGGTTTTCGAGCCTGGGCCTGTCCAGCCTCCCCATATTCCGTCTAGGTTGAAGCTTGTCCCGAAGGAGAGGCGTTTTATTATCTCTTCCTTGTCTGCGGCATCGTCTATGAACGTTTTGATTTTGAGTGTCTGTTTGATGAGTTCGGGGTCGAAGACTTTTACGGCGGGGGTCGATTTTCTGTAGCCTTTTCTCAACAGTCTCAGGTCTTTTTTGGTCGGCACCTTAATGTCGTCGTACCATCCTTTTATCATGATTTTGTTTCCGTCCTCTGAAATTAGGCTGGAGAGCATCTTGATGTGGCGCCAAGCTGGGCTGTCTATGAGGAGTTTGAGGGCGCCGTGAACTCCAAATTTGGTCGGTCCTCTGCCCCAATATGCGCCACTGGTCTCTAACTCTATGTAGAGTATGCCTTCAGAACCCAAAGCAGCCTCGGCTAGTCCGTTTTGGTCTTGGCATGATGCTGGAAAGAAGGCGGCGTCGGCTCTTTTCAACTTGTTAGCGTATTCTCGTACAAATTTGGGCATGCTGACGCTACCCCTTTCTTCCTCCCCCTCAGCGACGAAAATGAGGTTGACTGGCAGTTCGTCGGCGTCTCGCATGGCTTCCATAGCATTTGTGAATGCCACCAGTGGACCCTTGGTGTTTGAGGCGCCTCTCGCCATCAACACTTTTTTGAATGGGGCCATCTCAACTATTTTTGCTTCGAAAGGCGGAACCTTCCACAGTTCAACGTCTTCAGCTGGTTGAACGTCATACATCATGTATATTATGACTGTCTTTTCGGCTCCTGCATCGTATTCAGCGTACACCACAGGCGAGTATTTTTGGGGAACAAGCCTCGCTTCCTTGCAGCCTAGTTCTTTGAAGTAGCCTTTTAGAAGTTCCGCACATTCTTTTACTCCCTCGCCAGTCTGCGAAATGCTCCGTTGCCTAACGAATTCCCGCAGCCTCTTGATGTGAGCCTCAATGTTTTCATCAATGTTTCTGTAAACCTTCTCCAATTGATGCAAGTCTAACACACCAAACAAGTACTTTGGCTGATTCTTGATAAAATATTTATCCTATCGAATACTGATGCCAGTAGAGCTATACCCGCTTTGAAGACTGCTTTCGGGGAGTTGTCTTGCTCAAAGTTCCACACGTTCAATTCCACATAAATAAACATGTCAACCTATTCTACCACGTTTGTGTCCTCTTCTCTGAGTACTTTCCAGATGAGTATTCACTCGGAATATTGAACAACTCAAGTTATAGACAACAGTATGAACACTTGAAAACACAGAGCCTTCACCAGAAATTTCAGCATCTATGGCGATACTCATTCTACACCTGGGATTACGTTGGAAAATCTCTAAATGAAGCCACCACCATATCTTCAGCGCGGGAAATTCTTAAGGAGACGTCTCAGAACCTGACGGACATCTGGCTGGAGATTCTGTCGATAGCACTTCCCTCATATGAAAACATGTGGGCTCAAACCGAGGTAAAGCTTAAAGAATATACGTCAAAATTTGTGGCCGAATGGAACCCTGTCTCCGAATCGATCTTGACTAAAATGTCCAATGTAGCCAAACTGCCCTGGAACACTGAATTCATTAACGTACATCTTGTGGATTGTGTTCATGGCGCTTCGAGCTGGACCGAGGATGTGGTCTTGCCCCCGTTTCCGATCGTTGACATTGAAAAGAAGCTTCTCGCCCATGAAATTGCCCACATCTTGGTGCCAGAGTATTTTCTCAAGACAAAACTGCACAATCTTGGCTTGGACTTGTCCATCTCACATACTGTTGTCGATCTTATCGCATATTTTGGTGTTAAGGATTATGTGGCGGATCCAGAGAGACGCGGAATAATGCCAAACCCAAACTATTATGCGCAGGTCTCCAAACTTCATCCTATCTTTGAGGATTGCTACAAAAATCCCGACAGGTATCAGAGTTTTGACGAGGTTCTCCAGCGAATCAAGCTATGAAAGCACAGTAACCTAAGGTTTGTAGTTTATTTCTTTGGACACTAATTCTATGGTTTTTTCGCAACCAATAGAACAATGTTTCTGATTTCCTTGGTTGGTCTAAGACTTGTTCTGTTTTTGTCCATTTTTTGAGGCGCCATATCCACTAAAAGTGGCGGCTTGTGCGAACCTAATAAGCTTTTGGCGTGCCTGTTTAGACGCTTGACAAAAATTGAACAGTATTCCCAACTTGAAAGCGATTCTCTGTTACCCTGCCTGAAATCAGCGAAATCTGAGCTAAATTGACCTCCCTGAGATGGTGCAACGGGTAGGATTTGAACCTGCGAACCCCGCGGGAAAGGATGTTGGGTTTTTTGAGAGGTCAGATGTAGAAAGTCTTTATACTCTGGCGTTTAGTATCAGTTTCTCTCTTCAATAATTGAGCGGCTAAGGTAGTAGTATGCCAGGGGAAAGTCTTTACACCAGCACTGTTTTGGTTCTGGGCTTGGTCTCCTTTATAGAAAGTCTTGCGTTCGCGTTGCCTTTGTCCTTTTTTCCTCAATACGCCATATCTCTTGGCGCCTCTGTAGCCCTAGTGGGGTTGTTCACCTCTAGTTTCATGGCTGCGTCTGCTTTGATGTCGCCGAGGCTGGGCGGACTTTCGGACAGAGTTGGAAGGAAAAAGGTTATGCTCTGGGGTTTAGTTGGCGATGTCGTCTTTGGGGCCCTGACTGGAGTGGCGCCTTCGTGGCCTTGGTTGCTACTCATCCGAACGATAAACGGAGCCGTAACCGCCGCTGCTACCTTGCCTGCTGAGGCTATGCTCATCGACTGCGCGCCGATTGGTAGAAGAGCGGAAGCCGCAGGATTTGTGTTGTCGTGTGGAATGATAGGGCGGAATCTCGGACCCTTCTTCGGAGGTTTTGTGCAGTTCTCCGCCTACACGTCTGGGCTGACGAGTCTAAATGACAGCTACAGAGTCCCATATTTCGTTGATTCATCGCTGGCAGTAGTTGCAATCATTGTGGTCGCCCTGAAACTGAAAGAAAAGACGCCTGACACTGGACTAGGGCAATGGCATGCTGAAAAGAGTTCCTCGGTTGCTGACGGAGACAGACCTCGCAAAGTTGGGCTTTCAAGGTCGTTCAAGATTTTGTTGATCTGCGCTTTTGTCAACGGTATTGGCGTCGGTTTCATCCTTCCAGTAATCGCCCTGTTCTTCCAAGACAAGTTTGGCGCCGAACCCGTTTTGATCGGCACCATCCTGAGCTCGGGGGGATTCGTAGGACTCTTAGCCAGCTGGGTTGCTGGGCGTTTCTCCGATAAGCTTGGCAGAAAACCGCTAATTGGATTTGGAGGAATCTTTGCTCGTCTCTGCGGATTCGCTCTACCCTTCGCATCCAGCGTGAGCGAAGCGACATTCTTCTTCATGTTTCGCAGTTTGGGATTCAATGCCTTAATGCCTGCCATGCAGGCTTTGCGCGCCGACCTTGTTCCATCTGAGGCTAGGGGTAGACTTTTCGGGCTTTACAACACGTTCTTTAATGCTGGAGACATCGCTGGGCCTCTGTTGTCCGCCTACCTTTACGATCTTTACAGGACAGAAACGTTCTACATTGGAGCCTTAGCTGTTCCAGGCTTCGGCATGCCCTTCTACGTAAACTCAATCACAGGCATAGTCACAACAACTATACTGCTTCTATTCGTAGAAGAAACCAGAAGAACAAAATAGATGGAATGGTGCCGCGGGCAGGATTCGAACCTGCGAACCGCGAACAGAACGGGATCTTGAGTCTCTATTGTTAGGATTCGTGAGTTACCTCTTTGCGCACATAGTCTATGGCTTCTTTCACGTCCTTCATGGTTTTTTCAACTTCTGGACGCATCTTTCCGCCATAATAGCCGTACTGATGAAGGTAAAGGAAGGCTGAGTCGCCGACTTCTACCAGTTTTCTACGTCCTAACTTGTCCAAGATTTCCCAACGTTCTCCATGGGAGTCAGGTTCTGGAAAACCACGCTTCTGGACTAGGGCAGCTGTGGCTTCTACATAAGCATGAAATATTTTCTCGCAGCCTTCTCTCATGCGAGTCAAATCGCCTTTTCGACGACCCTCTTCATACTCCCTGCTTCCAAGAGCGTAGAATTCCTCAGCACTCTTTAGATGGTCTTTGACCTTCGCCACAGTTCCACCACGTATCTGTAAAGTGCGCGAATACTCTTTAACCTTATGCAGTGCCGATGAAACACTTTGGTGCAGCGGGCAGGATTTGAACCTGCGAACCCCTACGGGAAAGGATCTTGAGTCCTTCACTTGTAAGCTTAAGCTTAAATGTTATCATATAGAAAGGGTCGGGGAATGTGAAAAACAATTTTAGAGGGGATTGAGTCGAGCAGGAGAAGAGTGGTCGTAACAAGAGCACTAGAGAAGCTGGGTGCCGGGTCTCCTTCAGAGATTTTTCGAGCGGCTGTTAAGATTGATCCTTCTATTACACTTAGAGACGTTAACTTTGAGTTGTACTTTGGGACTAGAGATCCTAGAAATCAAATCTATCAGAAGACTGGAAAAGGCAGATATGCACTGTTGCGGAAACCCTCGCAATGATCATACCCCTTTGAAAAAACCTATGCACCTCATAAGATATGTCGGCGCCGCTGGAGGTGTGGAACTCGCAATTGCAGAACACTAATTTTCTGCTTCAACTAGTCACTTTCACGCCAAAAGTAGAAATAGGCTTTTCCATGCTTCTTGGAATCTATCAGTTTTTCTGTTTTCAGCTTTTCTAATGAAAGTCTTATCCTTGTGTAGAGGCTTGGCATGCCCTCCGGCCAGTCTTTGAAGGGTGCGTTCAGGTCTTTCTCATTGGCACCAAAAAGCTCTATCATCAGTCCCATTGTCGTGTAGGCGTCTTTTGGATTTTTTCTGAGGTGCGCTTTAACTTTGTCATAAACGTTTCCGTTTTCCAATTTGCTTCGTGGGATTTTTATCGTAATGCCTCCTTTCTTTACCATTTTTTCTTACCTCCGTACCTCTTTAACATCATTAACAATTTCATTGAACTAACATAAATACCTTACTATATCTCTCAACCTCTAAAATTCATGACGCTGGATCGTGTTATCTGTTAATCGATGGTGCAGGGGGTGAGATTTGAACTCACGAACCCCTACGGGACGGGATCTTGAGTCCTACATTCATACTTCTATTGTAAGCCTAATGTCTTAGTCTCGGTCATTAGTTAATTTATGAAATTCAAGGTCACATTCGATTAATTCCACGTTTCCAGCTTTTCTGGCAGCTAATCTGCAGGATTCGTTGATTCTAAACGCTACGATCATTAACCTTAGATCCTTTCCTTTTCCATACTCTTTTCTATAGCCCTCAATCTGATCGACAGCGCTCTCTCCAGCGGTTCCCTTGCACTCGATAAGAACTGTTCTACCTTCCTTATCTTCGGCTACGAAATCAGGTCGCGGTCTCTTTTGCTCACCTATGGCAAGCTCGGCTTTTTTTACAGTTAATCCTTTCTCCAATCTATCCAAAGAGTGATACAAATGCTTCAGAAGCCCGGCTTTAATCGCATCCTCATTGATACCAGGGAATTTTGAACTGGAGCTTGCACACACTTTAACGACTCTTATGAACTCTTCAAAGCCCTTTGAACCCAAGTCGATTTCTGCGACTGTAACGCCCTTCTTCCCAAATTGAGACGCAAAATACTCAGGCAGGTCATATCTGTCGAAATGATGTGGTTCGTCCCACCAGACCACTTTTCTTTGGTAAGCATAATCAAATTTTCCATCTGGATTTCCAATAACATTGTCGCGATTGAGCTTACAAGGTCCCTTCACTTCGCCAACATAAGCAATGGTATTGTTGCGAGAATATGCTAACACTAGGTCGCCATCACTCATTTTCCCTACAAAATTCCAAATATCCTTGGCACCGTACTTTCCACCACTCTTTCTCAATCGTTCGGTAACCTCTTCTTTATTTCTACACCTGCAAAGGTTTTGTACATACGACCAACCGATAGCGCATATTCCAAGCCTTTTCCATTCTTCTGCCGCTTCTGCTGATTTTTCGCCTGATTCATGGTACGTAGTGACTGCAAAAACCTTACTAGTCATGCTAACCCAATCCTCGTCATTTAGATGACCTGAAAGAATATATGAGTTTTATCTGGAACACGAAGGCGGAAGAATTATATACACCAAATAACATTTGGTGAATTGGTGAATAAATGAAGAATATTGAGATGAAGAGGATAACAGTCTTGATAACCGACAAGAACAATGAAAAAATACAGAAGTTCAGGACGGATTTCATGAATGAAACTAAGGAAAACATGAGTTACGCTGAGGCATTAAATTGGCTGCTTAACTTTGGCGCATCTACATGGTTCAGAGAAGAAAAGGACGATTTCAGGAAAAGATTCTATAAAGTGTGGTCCGGATCCTCGCGTCATAGAAAGTATGAAGAAGATATTGATGCGTTTGATGTCTTTGAATATATCCATAAAATAAGAAAAAGTAACAGGTCAAAATGATGACTCCTTTTGATCAAAATGCTTGGTGCAGGGGGTGAGATTTGAACTCACGAACCCCTACGGGACGGGATCTTGAGTTGCTCTATGAGCTATGTGCATTTTCCAACTTACTGCATATAGGGCATTTCCCCTTCAAGTGTTTTCCATAGTAATATAACGCTCTATCAATATCTCTTGGCGTGCAATTATTTTTTCTTGCGATCTCTCGAATTATGTTCAGATATTTTATGTAGTCTTCTATCGTATACTTCGCCAAGTCTCCCACTTTTATCAAATTAAGTTTTTCTAATGCTTGTCTTGCATTCACGTCAAAAGTTCCATACCTTTCTGGACAGATTAGCGTCAATATAGCAGATGCCATTCGCGTTTTTATTCCGGTCAACCCCATAAGAATTCTCACCCTCTGAGAGTCAGAAAGTGTTTCGCTTAAAGCTATCCTAGTAAGCGTTTTCACATCTTCTTCAGTATTATTAGGAGCATTTACATTTCCTATTGCTATTGGAAATTTCCATTTCACTAACTCTAAAAGCTCTTTTTTCAGGTGAGCATATCCTTTCTCTTTGATTCTTTTTCCTATTCGCATCGTTTTCATCGTTTTTTCGTTCTCTTTGTGAGTCTCTGCAAATCTCTTGATCAATTCATTGCTGCGCTCTGTTCTCATTTAAATAACCCTTTTAGTTGAAATGATTTGACTATTCGTTGATATGAATTATAGGTTTTTGCTATTTTCTACTGTGACGAGTTGGTATGTGTTTTCAAAATATGCCTTTGGTGCAGCGGGCAGGATTTGAACCTGCGAACCCCTACGGGAAAGGATCTTGAGTCCTTCGCCTGTTGTCGCCTCTTCGGCTTTGACCTGGCTTGGCTACCGCTGCACCCGTTTCAAGACTTCTGACACGGTTTCTATTAATTCTTTCCACAATCTGAAACCGTTAGGCAACTGTATAAGGGTCGTTGGTGCACACTTGGTGTGCGGCTTGTAACTTCATGATTTATATGGCTTGGTTCTGAACCTAATGATACATGTCCACATTAGTCAAGACGTTGACACCCATCGTGAAAGAAAGGATGACCTCACTGCAAGGAACCGCACACTCCTATGAGCACGTCGAACGCGTCTTCAAAATCGCAACACTCATCGCCAAAAGAGAAAAGGCCGACCTTGAACTCGTCCAACTGGGCGCTCTTCTACACGATATTGGCCGCGTAGTAGCTGAACCGCATAACGAAACTGGAGCCAAACTTGCCAAAGAAATCTTGAAAGACATTAACTATCCAGAAGAGAGAAGGGAGAAAATAGCCAGAATCGTTCTGTTGCACCCTCTTGACTTCAGGGACAGGCTGCAAACACTGGAAGAGAAAGTCGTCTGGGACGCGGACAAAATCGATCTCCTTGGAGCGGCAGGAATCGCCCGAGGCTTCCACTGGTGCGGCAAACAACCGTTTCAGTCAGCAGTAGACCTCGCCTTTCAAGTGTTCCCACCGATTTATGGTAGACTAACCACGTCAACGGCGAGAAAAATCGCAGCCAAAAGAAGCAATATAACCATGACATTTCTGTGCGCCCTCAAAGAAGAACTCCTTCTGAGAGACCTGTCTATCAAGTAAAGCATCTTCTCTTCTCCCCCACCTCAGCTGATACCTTCCTCTCCGCGTCAAAATCTCTAACCGAACACCGCTCAAACACAACCTGCAACAAAGACGCATCCTTCATCCAAAGCCCACCACAACAATATTCAGAATCAAACACTAATAAAATATCTAACATTCACAACATAGAAAGTCGCTTTCCGAGCAACATTCAAACTTCACGCTAACTATGTTGCAACTTCACGCTAACCAACATACAAGCGCACACCAAACAGAGCTGGAAACACAATCGGAAACAAAAACCGACGCCAAAACACAAACAGAACGACGCCCGACTAACCTCAAAAAAATCTTCCCACACTCATACTAAGCCTACCTGCTTAGCCTAGCCTAGCCTAAACTCTTTAATCACAGAAAACCCCATCTAACCTACATGGGGAAAACCAAAATGTCAGAAACCATGAAAGGCTTAGGCGAAACACTAGCGCAACTAATCGACAAACTAGCCGGCAAAGGAACAAACCTCCAACTCACATTCAAAGACCTAACCCTAGAAATGGCCGGAATGAAAACTAAACTAAACGGCACAGTCACACTCGACATCCTCTACGTATCGGAGAAAAAGTGAAACACCTGCATTCAAAGACAGAACTGCTACAAATACCAATGTTGTTAATCCACACCTTCAGACAGGGAAGCGTCAGCCTCCAAATCAACGGCATAGAAAACGTTCAACTACGAATTGAAGACAACAAGATAGACTTAAACTTCCTTCAAAAAGAGCAATTGAGAGCTTTGCTCGAACTCGAAGCCGGAATGGAAGAAGAATCCATTCTGGAAAGGCTAAGAAAGCTAAAAAACCTAGCCGAAAAACTAAGGCAAGACGGATTCTCAATAATAATATCGTTCAGAGGTCAAAAGATGCTTACATTAGGGTGTGAAGCCAGACCCACAATTTCTCAGATGGTCACGGAGACCAATGCCATAGAAGTAAACAATCTGGTTCCACTTATAATACTAGCTAAATAGCAATCAATTTCTATCAAGATCCCAAACTTGAATCAAGATAAAATAGAAAATAACAGAAATTGAATATTAAAGGAACAAGATTGAGAACCTGACATCAAGTGTACTTCTTTATCCAATAACTGTTCCAATTTTTTCGCCCTTGACCGCCAACAAGACGTTTTCAGGCTTGAACCCGTTCACAATCACGGTTTTAATCTTTCTCTTCTGCAGTATGCGCAAGGCTTTGGGGTCAACTATCTGATGAATGCCAGCCCTGTGCTTGTTGGCTTCAAACAGTTTTGACAAATCGCTAAAGCTGAGCGAGTCCAGCTTGCGGGCGTCGGGAAACTTTCTCGGGTCACGATTGTATATTCCATCCTGATCGGTTGCCTTCACCAACAAATCTACGTTCAGGCGCTCAGCAAGTAAAGACGCAACCGTGTCTGTGGTCATGCCAGGCCTTAGACCGCCCATAACGACGATTTCGCCCTTTTCAAACAAGTCAGCGGCGTCTTCGATTGTTGTTGGAACGGTTAAAGACCCTGATTTTCCCAGCCGTAAGGCTAGTAATTGCGCCATTACGCGTGAAATTGAAATCGCCACTTCATCTTGGTATGATTCACTCAAACCCATAGCCTTGGCTGTTCGTATTAGCTCGCGTGAGAGCGAGCCGCCGCCGACGACAGCCGCAACCCCGTGACCTTCACGTTTCAAACCCTGGAGCAATTCGACATAGCGAGCCATCAGCGTTGGGTTCAAAGGGGACGCCACAACTGAACCACCAATGCGAAGGACAAGCCTCAAACCACTGCACCAGTCCTTAAACCTCTCATGTTATGGTTCAGGTGCAAGATAAAACTGTGCACTTCCTGTATGCTGTTAGGAGAAGATTCAAGCATAAAAGCGATACCTTCGGTATTTTTTTGATGCAGTGCACAGGTTAGGCCGAATTGCCAAAGCTTGATTTGTACAACACATAGTTTTGGTTACAAAATGGTTTTGAGAAAGCAAATTAGTTACTGCGGCAACTACAGGTTTCAGGCGGAAAAAGCCATGTCGAAGCCTTCACCATCCCCTTCATCTTCGCTTCAACTGGTCTTCTTAGGCACTGGCGGAGGAAGATTCGCTACCATGACGCAGAGGCGCCGAACAGGCGGAGTCCGCATACTACACGAAAAAGTTAATATTCATTTGGACCCAGGTCCAGGCGGCCTCATCTATTCGCTGGAGGCAGGGCTTAACCCTCAGAAAATCACCGGCGTTTTGGTTTCGCATTGTCACCCAGACCATTGCAACGACGCTGAGGTTCTCATTGAAGCCATGACCCAAGGCATGACAAGAAAGAGAGGAGTGTTAGCCGCGGCGCACAGTGCCCTCAGCGGTAACCAGCAATGTGAAGCCTCAATCTCCAAATACCATCAAGGAATGCCAGCACAGGTGGTAGATGCCAAACCTAGCACATCATTCAACATCCACGACATGCACATATCTGTGGCCCAAGCAAGGCACACAGACCCAGACGCTGTTGGCTTCCGATTCGATACACCAAGCCTCGGCGACATCGCCTACACTTCAGACAGCGAATATTTTGAGGGCATTGGCAAAGCATACGAAGGCGTGCGCATTCTCCTTCTCTGTGTCATGCGCCCCGAAGGAAGCCCCTGGAAGGGACACATGACATCAAACGACGCAGTCAAAATCATTGAAGAGGCCAAGCCTGAAATGGCGGTTCTGACCCACTTCGGAATGCAAATGATATTCAAGGGGCCGTCTAACGAAGCCAAATTGATACAGCAGAAAACGGGAGTGCCGACGGTCGCCGCCTCAGACGGTATGGGCATATTTCTTGGCGAAAAAATCTCTGTGCAAATGCCTCGTAAGCAGAGAGGCTTAAACGAGTTTGTGGAAACTTGACGGCGTCACGCCCTCGCTAAATGTTTTCTTCAGTAACGAAGATGTCGATGTCTAGTGCTTGTGCCTTTGTTTTCATTTTCTCTGGAGGTTTGGCAAACTGTATTTGTTTGATTTTGTGCATGGCTTTTAGGTCGGCTTCAAAGACTTTCAGTTCCCTTGGTCCGTAGACTGTTACGGCTACACCTTGGCTCAGAGCAATGTTCTTCTCCTTCTTGTATTTCCAGACTGCAGTATTGAAGTTCATGAATTGAGTTGAGAGCGTCTTTAGGCTGGTTTCTAATTCTTTCCTTTCTTGCGGGAACGGTTGAAGGTGTATGCTTTCTTGTGAGTAGAGATCCCGCCACAAAGCCTCGGTTACAAAGGGGCAGATTGGCGCTAATAGTTTCAAGATTGTGTTTAGGCATGTGTGAAGCGTGTACCATGCTCCTCGCTGTAGTTTCTCATCAAATTCTCCATATTGGTTATATGCTCTAGACTTGACAGCCTCAACGTAATTGTCGGCGAAAAAGTTCCAAGCAAAATTCCTGATCGCGTTGGCTGGAACATACGCGTTTAGTTCTTCATAGCCAGACTTGCATTCTTTTACTACATCGTTGAGCTGAGCGAGCATCATTTTGTCGAGTGCATAGAGTTCCAAGTTGTCGGTTACTGCTGGAAATGATGATATGAACCTTGCTATGTTCCAAAGCTTGGTAATGAATAGGGCTGCGCCTCTCACACGTGCCTCAGAGAATCTGTAGTTCGAGCCCAGTTTGCCTTCAGAAGCGCTCCAGAACCTGAAAGCGTCAGCGCCATACTTCTGAAATATGCTGTCAGGATAGACAATGTTGCCTTTGGACTTGTGCATGGCTTCACCTTTTTCATCTAATCCCATGCCAGACAATCTAACCATGCGAAACGCGGGCTCCTTGAAGAGCAGATATGTACGGAGGATAGAATAGTAGAGCCAGTTTCGCACGATGTCTATTCCTTGAGGTCTTAACGATGAAGGAAACGCCTTTTGGAAAAACTTTTTGTCTTTTAAGTAACCGATAATAAAGAGTCCAGATAGACTCGAATCAAACCATGTGTCGAATGTCCGCTGCTCTCCCACAAACTCCTTTGACCCGCAATCACAGCTTTCAAATGGTGCCTTTTCTCTCCAAGGTTGATAGTATTTTCCAGGCTCTGGCAGGTGCGCTCTGCCACAGTTTTTGCAGTACCATATAGGTATTTCTGTTCCGTAAAAGCGTCTGCGGGAAATAGGCCAGTCAATTGTGATTGAGTTAATCCAGTTGTCTAGTATCTGCTTCGATTCTTTCGGGTAGAAACGCATCTTTTCTGTAACCTCTCTTATATCGTCCAAGAATTGAAGTTGCTTCAGGTAGTACTCGGGCATCGCAATGAACTCGACGGGGTCTTCGGACCTCCAACATATAGGAGTGCGATGAATACTTTTCTCTTGTTTAACGATTAAGCCATTTTTCTGGAGGTCTTGTATTACTTTTGCCCTAGCTTCCTCAACTGTTAACCCCTTGTAGGGACCGGCCACCTCGTTCATTTTGCCAGTTTGGTCTATGGCTATTATACTTTTTAAGTTTAGTTCTCTGAAGAGTCGCAGGTCTGAGTAGTCGCCGTAAGAGCATGCCATCATTAGGCCAGTTCCAAATTCTGGCTTTGCAGAACCGTGAGCTAAAATAGGTACTTTCTGCTCGAAAATGGGCACGATTGCTTTTTTTTCTTTTAAATGTTGGTATCTTGAATCTTCTGGGTTGAAGAAAAGAGCCGCGCATGTGCAGAGGAGCTCCGGTCGTGTAGTGGCGATTACTATTGTTTCGCCAGTTTCGCTGACCTTGAATTTCATGTAGTTTAAGCTGGTCTCGGTTTCAGTGTAGTCGATTTCTGCGTCTGCTATGGAGGTTCTGCAGACTGGGCACCAATTGGTTGGGCGGTTGTCTTGGTAGATCAAGCCTTTCTTCCACATCTCTATAAAAGACGCTTGGGTCATCCTGCGGTATTCTGGGCTATCGGTTCTGTAATGGTTGGCAAGATCGCAACTCATTCCCGCTCTGTACAAGATTCGAATCAAATTCGCTTCAACTTTGTTAAGGAAGCGGGCGCAGATCTTGATGAACTCTTCCATAGGCATCTCATGGGCTCTAACATTGTATTCTTTTTCGACTTGAACCTCAACTGGTAGACCGTTTCTGTCTACTCCAAAGGGAAACAATACTTCAAGGCCTTTCATCCGAAAGTACCGGGCTACCATGTCTATCTGAGCATAATGCCCCGCTTGCGCCACATGCATCTCGCCAGATGCGTAGGGTGGTGGCGTATCAATTGAGAATATGAGCTTTTTCGATGCTTTGCTGAATCGGTAAGTGTTTTCTTTTTCCCAGAGTCGAGACTGTTCCTCTTCTCGCTCTATGTTCCACCTTGACGCCTTTATTTTTGGTTTGAAAGCTTGCTTGCTTCTAGTAGGTTCTCTCATTTTCTTTTCCTCTTTGTAAAGGCAATAATGAACAGCAGCGAGATGGCTTGAATGGTGTAGGAAAATGGACTTAAAAGAATTTGTGGCAGACCTAATCGACTTGGCAGGCGGTCATCTCTCACGCCTCAAAGTTCATTTGAAATTGTTTAAGAAGGAATATAAACGTTGTGAATTGCTACTTCGAGGGTTGCGCGGTTATTATCCTGTATCCTTTGTAGAAGCAACACAAAAGCTGATTTCTTAATAGGTTTCAGCTCAATGCTAGAGGTGATTGGTGTATCTGGAAGAAGACCCATGCGCTTACCTCGCTTGCGTTTTAAGCCTGGTTCACTAAGAAAATTCGACTGTTGAAAAACGCGAATCGAATCTTAACTCGAAAGTTTGAACCTGAGGATGGCGGCGATTCCGCCGAACGAGTTCTTGAGCATTTGTCCCTCTTCGGTTTCGGTTGATATAACCTCCACGTTAGCACCAACTTGTTCAGCTAAGTCTGCAAAGTCGTCGATGATGTCTCTCGTTTCAGCCACTGCTAGTGAAGGCGCTGTGCACTTTGGGCAAGGCTGCCCGACTAGGCTTGGTTCAAATGCGAGAAGCGCTGGTTCCTTCATAGTTTCTTGTCTCTCATAGCTGCATGTGCTGCATTTAACGGTGGTACGCACTGTGTTCAAGCCCTCTGAAAGCAGGAGAGTTTGAACCGAGCCTGTTTCTAGGGCTCTTTTAACGTCGTTTTCACCGTATGTGGCTAAGCCCGTGTCGTGTCCGATTTGGTAGAGAAAGTCTTGCATGATTTTCTTTTCTTCCACATAGCGAACTTTTTTGAGGATTTCTGGTGCCCGGTCCACAACTTCTTCGACGCCTTGTTCACTTGTGTACGCGGTGTCAACCGTGTCTAGGATTTTTGGCTTCAGCATATAGTTCAGAAAGTCGCCTTTCTCAAAGTCGTATTTGGTTGGTCCTGGTCCGCCGATTATCAAGCCTTTTAGCGTGGGTATACCTAGAAAGATTTCGTTGGCGTGCTCTCCGACACGCTTGTAATAACTGAGCAGGTTGGCTTCTCGCAGCCTTTCAAACCTTCTGGCTGACTGTCCGCCAGCGCGGTGTTTGCCTGGCACGCCTGAGGTTTCTTCACGGACTATTTGAAGGCGGCTGCCCTCAAGCGTCGCGATGGTGGAGGCGCTTGAATCGATGACCATTATTCCATAGGTTTCTTTCTCACGCAGCTGTTCTTGCAGGTATTCTGTGTGAAACTTTGGGTCGCAGCGGTAAAGGTAAACGTATACGGGTTCAGGAGGAGTTATCACGTAGGTTTCCATGCGTTCGCTTCCAGGTCCATCCTGGGGTATGGCTCCAGCGAAGATGACCAAGCCGTTTTTAGGCACCTCCTTGAAGAGTTTCAGGCGTTGCTGCACTTTTGTGATAGCGTCTTGAACGTTTTTTCGCGTGGTATCGGATTTGATGTTGGATGCTGTGCCATACTCCTGCCGCAGCATGCCCATGACCTCGCCTATTTGGCGACCTGGCGGAACATATAGCGAAACGAGTTCGGTTGCCCTTCCCTCTTTCTTCGCTAGAGTCTCAAGTGCCTTTTTAAGTCTGAATCTTTCAAGTGAAGTGCGCTTGATCGCGGATGTGCTCACGTTGATGGTTCCACACTTGTTGTAAGCCTTCAGTTAGATTGGCATAGATAAGAGTTTGTCTTCTCAGTTTGAGGAATAAACGTTAATATAGAAAGGCACGAATCTTCCGATGGATGCTCGATGAATGAAGACCCTTGTTCTTTACGATACATCTTACGGGAACATCAAGAAAATTGCTGAAACAGTAGCAGAAACATTGAAGGGGTCTGGAATCGAAGTTGATCTATTTGATGTGAAAGACGTAAAGAAGTTAAGAGCGAAAGACTACGATTTCTTAGCTCTAAGTTTTCCAACTCGAATGAGCACAATGAGTTGGACGATTAGACGCTTCATAGGTAGACTTAGGAGTCAAGAATGGGTGAACAAGCCTTTCATTGCCTTTGACACCGAAATTGACGGGATCATCCAGAAAAACGGACCGCGCGCAACCCAAAAAATCGCCGAAAGGTTGGAGAGAGGAAGATTAACCAGCTTTCACTAGTTCTCAGAACTACTGTGTTGGGAATAAAAGGACCTTAAAAGAAGGCGAAATCGAGCGAACTAAAGAGTACGCAAGAGGGCTTGCTGCCAAACCGAAGGGATAAAAGGCTAAGGATATTCTTGAGGAACAAGCCATATGACTGAGGTTAAGCGAGCCACGTCAAGTTCGGGCAAGTTTTTTGTCTGCGGCAATACCGATAAAGAAGCCGTCCTTTTTCGGATAAGGTTTCGAGGCGAAGACAAATAGGTGTATGCAAGATGTTTGTTCAGATTTGATTCACGGATAACATCTGCTATCTTCAATTGAATTTCACCATTATGGAAAGAGATAAGCGGTAAACCAGTTCTAAGGTAAAACGGTGTTTCAGATGAAGCATCCATCGTTGTATTTAGACTGGTATGTCCGTGTGCCCGAACTGAAGTACGATTTACGCTCAAGCGGCGTAAGCAACTTCAAACACAATCTAGCGTTGGGCGAAGTTGACCTAAGCGTCAATTACGCACACGGTAACCCTAAGGCAGCTAAACTGTTGGCTCACAGGTATCATGTACAGCCTGAGAATATTTTTGTTTCAAGCGAAGGCACCTCAGGTCAAAACGCAAGGATAATCAGATATCTGGCAGAAAGAAACAAGAAGAAAAATGAAGCCGTTGTAGAATATCCAACTTATGAGCCACTATTACGACTGGTGCAAGAGCATTTTCCAAACGTGAAAAGACTAGAGAGAAAGGAGACGGATGCTTGCCGACTTGATGTTGATATGCTTCGAGAAATCGTTTCAGAAAGAACGGGCTTATTTGTGTTAACGAATCCTCATCTGCCAAGCGGTGCAATATCAAGCGCAAGTGAGCTAAAAGAAATCATGACTGTGGCAGGCGAGTTCGGCTTTCATGTGTTGTGCGATGAAATATACGCTGAATTTAGTCGGGGTGCGATGCCTACAGTTTTCTCCGTTGACCCGAAGTTGGGAATAGTTACAACTAGTTTCACAAAGGCGTATGGACTAGGCGGATTAAAAATCGGTATGGCGATAGCTGAAAATGAACTTGTCGACGAACTCTACCTGGACATACTAAACACGATTGGCACCAGCTCGAACATAGTTGAAATTGTCACAATAAAACTGTTAAAAGAAAGCGGTGACGCTCTAGAAAAGCACAAGAGAAAATGGACTAGGCTTAAAAGTGAAACCGAAAGATGGCTGAACAAAAAAGGATTTGAATACTTTCCAAACAAGTTTGGCATAACCTACTGGGTGAAACTGCCAATAAAAGACACGTACAAGTGGATAAGTAAACATGCAATTCCGCGGTATAGTTTAGCCGCAGTGCCTGGAACATTCTTCCTGTTCAAAAGCGGCTACAAACTAGTAAAGTCAAATATGATGAGGCTGGGTTTAGGCAACATAAACCCGGACAAGTCAAACCTGACGGAAGCCTTTAAAGTTCTTGAAAAAGCACTAAACTCGTACAAGCCTGGTGACTAGGACAAGTTTTGAATTAAGTGTTGTGATTCAAGGGCACATGTCAGGCTTTTATTTATGCTCCCCTTTATTCTGGAAATTTCAAAGAATGGTTCGGCGAGTAACTGATGGAAAAGCCCATCCAGATGATTTGTATAACGCATATGTTCATTGAAGTATATCTTCTTATGCAGGTTGCTCTTATCCCAGTCATCATTCGTGAATTTCATTTAAGCCTTCTCGAAGCTTCTCTTGTGGCTACTGTTCCAAGTTTTGTTGCGCTATTGATGAATATCCCCTCAGGATTCCTAGTGGACAGATTCAGCACACATCACTTGTTGTTTGCTAGCATGCTAACTGAGGGGCTTTCAGGAATCCTCATTAGTCAAACAAACAACTTCTGGATATTAGTTGTGGAAGTTTCCATTCTTAAGATTTCATCTCCCTTATATCATATCTCAGGATTGAGCCAGATTAGTCGATTTGCTAGGCATGAGAAGATAAGCAGGTCAATAGGGTTTCACAATGCTCTCGGAAATCTAGGCACTGCAGCCGGTCTCATTAGCCTCACTGTGTTTTTGTCAACGTTGGGTTGGAGATGGACTTACCTGTTTTGGAGTGTTCCTGTCCAAGCTTGGGGTTTCATAATCTTAACCTCTTCGCAACTCAAGAGTAAGCGCGTTGAAAAAACGGGAAGTGAGCGGAAAGGTAGAGTAATGAGGTTATCTCTACTTTTTTCCTCAGGTTTCCTAATTCTCTTAACAGTAGTAGGCGTTAGAGAAGTGGGATTCACGGGAAGCTCAACCTTTATGACTACATATTTTGTGGAGGCCAGAGGCTTCTCCGAAGCTGCGGCTAGTTTCATCTTCGGTCTGGGACCATTTATAGGAATCGTGGGTTCTGTAAGCGGTGGTTACTTGTGTGAAAGAATGGGTGCAAAGAAAGCTCTCAGCTTGGCCATTCTCGGCATTGCGATTTCACTTTTTATGCTATCATTGGCGTCGCAGCTCTATCTTCTTGTCATTATCTACCTTTTGTATGATTTCTTTGGCAGTGCTGTTTGGTCGCCAATGAACACAATAGTAGCAAATGTGACGCCGGAAGCAGAGAGAGGATTGGGTTACAGCGTTTACTTCT
>Ga0315309_1000377_pt1 | contig 26891 bp, 25 predicted proteins | sample TDP4_MG_FD_203080 | JGI IMG/M metagenome (GOLD analysis project Ga0315309, IMG submission 203080) | Freshwater sediment microbial communities from Lake Towuti, South Sulawesi, Indonesia - TDP4 | ecosystem: Environmental > Aquatic > Freshwater > Lake > Sediment | place: Indonesia: South Sulawesi...
TGGGCGAGGAGAACTTGATTTGGGAACCGGATAAAATGTCGGACTATAGCCACGACGAGTTTGCCCTGGAGTCAATAAGGAAGCTTCCCGAGGTCGTAGTGAAACCGAGAGATAGGGAAGAGGTTTCTCAGATTCTTAAACTTGCCAATAAAGAGAAGTTTCCGGTTACTCCCCGCGGAGGTGCGACGGGCCTCGTGGGTAGCTGCGTCCCTCTATATGGCGGTCTGGTTCTTTCTTTGGAAAATATGAACAAGGTTCTGGAAGTAGATACAGAAAATCTTATGGCAGTAGTAGAGGCAGGAGTTCCATTAATGGAATTCTATAAAAAAATAGAAGAAGAGGGCCTATTCTTCCCACCCCATCCAGGGGAGGAGAGTGCGCAGATAGGAGGAGTTATAGCCACTAACGCAGGCGGCTCAAGAGCGGTTAAATATGGAGTAATCAGGAATTTTGTGAAGGGACTTGAGGTTGTTCTGCCTAAAGGAGAAATAATAGAAATCGGTGGAAAAATTATGAAAGATAGTGCGGGCTATAGTCTCTTGAATTTGATGATAGGTTCCGAAGGCACTTTAGGGGTTATTACTAAAGCCACAATTTCTCTTCTTCCGCCACCGAGAGCCATGTTGACACTGGTTGCGCCTTTCAATAGTGTTCGTGACGCCATAAAGACAGTTCCTATGATAATAAAGAGTAAGACAATTCCCATGGCGATAGAATTCGTTGAAAAAGAACCCATCCTTGTTACTGAAGAATATCTCCAGAAGAGATGGCCCTGTCACGAAGGGGAGGCCTATCTAATGGTAATAATAGATGGGCCAAGCGAAGAGGAATTGATGCATCTTGCTGAATCTGTGGCAGAATTATGTACTGCCAATAATGCATTAGATGTATTTGTAGCTGATACTAAGGAGAGACAGGATAATATATTGAACATAAGGAGCCAAATATACGAAGCCTTAAAACCCTATACAATCGAGATTCTCGACATCACTGTTCCCCGGGCGGAGATTGCTGACCATGTGGAGAAGGTACACGAAATCGCAGATAAATATGGTGTCTGGTTACCCACATATGGCCACGCAGGAGACGGGAATGTCCACACTCATCTTATGAAAGTTAAGTTTAAAGAAGGCAAGATAGAAGAGACAAAAGAAGAATGGGAAGAAAAGTATCTTCAGGTGCGGAAAGAACTCCATATTGACGGGTTAAATAGAGGGGGAACAATTTCAGGAGAACACGGAATAGGAATAGTCAAGAAAGAATACCTATGTATGGCTCTCGGCAAGGTTCATATTGACATAATGAGAGGAATCAAAAAAATTCTTGACCCGGAAAATATTTTGAATCCAGGAAAGATATTTGACGTTAGTTAGCATTTCTATTTTCTCAAAATAACTCTATTTTCCATTCTCCTTGCGCCAAAGAATTTTTTGGTGAAATTCGCGGCTTTCTCTGTGTCGAATTTCTTGCAGGAGAAGATGTTGATATAGGCAGAATTCCAGAGTTCGGAGAAATGGCCAGTAATGGAACTGGTCTCGATGAATTGGACGAGGGAATAGCCCGCTGTGTGGGGTTTCTTCAGTCCAAAATGAAAGATAGAAGGCTTGCCATATTTTCTCATCTTTATTAGAGAGCACAAATTATCTACGAAATCTAACAATTTCTTGCGAGAGCGAATTGTTTTTTCGTGGCATCCGTAGAGGTCAAGTATAAGTTCTACGCCGTAAGTTCCCTTCATACTATCCTTTAAACAGCCTCCATTTTTCCCTTTATGTAAGAAGGCAAGACAAACGAAGCAAGGTGAATTTCTGGATTATAACATCTGGTTTTTAGATTAAATTTCCTGTACCTTTCTTCTATTTTTGATAACTGAATCTTTATAGGGCTGATCCCTTTTGAAGCTAAGACCAAACTGAAGAATCCTCCCACATAAGTTGGGACAGCTGTCAAGAAAATAGTAACAAATGGGAATATTTTTTTTAGCCTTTCATAAACATTGGGGGACTCATCTGCCTGAAGAAAAGAGGAACCTGTCTGTTGAGCGAAAATTGCATCGCCATTTGAAAGTGCGTCATAGGCGTCCTGGTAGAAACTGGATGAGAAAAGCACTTTCGCTGGCCCAATGGGGTCAGAAGAATCGATTATTATGACATCAAATTTTCTTTTCCGTTCCTTGACAAAGTTTGCTCCATCGTCAATTACTATTTTTGTCCGCGCATCATCAAAGGAATTTCCAGAGACACCGGGAAGATAGGTTTTAGAAAATTCAATTACTTCTTTATCTATTTCAACCAAGAAAACTTCCTTAACCGGATGCTTCAGAACCTCCCTCAGGATTCCTCCGTCTCCGCCACCAATAATTAACACTTCTTCTGGGTTCGGATGAGAAACCATTGGCAGATGGGAAAGCATTTCGTGGTATATGAATTCATCTTCTTCCGTGGTTTGGACAATCCCGTCAAGAACCAGTGCCCTGCCGAATTGATAAGTATCCAAGATCTTTATCTCCTGATAACGGCTCTTCTTTGAAACAAGAGTTTTCTTAACTTTCAGTCCCAATCTAACCAAAGGAAAAAGAGACTCATAAAACCATACTTCTTTCATTCCAGAATTCCCCTTTTAAATTCGACCAACTGCATCTTTTTAGGCTTGAATGCCTTCTTTAAGACGGGAATGGCCTTGTATGGATTTACTTGACCGCACACGAAAATATCGATTGCCGCATATCCAAATTCAGGCCAGGTATGAATTGACAGGTGAGATTCTTTAATAATTGCTATGCCGGATATCCCCTGGTTGGGAGAAAAATGGTGCAGTTTTATCTCTAATAGAGTAGCCCCGGAGGCATTGACCGAATCGATCAGAGCCTTCTTGACTTTCTTTAGGGAAGTGATATTTTTAGCTCCCCAAAATTCTAAGAGAAGGTGAGTTCCTGCGTAATTGAATTGCTCACACTTACTATAATATCCCCTCGCTCTCTTCTTCATCCTCTCCCTTCTAAGTTAGTGGAAACAAAACAAGAAGTTCTTCTCAAAAATATCCTTGGTGAGCTAAGTTGCGAAGTTCGAAGATTTTATTGTTTGTTATTTTATCATCTTACTAAAAAATTGTCAACAAAATATTTAAATTTTTTTAAGAACCAGATTCTTGACTTTTCTCGTCGACTATAGTAGTATAAAAAAAGTATATTTTCTAATGGGCTGGCTGATAATAGCCGATGTTATCCGCACTTCTAATATATCCGTGGATTTACGATTTCGCTGCTTACGATTTCTGGCTCAAGCCCCTGGGGTTACTCTATATAGCGAGCATAATGAGAAACATGGGGATTGAGGTTACTCTCATAGACTGTTTAGATAGATACCATAAGAGCTTGTCTCCTTCCTTGGGAAGTAGCGTTTCTCAAAAGAAATACGGACGCGGTAGATACTACTGGGAAGAAGTTAGAAAGCCCGACCTCCTCAAGAAATTTCCTCGAAAGTATAAGAGATATGGAATCCCCGTTCAAACTTTTCTTAAAGAGATTGGCGAGTTGTCCAAAGTAGACATTATTCTCGTGAGTTCTGGGATGACCTATTGGTACCCGGGAGCCTTTGAAGCAATTAGAATGGTAAAGGAAAGATTTCCAAAAGTCCCCGTAATCCTGGGAGGCGCATATGCGACATTATGCTTCCGCCACGCAGTTGAGTGCTCGGGAGCCGACTACATATTTAAGGGAGGAGATCTTGGAAGGCTCATAAGATTGGTAGAGGAGATTACTGGAAACGAACTCTTGCGGCAGGAATCGCCTTTGGATTTTTCCAGTTATCCCTATCCTGCCTACGACCTTTATCGGATAAATGAATATGTGGGCATAAGAACTTCTGTGGGATGTCCTTTCAGATGTTCATACTGTGCTGTCAATCTTTTGAACGGGAAATTTGAACAGCGAAAACCGGAACTGGTGGTAAAAGAAATTGAATACTTCCATAAAAAACTGAGCGTGAAAAATTTTGTCTTTTACGATGACTCGTTATTGTTTAACGAAGAGAAACATTTCAGAATAATTCTTGAGATGGTATCAAGGCTTCAACTCAATTGCTTTTTCCACACGCCCAACGGACTTCAGGCAAGGTTCCTTAGTTATGATACGGCAAAATTGATGAAGGAGGCCGGCTTCATAAATCCGAGATTAAGTCTGGAGACAATCTATGAAAAGAGACAGATGGCGACTGGAAATAAGGTTACTACAGAGGACGTAGAGAAAGCAGTTTGCTATTTAAAAGAAGGAGGCTATTCTAAAGGGGAGGTTGGAATATATGTTATGATGGGCATGCCCGATCAGCCATTTGAAGAAGTATATGAGACTATGGAGTTCGTCCACAGGCTGGGAGCAAAAGTCTTACTGGTCGAATACTCACCAATTCCGGGGACTCAGGAATGGAAGGAAAGTATGTTGGACGAAAATCTCGACCCTCTCCTTCACAATAATTCGCTATTTCCTTTATACGAAATCAAGGATTGGAAAGAATTTCAGAAATTGAAAGACGAAGCGCAAAGGCTGAACCGGATTTAGCATACCAGCAGTTCCTTGAATCTCAAGGCGTTCTTTACGGCGAATCCATGAGCGTCGTTATTGAAGTAGGCATATATATCCTTTCCTTTTCCCATCCAATACCTGGCCTTGGAAGCCCAGTCTCTAAGTTCTTTCTCCGAATAGTTTGAACCGTAAAGAATTTCTCCCCCATGGAAACGTAAATAGACGAAGTCGGAAGTGGTAACTTCCTCGTAAGGCCAGTAATTGGAATGGGCGATACAAAGCGAGAAGCCGTACTTCTTCAATATACTGTAGACCTCTTTACAGAACCAGCTTCTGTGGCGAAACTCAAAAGAGTGGCGCGTCAAACTAGAAACTTTAAGGTCGTGTATGATTTTACAGAATGATTCAAGTCTCTCGCAGTTGATATGGAGGTTGGGAGGTAATTGCCACAAAACCGCACCAAGTTTTTCTTTTAAGCCCTCAACATGATTAAAAAACAGATTGAGGGCCTCTCCGCAATCCTTTAATTTCTTGATATGGGTAATATAACGGCTTCCCTTAACTACAAATGTAAAGTCTTCTGGCGTTCTTTTTCGCCATCCTTCAAAAGTGCTTCTCTTCGGTAGCCTGTAGAAGGACACATTCAGCTCTACCGTATTGAAGAAATTCGCGTAGTATTCCAGCCATTCTCTCTCAGAAAGGCCTCCGGGGTAAAAGACGCCATCTGACCAGTGTGAATAGTTGTACCCGCTCGTGCCGACAAATGTCCTGATTTTCATCGCTCTTCTCCTTAATTTTAATTATATACGAGTGTCTCTCTTAAGTCAAGATACAACAAGAAAAAGTCATGTCCTGTCTGTAGTTCTTGAAATTTTGGTGATTATTTGGTATTTTAAATTAAAGGCTAAAGTCCGGGTTTATCTGGACTTAAAAAAAGAAGGGAGGTTCGGGAAATGGAAGAGGAGAAGAAAGAAGCCCCTGCACAAAAGGCTAAAGGGCCAGCGGTAGAAAAGAAGGAAGAAGTCCCCTCTAAGGCCAAGAAGATACAAAAGATAAAGAAACTCACCTTGGAGGAGATAGAAGAAAAATTGAAATCCGTTGAGGCTACCATGGGAGGGACTTCTTCAAAGTATGCTCAGCATCTTTTCCAGAGGAGGGAGGAACTACTTCAGAAGAAGGGAACAAAAGAGATTAAATGAGCCTTATTTTCCAGAACAATTTGTACCTGGCTGGCCCGTAGAGCACTCGCTTTATCTCGGGCTTGAAGGAAAAAATGAAAGGTTTTGGTGCTGGATATGAGGAAACAGGTAGAGAAAAAAGTTATCTATACTATCGGTTCGGCTGACAGGTCTCAGGATGATTTCCTCAAGACCTTGGGGAAATACGAAATAAAGACTCTCGTTGATGTGAGGAGGTTTCCCACCAGTAGATATGAACATTTCAAAAGGGAAAACCTGGATGCGATTCTTCTCTCCTCAGAAATACAATATGTATATATGGGAAAGGAACTGGGAGGGTTCCGTAAGGGTGGCTATGAAGCCTATGTCAAGACGAAAAATTACAAAAAGGCTGCGGAGTCCCTTCAGAAAATGGCAAAGAGAAAGCCGACTGTAATAATGTGCTGTGAGAAATTGCCGGGCGGATGTCACAGAAGATATATTGGACGGAGTCTGAGGAAGCTTGGCTGGAAAGTAGTTGACATACTATAGTTGAATTCACTTCGACGAATTTGCTTATGGAGAAAAAAAAGGTACTATTATCGAAATTAATTTCTTATATCCTCAGGCACCATCCTGAAAAGTATGGTCTGAATCTGGTTTGAAACCTATGGCCAGGCAGTATGTCCATCTATGCGAGAATGGAGAGGAGGCATATCGGGCAGGAAGACGCAAGGACAGAAATCCAGTTGTTCTCCATATAAGAGCAAGGATGGAAGAGGTTTTTGATGCCATAAAGTGTGGCGGTCTTGCAAGGATTAAATGGTGAAGAATCAAAAGCAAATGAGATTTTGGCAGATATTCGTGATTAGAGAGGTGAATCTTTGGCCAAGGTTAGAGCCCATGTCTGGATAGAAGGATTTGTTCAAGGGGTTTTCTTCCGTAGCCATACCCGTGAGAGAGCCGTGAGCTGGGGACTGAAAGGCTGGGTGAGGAATTGTCCCGATGGTCGGGTGGAGGCTGTTTTTGAAGGGGATAAAGAGGCCGTAGAAAGAATTATCCGTTGGTGCCATCGAGGTCCTTCGGAAGCAGAAGTTAGAGATGTTCAGGTTGAATGGGAGGAATATACTGGCGAGTTTGACAGTTTCTCAATAAGATATTTTTAGGAGAAGACTTGAAGAAAAAAGAAAAGAGTTCTAATCGGATAATATTCCTGGGGACAGGAGGGGCAAGAGTCGTGGTTTTTAAGCAGATAAGGGCTTCTGGTGGGATATGGTTCTCTCTTGATGGAACGGAATTCCTCTTGGACCCCGGTCCGGGCGCCCTTATCAGGTCTTTGGAAAAAGGTCTTAAGCCCAAAAGCCTGGAGGGAATTATCCTTTCCCATAGACATCTGGACCATTCGGCAGACATAAATGTAATGATTGAGGCGATGACGGAGGGAGGGTTTGCAAAAAAAGGAGTTGTATTTGCTCCCCGAGACGCTCTGGAAGAGGACCCCGTCATCTTCAGATATCTAAGAAGTTATCCAGAAAAAGTGGAGATATTAAAGGCTGGAGAGAGGTACAGGATGGGGAATATATCCTTTGAATCTCCTGTAAAGCATATTCACGGTAATGTAGAAACTTACGGCTTCAATTTTCATACTTCTAAATGTGAAATTTCCTATCTTTCGGATACCCGTTTCTTTCCGGAACTTGCCAATTATTATAGGGGTAATGTTCTAATAGTCAATGTGGTAAGACTGGAGCCCAGCAATCTGGATCATCTCTGTATGGAAGATGTTAAGAAGATAGTTATGAAATGTAAGCCGAAGGTTGCTATCCTCAACCATTTCGGGATGACTCTCCTGAGAGCAAACCCCTGGAAAGAGGCCCGTAGAATTGAAGATTCTACACGAATTAGAATAATAGTAGCAAAGGATGGGATGATTTTCGACACGGACAAGATGGAGGTTTCCTCTTAAGGTATGAATCGTCATCGGGATCCCAAAGAAATGATAAGGCAAAAGATTTGGAAACTTTTGGAGGAGAGGAACATTGCCGCCTTTCCCAGGCCGTGTTTTAACCGAATTCCGAATTTCGTCGGTTCCTGGACTGCTTCTGAGAAGATAAAGCAGATTCCCGAATTTAACTCCAGTAGATGCGTTTTCTGTGCGCCTGATTTCGTTTTGAAAAGAATAAGGGAGATAGTTATGGAAAGCAAAAAGATTCTGGCAGTGGCTCTACCCCATATGGTTGAATTTCTCGAGATTTTGGACAGAAGAAATATCAAGGAAGCGACCGGCATAAAGGGTTTCAAGAAATATGGGGTGCCGCTTAAGACAGAGGTGGGGCTTTTCGTTCAAGGAAGTGTAGCAGTGGACAGGAAAGGAAATAGACTGGGGAAAGGGAAGGGCTACGGAGATAGGGAATGGTTCTATTTGCTTGAGAAGAATCTTGTCCGGCCGCAAGTTAAAGTTATCACCCTCGTTCACGACGAACAGATCGTTGAAGATTTTTCTAACCTTATGTCTACAGCCGATAAGAAGGTGGATTATATTTTGACTCCGACCACCATAATTAAGGTAGACGATTCTGGAGCGAAAAACGGCTTGCAGAAATCCGGTGATATTTGATATAATAAATTTGTTTTAGATGTCTTACAGAGAATTTCAAAATTGTAAAGGTCGAATTCATAGGAGGTGAAAAATATGATTAATCGGATGAAAACTTTTATTCTAATGTTAGCCCTCACTTTAGTTTTGATCTGGGTCGGAAACCTTATCGGCGGAAGGCAGGGGATGATTTTCGCCTTCATAATTGCGGCAGGAATCAACTTTGTAAGCTACTGGTATTCCGATAAGATTATCTTAGCAATGTACCGGGCTGAGCCCGTAAAAGAGGAAGATATGCCCCAACTCTATCGGAATGTAAAGATACTTGTAGATAGATCAGACTTGCCCATGCCTAAAATTTACCTGGTTCCCCATCCCTCTCCAAACGCCTTTGCCACAGGGAGAAATCCCGAGCATGCCGTAGTGGCAGTAACTCAAGGTATTTTGCGCATCTTAGATGACGATGAACTGGCTGGAGTAATTGGACACGAGCTGGCTCACATAAGAAATCGGGATATCCTGATTCAGACTGTGGCGGCTACTATTGCTGGAGCAGTAATGATACTGGCATCCCTTGCACGCTCGGCGGCAATCTTTGGAGGGTACGGTTCAAGGGAGGATAGGAGAGGAAGTCCACTAGGGCTTTTGGTTGCTGCAATTGTAGCACCGCTTGCTGCCATGATAATTCAGATGGCGATTTCTCGGTCACGCGAATACCTGGCCGACAGAGGAAGTGCCCTTGTAACAGGCAGTCCTCTTGGCCTGGCTAGAGCGCTAAGGAAGCTTGAAACCGGTGCAAACCAGGTGAGATTACCCGCCCATCAAACTACCGCCCACATGTTTACCATCAATCCTTTGAGAGGGGGAGGCCTTGCAGCTCTCTTCTCCACGCATCCCCCTGTCCAGAAAAGAATTGAAAGATTGGAGAAAATGGCATAAGGGTAGAATTGAACCTCTGGCTAAGGTTGTTTTTAAAGGAATTATGAATGGTCACCCGTAAGTTCCTTTTTTTGTTGGTTATTTTGGTTCTCATCTCCCCGTTTCGGCATTGCCTGGGGGAGGAGCAGCTATTTGATAAAGTCTCAATAATTAAGATTGAATTTTTTCAGAAGGGCAAATTAACCGAGGCTCTGAAGGACGATGCTCCTGCCCGCGTCAGAGCCTATCTTGAAGTGAAGGAGATAATGCCGGAATTCAGAGACAAATTTCGTTTAGTTTTCTATCTCGACGATTCGGCCATCGCAACTTTTCCGATTTCGGATATCAGATTTACGCCATTCGTTGATTACTTATGGGAGGAACCCTCGGGAGGTCTACATTCAATAGGCGCCTCTCTCTTCACTATGAGCGGCGCGGGGAAAAGGGTCTTTTACAAGATATCTGTGGAGGAAGTAAAACCTGTCCTCAAGGTAAACAGGCTAGAAATAGATACGATGAGAAGGCTTGAACCGGGTGATAGAGTAAAATTCTTCCTCTTCGTAAGTAACGATTCCGAAAAAGTTATCCTGCCAAATGATTTTATTGCCAGGCTCGAATTGAGGTCTAGGGAAGAAGATAGAACTGTCTTCCTCGATTTTGGGGACATACCCAGAATTGGTCCAAAGGCACACAACATTAGCCTCGGTCCTATCCAATGGATAGTTGAAGATGGGTCTTGGTTGGCCTACCCCGAAATTATGCCGAAAGTCGTCAACAGTAGAGAGGTAATCGAAGTATTGCAGGCCGAAGACCTTTTTCTCGACCTCAGAATTGGCGAGTCAAGGCCTGACCTCATTCTTAAATTGTCTCTTTCTCCTCCGTCCCCGCATATGGGAGAGAAGGTGGAAATTTTGGTAAATGTGGAAAATATGGGAGACCTCCCTTGTGAAAAGTATGGTCTATTTCTCTATGTGGACGGGAGACGGAAAGGGTCAATTATGGAAGGACCTGCCATCTCGCCGGGAAAAACTAAGAACTTCCGGTTCGATTGGACGGCTGAGAGTGGCACTCATTACTTGAAGGCGTCTATGGACTATGAGTTTGATAATAGGAAGTTCCTGGCTAAGGCCGAATCACCTCTCACTGTGGAGACGGGGATAAACCTTGTGCCAGTAATTCTCTCATGGAAGCCTGGCGAACCCCAGACCGGGGATACTGTCAGTATTCTAACGACAATGGAGAACACTGGGAAGAGTCCTATTACGGCCTGGGATGAAGAGGAGGGGGCGGGTTACAAGGTAATCTTCTCTATTGACGGGGTTCAGAAGGAGGTCGCTTTTGGCTATGAGATAGCGCCCGGAAAGAAAAGCGATTTTGATTTCACCTGGGAAGCTGAAGAAGGCGAGCATCTCCTGAAAATTTCATGCATCTATTTTGCGGCAAAAGATATGGAACCTCTTCTGTGGAGTGATGAGAAATCTATTAAGGTAGTTCCCTCCCCCAAACTCGTCTGTGTTAGGGACAATTGGGTCCCCAATCCGCCTACAGAAGGAGATATTGTAGTAGTTTCTCTCGTGGTGAAAAATGACGGGCAAGGTGTAGCTCGCCCGTGGGATGAAGATGAGAAGACAGGATACAAAGTAGTTTTTTCCGTCGGTTCGGAAGAGAAGGAAGATAGTAAAACCATAGCTCCTGGAAAGGAAGTCACATTCTCTTTCCACTTCAAGATGGAGAGGCGAGGAGAATATCCCGTAAAGGTCCTATTTATCCATCCCAGCGGCAAGGAGATAGTAAAGCCATATACGGGTACTTTCATTGCCCTTTCACCTGAGCCAATCGATGAACTGGCAAGAGAAACTTTGAAGTTTCTGGCGAAGAGGAAAAGGGATAAAGCATCTCTTTATGAATCGCTAGGGAAGAGCCTGGAAGAATTTCTCCGTCCTTTTCACCCCAAGTTTAAGAAGTTAGCTAAGAAGACCGGTAAAATAGCGTTGTCGACCTTGAAGTCTAGCCTTGAAGAGAACGAGGCGCTTCCATCTTCGGATGAAAATGTCAGGAAGAAGGACATTGTGGAAGTGATCAAAACCCTTGAAGAGATTATGGAAGACATAGATATTATGGAGTCAAAGTCGACTCCCCTGGGAGAAGAAAAGGCTGATTCCCAGTATGGTATTTTAAGGAACCATATCGCTCGGTTTCTCGTCTCTGAAGGAGATATAGCCTCTCTTATGGAGAAAGAAGCGGATTGCTACTCCCAAATGGCAGCCAATAACTTGGCAGTCGCGGAAGAAAAGACCCGACCTCATCCCGATGCGAAGAACGAACTTCTGAAGATTCTCAAAGGAGAAGAGAATTTGGGAATCGAAATTTATCAAGATTTCCAGAAGGAAGAAGGTGCGTTTGCTTTTCTCAAGAGAGAGGCAAAGCGAGAAAACAGAGCTAAAATCCAGCTGGCACTTTTGAAGTCTATAGCCAGCATGTTGAGAAGTGAGGGGGTAAGGGCTGGGGACCTCGAGAAAGAGTTTTATAGTAGATAAGAATATGAAAGGAGAAAGAAAATGGTTTCCGAAAGTGTAATCAAGGAAATCTCCATTAAGACGGATTCCAAGATTCTTCTTCTGGTTATAGACGGCGTCGGAGGTTTGCCATTGGATGGGAAGACCGAGCTGGAAAAGGCTGAAACGCCAAATCTTGACAATCTTGCTTCACAGTCAGTCTGTGGCTTGACCGACCCCATTGGATACGGAATTACCCCAGGCAGTGGACCTTCTCACCTGGCACTATTTGGCTACGACCCTCTCAAGTATACCATCGGCCGCGGAGTTCTTGAAGCGCTGGGGATAGGTGTAGAGTTGACCCCTAAAGATATGGCAGCCAGAGGCAATTTCGCAACCATGAATAGCCGAGGAATAATCGTGGACCGCCGGGCGGGTAGAATTTCCACTGAGAAGAATAGAGAAATTTGTGCTCTCCTTAGTAAGAAGATAGAAAAAATAAAAGGTGTGAAAGTCTTCATTCGCCCCGGAAAAGAGCACCGCTTTGTGGTTCTTTTTCGCGGGGAGGGTCTAAATGGTCCAGTGAGTGATGCCGACCCTCAAAAAAATGGAGAAAGGGCAAAGCCTGCTCGAGCCCTTTCTGCCAGAGCAAAGAAGGCAGGAGAGATTGTGAATAGTTTTATCAGGAAAGCAAGTGAGGTTTTGAAAAACGAACGTCCTGCCAATACGGTTCTTCTGAGGGGAATTTCGAAAGTCCCACGGATTCCATCAATGCGAGAACTTTTCAATCTCTCCCCGGCGGCGATTGCTACCTATCCGATGTATAAGGGATTAGCTCGGCTGGTAGGGATGGAAGTTCTCGAGACAGGAGAAAACATAGGCGATGAGTTAAATACATTAAGAGAAAACTTTGGGAAATTCGATTTCTTTTATCTCCATGTCAAAAAAACTGATTCTTACGGAGAGGATGGCAACTTCGAGAAAAAGGTAAAAATGATAGAAGAAGTGGATAGATTCATTCCTGAAATTCTGGATTTGGGATTTGATGTGATTGTAATTACCAGCGACCACTCCACTCCCGCTCTTTTGAGGTCCCATTCCTGGCATCCAAATCCATTCCTGCTCTGGTCAAGATTCATTCGAGTTGATGAGGCCAAGAGATTTACCGAGAAGGAGTGTAGCAAGGGCGGGCTTGGCAGGTTCGCCGCGGTTGATGCCATGCCGCTCATGTTGGCTAACGGACTCAAGTTAGAAAAATTTGGCGCTTAAAAACACAGGCTATCCTGTGGCATAGGGGAACTTCAGGGAAGTTTCTCGCAGCAATCTCTGGCTTTTCGCGTTGACTTTTGGTCTCATATTTTGTACACTTAAAAAGAATTTTCTTCCACAATTAGAGGCAAAAATGAAGGAACCCGCCTATCTTCGTCCTCTTAGATGGCTAACAATCTCCATCTTTCTAGTAATGTTAGTGGCTTTTAGGATTATTGGAGGATATCTTGGACGGAACCTATCCGCCGGATGGGCGACATTTCTATCGGTTACATTTTCTCTCATTTTAGTTGCAGTCCTTCTAATTATTATATTTAAAGCCATCTATAGGCAGATATGGAAACTCACTCTTTCTCAGGAAAAGTATGAAGAAATGGCTGGACTTCTCAGGAGGTCGAAGGATGAACTTGAAGAGAAGAATATTGTAATAACTCAGAAAATTAACGAGCTTAAGACTCTGGACAGGATAAGTAAAGCAATGGCAAGCACTATGTACCTTGATAAAATATTGAGCGTAATATTGGAAGGTGTCTCAAAACATTTGAATTTTGACCGTGCAATAATCTGCCTGGTAAATGAGAAAGAAGGATTTATTGAGGGTAGACAGGCAGTTGGAGTGGATAGGGAACTTCTTTCAACCTTGAGGATTCCCCTTGAAGACGAGCAGAATCCAATTGTAAAGACAGTAAAGGAGGGAAGGCCGTACATTATTGCCCGGGTTGACGAGAAAGGGATGCACTTGGAGGAGTGGGTTTCTCGTCAAGTTGGAAAATTGAACTGGGCGCCGGAAAAGGCTGAAAGAAGTGTAAAATTGGCCTCAAGGCCCGAGACGGGAACCAGTCATAGCGAGAAAATGGCTTACGGAACAATTTTCGCTGGGCTTGAGGGAAGAGTGAATGGATTGGCTTCAGTGCCTTTGGTAGCCAAAGAGAGAGTAAATGGGGTTCTTTTGGTGGATAATTTGCATAGCGGGCGGCCCATAGAAGAGGAAGAGCTTCGCTCTCTGGTAACTTTCACCAATCAGGCCGGTCTGGCTATAGAAAATGCCAGATTATATGATACTGAAAAGAGATTCAATGAAGAGTTGCGTCGTCAGGTGGAGATGGCAAAAAAGGAACTGAAAGAAGCCCAGGCTCAGATAATACACTCGGAACGCCTGGCTGCTATTGGGGAGATGTCTGTAATTGTCGCTCATGAGGTCAGAAACCCGATGAGCTCTATAAGGAGTTGTGCTCAGAGAATACATAAGGCAGTTGAGGAAGGAGAACTTAATAAGAAATATACTAACTACATTATGCAAGAAGTAGACCGTCTGGAAAGAATCGTTAAAGATATGCTTACTGTTACTCGGCAGCCCAAGCCGAATTTGGTAGAGGAAAATGTAAATAGGGTTATCGAGGAGATTCTACTCCATATGGATGATGAGATTAAGAGGAACGGAGTTCTCCTTATTGAGGAACTCGACCAGAATTTACCCGCTATTCCGGTCGACCCTGCTCTCTTGAAACAGGTCATTTTGAATATGATTCAAAATGCGCTCTTCTTTATGCAGGCTCGGGAGACGAAAGAACTGAAGGTTTCGACCGGCCGGGATAAGAGATTCGTTCAAATTAGGATTAGTGACACAGGTCCGGGTATTCCTGGGCAGAACAGGAAAAAGATATTTGAACCTTTCTTCACCACAAAGCCGCAGGGGACAGGTTTGGGGTTAGCGATATGCCAGAGAATAGTTGTTGCCCATAGAGGTAAGATAGAACTGGAAACTGAAGTAGACAGGGGAAGTACTTTCATTGTGAGTTTGCCTATTAAAAGGGTGGGCAGAAAGGAAGAAGAATAGGGGTCATAAATAGAATGAAGAGAATACTGATTGCCGAAGATGAAGAAGTTCTGCGTGAGGTCTTTAAGGATGAACTGGCTGAGGAAGGGTATGGTGTCGTGGAAGCCAGAGATGCAAAAGGAACTCTCGAGTCTCTAAAAAAGGAGAAAGTGGACCTTCTAATTCTCGATATCAAACTTCCAGATATGAGTGGATTGAAATTGCTGGAGATGATCAGAAAGAACTACCCTGCTCTTCCTATTATTGTCTGCACTGCTTATGATAGTTTCAAGACCGACTATGAGATATGGGCTGGCCAAATCGCCGATTACATTGTTAAACCTGTTGATTTGGAAGTGTTGAAGGAGAAGATAGGAAAAATCATTGGATAGGTGAGGAATGAGAAGAATTTTTGGGAGCACGGCGTTTTTAGTTTTCATTCTGGCAAGTATTTACATAGCGTTAGATATCTTTTTAGTTCTCGGCAATACAGCGAAGTATATCGTTCTGGCTTCGCTCATCCTTCTCTTCATCCTTAAGGATATCCAGAGCCACAGCCAGACGAGGGATTTAAGAATGGTCCATCAGAAACTTAAAGACATAAATGAAATCACGGAAGCCATGCTGAGCACTATGGAACTGGGAAAGCTTCTGGAACTGATTATAAGGGACATAAGGAAAGAGCTCGATTTTGATCAGGTATTCCTGTACCGGTTTGAGGATGTAGAAAACAGGAGGCTATTAAAATGTATCGTCTCTCCTTGGGCAGTGTCTGAGAAGGGAATTGACTACCTCAATATCCCCATTGAAGACCCGCCAGGAATTCTCTCCATTTCCATTATGGAAAGGAAGCCCTACATCGTAGAAGATGCAATGCGGGACCAGCGTATTGAGCCGCCCATTATTAATCTTCTTAGGCTAAAAAGCTTTGCTGTTATCCCTATTGTGGTTAAGAACGAGCCTCTGGGCACACTTATTGTCTCTCAAAGCAAACTCAAGCGAAAGATAACAGAGGGAGATTTTGCTCCTCTTCTTCTTTTTGCAAACCAGGTAGGAATAGCTATTGAGAATGCAAAATTGCATAAGAGCACCGAGGAATTGACCAGGGTTGATGAGCTTACAAAAATCTATAACCAGAGAGAATTCCAGCGCAGGTTGCCTGAGGACATAGAGCTTACCAGAAGATATGCACACTTCCTTTCTTTGGCAATGCTCGACATAGATGATTTTAAGCACTATAATGACAGTAATGGACACCTGGCTGGAGATATGGTTCTCAAGCAACTCAGCCAGATACTGACAGGTAACCTTCGAAGGACAGACACTGCTTTCAGATACGGGGGCGAAGAGTTCGCAGTGATTCTTCCAGCAACTAGTCATGAAGGAGCCCTGATAATATTGGAAAAAGTGAGAAAAGAAGTGGAAAACTTTCCTTTCCAATATAGAGAAACACAACCGGGGGGAAAAGTGACAGTTAGCATCGGGATCGCTACTTATCCGGTAGATACCAGAAAGGCCGAAGATTTGGTCAGTTGTGCCGACAAGGCCTTGTATAAGGCGAAGGCAGACGGGAAGAACAGGACTTGCTTACATAAAGAACTAACTGAGAAGACAGAACTCAGAACTGAGATTTGAAATAGAGAGAATCCCGAGGAGGGTTCTTGTTTTGAGCGCGGAAGATTTAATAAAATATGGCCAGGCTAATAAACAGCTGAAACAAAAAATCAGGGAGTTAAAATTAAAGGACCGGGTAAGGGAAGAGTTCCTTACATTAGCCCTTCATAAGTTACGCTCTCCTCTAACGCCTATTAAGGAATATGTCTCCAAAATAGTGGATGGAAAAACAGGAGACATCAACCAGCAGCAGAAAAGGTACTTAGAGATTGTTAAGAGGCAGGTAGAACGGCTAATCCAATCGGTTGAGGAACTTTCAGAACTTTCGCCTGTTAAGTCGGGTCGCCTGGGACTCAGGAAAGAGCCCATAGCCATTATAGATATTATTGAGAGTGTGATGAAGTCGTTAAATAGAGATGCAGAAAATAAACATATCTCTCTATGTACAGAGTTTCCAGAAGGTCAACCCATCGTCCGGGGCGATGAAAAAACCTTGAGGGTAGTTTTCACCAGATTATTAAAGAACTTTATCGGGGATACCCCCTCAGGAGGGAAAATCATTTTTTCAGTCAAGGGTGAACCCAAAGTGGTCGGCCAGAATAAATTTATAGAGGTTCTCCTTCCCGATGCCCGAGTGGTGGCTCAGGAAAATGCTGGGAATAAGGGAACAGGATTAGGGCTGGTTATGGTCAGAAGCATTATAGAAGCCCAGGGCGGAAAGGTTCGCTTTGAGGATGAGAGCGGTAGACTTGCCATTCTTCTTCCTTCCGTAGGATAGAAAACAAGATGGGAGACAATTATGTCCGGAAGAGTTCTCATAGTAGAGGATGAGCCGGATACATTACAGCTTCTAAAAGAGAGTTTAGAATCCGAAGGATATGAAGTTATCACTGCAACCGACGGGATAGAAGGCGAAGAGAAGGCGCACAGGGAGAATCCCGATATTATCATATTGGATATTCTCCTTCCCAAAAGAGATGGCTATGAAGTCTGCAGGAGACTCAGAGAAGATAAGAATTCTTTCGGCATCCCCATCATTATGCTAACTGCAAAGGGAGATTATGGAAGTAGATTAAGGGGATTCCTGCAGGGGGCCTTTGAATATATTACCAAGCCATTTACCACAGAAGATTTGATAAAGAAGATAAATAAGTTATTGTCCGCCAAGAAAAAATAGAGTACCTCCGCAAATTTTCTCTCCCAATTCAAAGAATATCTTTTTTCAGATTTTTCTTGACAATACTATATATAGTATGGTAGCATAATAGGGCTACTTTATATTGTGTCCTGAGGTGGTCATATTGAAGTGTCCATTTTGTGGCAATTCGGGAGGAAGAGTAATCGATTCCAGACCAGTAGAAGGGAGTTCTGTGGTCAGGAGACGCAGGGAATGTCATGCCTGTAAGAAGAGATTTACTACCTTTGAGAGGATCGAAAGTATGCCCCTGATGGTTATTAAGAAGGATAAGAGCCGGGAGGTTTTCGATCGCAAGAAACTACAGGAAGGCATCCTGCGAGCCTGTGAGAAAAGGCCGATTTCCCTCGATACTATTGAGAAAATGGTTGGCGAGATAGAAGAGGAATTGAGAGACTATATAATGGAAGTCCCCTCTAAAGTAATTGGAGAGATAGTGTTGAGGAAGCTAAGGAAACTCGATGAGGTGGCCTATGTGAGATTTGCTTCTGTCTACAGGCAGTTTAACGATATAGATACATTCCTGAAAGAACTGAAAAAACTGAAGCGGAGAAATAGACATAAGAAGTTAACGAGAGAGATAGCTGGATAGAAAATGTGAGAGTTCTATTGTGGCCGGGAGGAAGAAAAACGGATGAAGGTTAAGATTTTCGGGAAGAAGGAGTGTAATCTCTGCAAGGCTTCCATTAGAAAATTTCAATTCTTTCTCGAAAAATGGCAACTGACCGGAAAAGTTAAACTTGCCTTTTACGACCTTGATACAGTGGATGGTTTGACGGAGGGTTCTCTTCTGGATGCTCTGGAAGTTCCCACAATCATTGTGGAGAAAGAGGGCTTAGAGATTGCCCGCTGGGAAAAGAGAATACCGATGTCAGAGGAATTTCAAGAAATTTTTGCTTCAAAATCTTAGTGAAATTTTAGAGTTGTAGCTTGAGAGCGAAGTTTTATCTTTAAACTGAAACATTCTTAGGAGGCGAAGGATGATTAAGGGGAAGAGGTTCTTTACTTCGGTGAGGAAGAGAGATGGCCGGATTGTGCCCTTCAATAAGGGTAAAATCGTTGAGGCCATATTTAACGCAGCCAGGGCAGGCGGTGGAGAGACCTGGCGAATGGCTATCAGGATAGCCAATGAGGTGGAAGAATACTTGAAGAAGAACTATCTTCCCGGTGAAACGCTGAGCATGAAGGCAATAGGTGATACTATTGAGGCTGTGCTTATGGAAGGAGGACACTCCCTAACTGCAAAGGCTTATATACTACATCGGATTGCCAGGCAAAAAATGGCGCAGAAGGTTAAGGTATCTAAAAAGAAGAGAAAGAAAACCGATATCACCGACTTCGCCCTTCTGGTGGCTGCCGAGGCCGAAGCAGAATTGATTCCCTGGAACAGAGATAAGATTACCCAGGCCTTAGTTAAGGAAGCAAACATTCCGCTAAAAGTTGCCAATAGAGTAGCCCACAATGTGGAGAAAAAGATAGTCGCGTCAGAAATGAAGCAGGTTGCCACCAGTTTTATTAGAGAATTGGTTGATAGCGAGTTGCTGGAATTGGGATATGGAAAGAAGATTAAGGAGCAGACAAGTTTGGGAATCCCCACTTACGACCTTCAAGAATTGATCTTCTCCAAGAGTCTGGAGAATAGTAACATAGCTGCCCATAACCCGGAAGCGGTAAATCTGGTTATCGCTGAGACGACATTGAAACAGTATGCGTTAAACAACATTTTCTCAAGAGACTTATCCACTGCCCATCTGGAAGGAAAAATCCACCTTCACGACCTCGGTTATCCAGTTAGGGTTTATTCGTTTGCAAAAGACGAGATAGTTTATATAAAAGAAGGAGAGTTTGGAAAAGAGGAATCCCTGAGTTTGGGAGTCCTATTTAATAGAAGCCCGTTTGGTTATGAAGAGAATGGCTTTGAGATTAGACCCCTTAAAGACTGTCATATCAGGGACTACAAGAACCGATGGACAAAATTATTGAGAGTTCTCCGTCATAGAGCCAAGAAGAGAATGTTGTTTATCAAGACGGAAGACGGGAATGGCATTGTGGTTACTGAGGACCATCCTATGATTGATGAGAATTTGAACCGGATAACGGCGAGGGAAATTGTTCCTGGGAAGACAAAATTAATAACCTGCTATCCTGGTGACATTCTGAGCAATTCGGACCAGATAGATTTAGTGGCTGAGTTTAAGAGAATGGGAAGGGGGCATGCCATCTTCCTAAGTAGAGCCTATCAAGATGAAAACAGTACCGCGAAAGATATAAAAATAAAGGACGCAAATAATTGCACCTACGATGAAAGCTACATCTATATTAAAGGTAGCAGCAACGGAATTCCTGCAATATTTCCTTTAGATGAAGAGACCGGGTGGTTGATAGGATTATTCATTGCCGAAGGAAATTTTACCACGATTACTCGATATAAGAATGGTGAATATCTTGGAAAGGATTATCTGGGGCATGAAACTACAATTACCTGCGGGCAAGAAGAAGCCGATAAAGCAAAAGCTATACTGAATAGATTGAAAATCCAATTTGGGGAAGATAAGAAAGAAAACGGCTGTACTTCTATAAGGATTTATAACAAGTTATTTGCCGATTTTCTGAGAGAAGTATTCGGCATCCAACATTTATCTCGACTGAAATGTTTACCTCAGTATTATCGTCACTATAGTAAAAGATTTCTCAGAGGAATGTTGGCAGGAATAATTGATGGGGATGCCTCTATTACGGGCAAGACAGAATACGCTAACACCAGGATTGACCTCCGAGTCTCATCTAAGACACTGGTGACACAAGTAAAGCATCTTACTAGTATCTTAGGTTTTGACTCCTTATTGCGAAATGTTGAAGGAATGGGTTCAGAGCGAATCTACAAAGGGAGAGTAATAAGACAGAATTTCCCCCTATATGGGGTCTCTTTTGGAGTAACTCAGGAAGTATACGACTTACTTAGTCCCTGTTCAATTAAGCTGCAAAGGATAAGGTTTAAACCAGCCAGAAAAAGTGTGAGACCATTTCAAAGAGCGAGCAAAGTAACGAATGTGGTCGAGGTGAAGATAAAGGATGAATATGTCTACGATGTAACTACGGAAAGCGGGAGATTCTTATGTAGTGGAATTTTAACGCATAATTGTTCCAGCCATTCTCTTGAATATATCAAGAAGTACGGGCTCCAGTTAGAGAAACTTGAAATCATCTCCTCACCAGCGAAACATGCCAGGACCCTCACGGGGCACCTGAACACTTTCCTCGCCTCTATGCAGGCCTATTATGCCGGTGCTCTTGGTGTGGGTTATATAAATGTATTCTATGCTCCTTATCTCGTGGGGATGAGCTGGAACGAAATCAGGCAGGAAGCCCAATATCTGATATTCTCGTTATCCCAGTCCGCATTCTCACGAGGAGGCCAAGTCCTCTTTCTGGACGCAAATGTCCATACAGGAGTCCCCAGTTATTTGAAGAATGTTCCAGCAATCGGACCTGGAGGTGAATACACTGGAAAGACTTACGGGGAGTACGAGAAGGAAACGCAGATGTTCGCAAAGGCGTTGATGGAAGTCTGGCACGAGGGCGACATTTTTGGACATATCTTTGCCTTCCCTAAAATGGACCTCCACATAAATGGAGATACATTTTCCGACCCTAAACAATACGAACTATTAGAGTATGCCTGTTTTATTGCCAGCGAGAACGGCGTTCCCTATTTTGTCTTTGACCGAGATGAGGTTACTCTTTCTGCGTGCTGCAGGTTGCGAACTACAATCCGTGACGATTATGTCATCAAGCACCCGGAGTCAATGAGATTCTGTGGGTTTCAGAATGTGACCATCAACCTTCCCCAGGCAGCCTACCGGGCTGGAAGAGGCAAAATAGAGAAACTGTTCCCGGAGATAGAAAAAGCAATGGATCTGGCTATGGAAGCGCACCTACAGAAAAAGAGGTTTATCGCGAGTTTGATGAAAGAGGAAGGGCTGCCATTGTGGGAGTTGGGAAAGATTGGTCGAGATGGCAGGCCCTATATTGACTTAAACGAAGTTACTTACATAATTGGAATTATCGGACTGAACGAATGCGTACAGTATCTGACAGGAAAAGAATTACACGAAGACGACGAGGTTTATAGGTTAGGATTGAAGATAATATCCTTTATGTATATTAAGGCAAAAGAGTATGAGAAGAAGTATGGCTTGAAAGTGTCACTTGAGGAAAGCCCCGCTGAATCTGCCGCCCGGAGACTCGCGAAGGTGGACCTCAGGGAGTATCCAGAATCAAAAGAAGTGATTAAAGGGAACATAGAAAGCGAAGAATTCTACTATACGAATAGCATACATTTCTCTGCGAGCGCTCCCATAAACCTTGTTGACAGGATTGTTAAGCAGAGTAAATTTCATACCTTAATTGAAAGTGGAGCGATTATTCACGCTTTCATCGGTGAAGAGAAACCTTCTCCCGCGTCAATAATGAATCTTGTTAAGAAGACCTGGGAAACTACAAAGGCAGCGCAAATCACAGTGTCGCCAGAATTTACAGTTTGCTACAAGTGCCACAGGTTAACGAGGGGATTGAAAGAGAAATGTTCCCACTGCGATTCCAGTGAGGTATATGGAATAACCCGGATTGTCGGATACTTTAGCAGGATTCCAAACTGGAATAAGTCTAAATTGGGCGAACTGCGAGACCGGCATAGAGGGAACTATTCCTTAGGAGGTTTAGAGATTGAAAGTAAAGGTGGTGAGATTAAGGAAAGATATTCCTCTACCCCAGTACCGGCATCGAGGTGATGCTGGGGTTGACCTTTTCAATGCCGGGGAGAAGATTTCGTTAAAGCCACAGGAGAGAGCACTGATTCCTGCTGGAATAAGAATAGCCGTTCCTTCCGGATATGAACTCCAAATCAGACCCCGTAGCGGATTGGCAATAAATAAAGGACTAACTGTATTGAACAGTCCCGGCACTATTGATTCTACCTATCGGGGTGAAGTGAAAGTAATTCTCCTTAATACGAGTAAGGAGACTGTAGAGATTGAAAAAGGAGAGCGGATTGCGCAGGCCGTGCTAAAAAAGGTTGAAATTATAGAATGGGAAGAGTGCGAAAAACTCAATGAGACGATGCGTAACGAAGGAGGATTCGGTAGTACGGGATAATTTAGTTCGTAGTTGATAGTTCATAATTTGTAGTGTAGGGCTTTATGCCCGTAATTTGAGATTTGTAATTTTATTTAGGGGGGTGTAAAATGCCTTTCTTCATAGGTCGAGATAGAGAGGCACGGAGGGCCTACGGTTTTGATGAAGTGGCCTTAGTCCCGGGTCTAATTACCATAAATCCAAATGAGGTGGATATTACCTGGAAACTGGGAGATTTAAAACTGGAGATACCTTTCATCGCTTCGGCGATGGATGGAGTGGTTGACCCGAAATTTGCAATTGCAATGGGGAAACTCGGGGGAATGGCTGTATTGAACTTAGAGGGGATACAGACTCGATATAAAGACCCCGAAAAGATTCTAAAGAGAATTGCTACGGCAAGCCCAGACGAAGCAACGGTCTTAGTACAGGAGATTTATAAAGAGCCCATCAAGGAAGAACTTATCACCGAGAGAATAAAAGAGATTAAAGAAGGGGGAGTTCTGGCCGTCGCCTCATCCACTCCTCAGAGTGCTTCGAGGTTTGGCAAATTGGCTCAGGAAGCAGGATGCGATATTTTTGTCGTCCAGTCAACAGTCACCACAGTTAAGCATGTCTCTACAGAATACGAAGTTCTCGATTTCAAGAAATTCTGCTCCCAGATGAGAATTCCCGTGATTGTCGGGAACTGCGTGACCTACGATGCTGCTTTAGAACTTATGGAGACAGGGTGTAGTGGGCTTCTGGTAGGGATCGGCCCTGGCGCCGCCTGTACGACGAGAGGGGTACTGGGCATAGGCGTTCCCCAGGTGACCGCTACTGTAGACTGTGCCGAAGCGCGCGATTATTATCATAAGAAAAGCGGAAAATATGTCTCAATCATCACTGATGGAGGTATGAATACAGGAGGCGATATATGTAAAGCATTCGCCTGTGGCGCAGATGCGGTGATGATTGGCTCAGCATTTGCAAGGGCGAAAGAGGCGCCCGGGAAGGGATACCACTGGGGAATGGCTACCCCACACCGAAACCTTCCTCGCGGAACGAGAATTCATGTAGGTACAACAGGAACTTTAGAAGAAATCCTGTATGGCCCTGCCAAAATGGATGACGGAACGCAGAACCTCGTCGGAGCCCTGAGAACAGGTATGGGTAACGTTGGAGCGAGGAACGTCAAGGAGATGCACCTGACTGAAATAATAATTGCTCCTGAGATAAAGTTAGAAGGCAAGATATTTCAGAAGGCCCAGAGAGTCGGTATGGGAAAATAACGGAAAGTTAGTTTGCTCGTCGCTGAAATTTCTTGCTAACAAACTCTATTGCTCGCTACACTAAAATTTCAAAAATTCCCCCCGATAAATCGGGGGTCGAACAGTTGAAATTTTATCGTTTTGCTCGCAAAGATTTAGTAAAGCAAGAAATTAAATGCTTCTCGCAAAACTAACTTTTCCTTAACAGGGAATAGTAGTGTAGCCCTTTATGGGCGTATTAGATATCCTGCTGGGTAATTACCAGGCTCAACTTATTACAGTCAAGGAGACTGCATGGAAAACTCAGAGCCGGTTATAGAAACTAACCTGAAAGGTATTCCCCTCTTCTTTAGGGGAAAGGTGCGGGACATCTACGATTTAGGAAAAGAGCTCCTTATTGTCGCCACAGATAGAATATCTGCCTTTGATGTCGTTCTTCCCACTCCAATCCCGGATAAAGGGGAAATTCTTAACAAGATTTCTCTTTTCTGGTTCAACTACTTAAAGGATGTCGTCCCCAATCATCTGATTACTGGAGATGTAGAAGACTTTCCTTCCAAACTCTCGTCACATAAGGAGATATTGAGAGACCGCTCCATGCTGGTGAAGAAAGCGAGGCGAATAAATATAGAATGTGTAGTAAGGGGATATCTTTCAGGCTCCGCGTGGCAAGACTACGAGAGGGAGAGGAAGGTTTGTGGTATTGACTTGCCAAAAGGCCTAAGGGAGTCGGATAGGCTTCCCCAGCCTATCTTCACTCCAGCCACCAAAGCCCAGACAGGTAACCACGACATAAACATAACGGAAAGGCAGTTAATTGATAACGAGGGAGAAGAAGTCTCACTATTTCTCAAGGAGAAGAGCCTTGCCTGTTATAAGAAAGCAAGCGATTACGCTCTCTCCCGGGGAATTATCATTGCCGACACCAAATTTGAGTTTGGCTTTATCGGCCGCGACATCGTTCTCATAGACGAAGTTTTGACTCCCGATTCTTCCCGGTTCTGGGACAGGGATAGTTATGAGCCAGGGAAACCCCAATTGAGTTTTGACAAACAATTCGTCCGTGACTACCTCGAATCCCTCAATTGGGATAAGAAACCCCCTGCTCCCGAACTCCCTGAAGAAATCGTGGAAAATACCAGACAAAAATACCACCAAGCCTACCAAAAACTACTCAAAAGTTAAAAAGGTACGCACGGTCGTCTATAGCTCCTGACATACAGCGGCAATAGTGTACCTGAGATAGTGTGGAATTGGGGCAAGTCAAGAAAGAAATCGAATCCGGGCTAGAGTATCAAAAAGATGTGGCAACCTATGATATTGATCAATTAGAAATTACTTAACTAGGATAGGAGTGAGTTGAAAGGAATTTTTAAGAAGGAAGGTGGGAGATGAAGGTTCTGGTGATTGGGTCGGGGGGAAGGGAGCACACTATAGTCTGGAAACTGGCCGAGAGCAAGAGGGTTTCTAAGATTTATTGTATTCCGGGAAATGGGGGGATTTCCCAAATTGCTGAGTGTGTTCCTCTTGACCCACTTAATTTTACTCTTATGGTGGAATTTGCGAAGAAAGAGAATATTGACTTGACTGTTGTTGGCCCGGAAGTTCCTCTGGTGGGTGGAATTGTCGATTTTTTTCAGGCTAAGGGTCTTAGGATTTTCGGGCCCAGTATGAGAGCAGCCAAAATGGAGGGAAGTAAAGTATTTGCAAAGAATTTCATGAAAAAATACAATATTCCCACTGCTGACTTTGAGGTCTTTGAAGATTCAAAAGACGCGTCGGACTATGTGGAAAAACTCTCGCGCTCTCCTCAACGACCTAGTAAGTTTTCATGTGTAGTTAAGGCTGATGGGCTGGCTGCGGGCAAAGGAGCTATTGTTTGCGAAACGAAAGAAGAAGCTTTGGATGCTATTCACTCGATTATGGAAGACAGGATATTCGGGGATGCGGGAAATAAGGTTGTCATAGAAGAGAAACTGGAAGGTGAGGAGGCATCGCTTATAGGATTTTGTGATGGGAATACCGTCCTTCCCACGGTACCTTCGCAGGACCATAAGCCAGTCTTTGATGAGGATAGGGGACCAAATACAGGAGGAATGGGAGCATATGCTCCAGCCCTAGTTGTGACTGAGGAGGTATATCGCTGGGCAGAAGAGAGGATTTTCAATAACTTTCTTGAGGGGTTGAAAACTGAAGAAATAGAATTCAAGGGTGCAATATATGCCGGGATTATGGTCACCCGTGAAGGACCGAAAGTTCTTGAGTTTAATGTTCGTTTTGGTGACCCGGAAAACCAGGCGGTTCTACCGCTATTGAGGACAGATTTGGTTGATGTGATTGAAGCGACCATTGATGGGAGATTGAGAGAGGTTCCGGTGGAGTGGGAGAAGAAATCCTGCGTATGCGTTGTGGTGGCTTCAGGGGGGTATCCGGGTTCATTTGATAAGGGTAAAGAGATATGGGGGCTCGATAGGGCTGGGAAGATGAAAGATGTCTATGTGTTTCATGCCGGAACGAGGAAGGATGGGAGCCGCTTCTTAACCAACGGTGGTAGGGTTCTGGGAGTTACCGGCTGGAAGGGTACATTGAAAGAGGCGATAGATTTGACTTACAGTGTTGTTAGAAAAATTAGGTTTGAGGGGATGCATTACAGGACGGATATTGGGGCCAAAGGGTTGAGGGCAAAGAAAAGTTGATTTTTCGTCGCCGGGGACTTAAGATATTTGAAAAATAGTTTGCTCATTCCTGAGGAATTTCTTGACGCCAAAAAACTTCAGACTTTGCAGGGCGCAAATCGAAACTCCTCGCTTCGCTCGTCGGACAGCGATTTGCTTGGAAGTGAATGTGTCGTCCTCGTTTTTTGGCTAAAATTCCTGAAGTCTTCGCAAACTAACTTTTCCTACAGGTAGGATTATGAACAAGGAGAAAA